>Ga0180437_10001303_pt1 | contig 43191 bp, 30 predicted proteins | sample SS_ome_4_FD_132410 | JGI IMG/M metagenome (GOLD analysis project Ga0180437, IMG submission 132410) | Hypersaline lake sediment archaeal communities from the Salton Sea, California, USA - SS_3_D_1 metaG | ecosystem: Environmental > Aquatic > Non-marine Saline and Alkaline > Hypersaline >...
AGCCCAGCGAATCGGCGCAGACCTGGCCGGTCAAGTCGACCTCGAGCCCCAGGTTGATGCCCACCATCTTGTCGTGCTGGCTGATGACGTACGGGTCGTTGACGAACTCGCTGGGGCGGAAGTCGAACAGCGGGTTGTTGTCGACGAAGTCGTACAGCCGCCGGCTGCCCATGCAGAAGCTCGCGACGATTTTGCCGCGGTTGATCGTCTTCCGCGAGCACGTGATCGCGCCGCACTCGACGAGGTCGATGATCCAGTCGCCGAACATCTCCGTGTGGACGCCGAGGTCCTTCTTGTCGCGGAGAAACTCCGCCATCGCCTGGGGCATCCGCCCGATGCCGCACTCGATCGTGCTGCCGTCCTCCACCAGCCGGGCCACGTTCTGCCCGATCCGCCGAAGCGTCTCGGTCGGCTGGGGGACCGGCACGGTGACGATCGGCTCGTCGTGCGGGACCATCACGTCGATGAAGCTGGCGTGGAGAAAGCTGTCCCCCATCGTCCGCGGCATCTCGGCGTTGACCTGCGCGATGACGTGCGTGGCGTTGGCGGCCGCCGACTTGACGATGTCCACCGACACGCCGAAGCTGCACAGCCCCGCCGCGTCCGGCGGGCTGACCGAGATCAGGGCCACGTCGATCGGGATCCGCCCGGTCTCGAACTGGCGGGGGATCTCCGACAGGAAGATCGGCGTGTAGTCCCCGATGCCCTGCTCCAGCGCCCCGCGGACGTTGTCGGCCACGAAAAAGCTGTTCAGCTTGAACCGGTCGCGGAACCGCTCGTCGGCGTAGGGCGCCTCGCCCATCGTCAGCAGGTGGATGATGCTCGCGTCATAGACGTGCTTCGAGTGCTCCGCCAGCGCCGCCACCAGATGCTGCGGCTGCGCGCAGCCGGTGCCGATGAAGATGCTGTTGCCGGGCTTGATGAGCTTCATCGCCTCGGCCGCCGTGCCGACCCGATCGGCGTAGCGCGTTTTCCAATCAGATGGTTCCATGTGGCCTCACGGCAATGCCGAGTGCCGAACGCTGACAGCATCCGGTCTTCGTCATTTCCTTTCTTCTTCTCCCAGCGTGATTCGCGCGTCGACGGCCACGGGCGTCACGCCGGCGGGGCCGACGACAAACGGGTTGATGTCCATCTCCCGGATCTGCGGAAACTCCGTGGCGAGCTGGCTGAGGCGCTGGAGGCCCTCGGCGATCGCGTCGATGTCGACGGCCTGCTGCTGCCCGCCGGCGGCCAGAAGCTGATACGTCCGCGTGCTCAGCAGCATCTCCTTGGCCTCGTCGGCCGTGACGGGCGCGAGGTAGAAGGCCACGTCTCGCAACACCTCGACCATTACCCCGCCGGTGCCGAACATCATGAGCGGCCCGTAGTGGGGGTCGCGGTTCATCCCGAGGATGACCTCGCGTCCGGCGGTGCAGGTTTCCTGGACGAGCACGCCGAGGATGTGGGCCTCGGGGGCCCGGCGGGGGATGCGGTACATCATCAGGTCGAACGCGTCGGCGACCTCCCGCGGGCCGGTCAGGCCCGTCCGCACGCCCCCGACCTCGGCCTTGTGCACGATGTCGGGCGACCAGATCTTCAGCACGACGGGGTAGCCGATCTGGTCGGCGAAGTTGGCCGCCTGCTCGCCACTGGTGGCCAGCAGGCTTCGCGGCGTGACGAAGCCGTAGGCGTCGAGGACGTCTTTCGCCTCCATCTCGCCGATCTCCGGGCTGCCGATTCGGAGGTGGCGCTGGAGGATCTTCTCGACCTTGCGCCGGTTGACGGGGAAGAGCTTGACGACGCGCTTCGGGCGGCGGCGCCATCGGGCGTAGTCGCACATCGCCTTCATCGACGAGACGGCGAACTCGGGCGAGGCGTAGTTGGGGATCCCGCCGGCACGGAGGGCGGCGACGGCGGATTCCATTCGGCTGGCGCCGAGGAAGCAGGTCAGCACGGGCTTGCCGGGGTGGGCCTTCGCGGCGCAGACGACGGCCTCGGCCGTCTGGTCGCACGGCGTCATCGCATGCGGCGTCAGCAGGACCACGGTGCTGTGGACGTTCTCGTCGGCGAGCACGAGTTGGAGAGCGGCCTCGAACCGGTCGGCCAGCGCGTCGCCGAGGACGTCGACGGGGTTGTGGACGTTGGCGGCCGTCGGGAGGCGGCGGCGCAGCTGCTCAACCGTCGCGTCGGACAGCTCGGCGAGTTGGAGCCCGAGCCGCTCGGCGGCGTCGGAGGCCATGATGCCCAGCCCGCCGGTGTTGGTGATGACGGCCACGGCCGGCCCGGCCGGGAGGGGCTGGCTCGCCAACGCCCGCGCGTAGTCGAACTGGGCGGAAACCGACGGGCACCGGATCACGCCGGCCCGCTCGAAGACGCACTCGTAGGCCCGCCGGCTCTCCGCCAGCCGCCCGGTGTGGCTGCGGGCGGCGGCGGCACCGGCGCCGGTCTCGCCGGCCTTCATCAGGAGGATGGGTTTGTCTCGCCCGATCCGCTCGGCCTCACGGATGAACGCGTCGCCGTCGGCGATCGTCTCGAGGTATCCGGCGATCACGCGCGTCTCGCCGTCGTCGGCGAGGGCCTTGAGCACGTCCAGCTCGCCGATGTCCACCTTGTTGCCCATGCTGACGAGCTTGCTGAACCCCACGCCCGTCGCCCTTGCCATGTCCACGATCGCCGCCAGCAGCGAGCCGGACTGGGAGAAGTAGCCGACCGAGCCGGGCTCGGGCATCGGCCCGCCGAACGAGACGTTCAGCTTCGCCGACGGGACCATCATCCCCAGGCAGTTGGGGCCCAGCAGGCGGATGCCGGACTCCCTCGCCGCCTGCCGCAAGGTCTGCTCGAGCTTCCGCCCCTCCTCGCCGGCCTCCTGGAAGCCGCTGGTGACCACGATGGCGCTCTTGACGCCCGCCTGCCCGCAGTCGCGCACGACACCCGGGACGGCCTTGGCGGGCACGACCACCACGGCCAGATCCGGCGCCTGCTCGATGGCGCCGATCGCCGCGTAGCAGGGCAGGCCGTCAATCTGCTCGACAGACGGGTTGACCGGATAGACGGGCCCGTCGAAGCCGGCTTCCACCAGCGCGGTGAGGATCTCGCGCCCGACCTTGCCGGGCGTCCGCGACGCGCCGATGACGGCGACGGAGCGGGCGTCGAAGAAGGCGCGGAGGGTCATCGTTCGTGCTGCTCCGCCCGTACCGGGACGTCCCGGCCGGATGCCGAATGCTCAATGCTGAATGTCGAACTCATTACGTGTCGAACTCGCCCTTCCTCGTCGGTCGCCTCGGGTCTGCTTGTCGGCCGCCGCGCCGACCCTGTGCTCCGCCCGCACGGGCTACAGCCCATGATACGGGAACACGTTGGCTTTGACCTTCTCAATCACCGAATCGACGGCGGACTCGACTTCGTTTCGTTGCCGGCTGGCCGGGACGATCGCGCGGTCGCGCAGCCCGCCCATCCATTCGGTCGTCTCGAGCATCACCCCGCCGAGCCCGGCGGCCAGGTCGTCTTGCCCGCCTTTCTCGCCGCAGAAGACGCTCCAGGCCAGCGCCCAGCCTCGGGCGGTGTTGCCCACGTGGTATCCGCCTCCGCCGGTGGCGACGATGGGCTTGCCGAAGGCGAGGACGGCCTCGATGCAGTCGGCGTAGGCGTTGTTCGTCAGGCTCATGTGCGTCAGCGGGTCGCCCGACAGCCCGTCCATGCCCAACTCCAGCACGATCACGTCCGGGTCGTAGGCCCCGATCAGCGGCAGGACCGTCGCGTGGAAGGCCCGCAGGTACGCCTCGTCGAACACGTCGGCCGGAAAGGGCACGTTGACCGCGTGGCCCCGCCCCTCGCCCGTGCCGATCTCGTCGGGGAATCCCGTCCCCGGAAACAACGTCAGCCCGCTCTCGTGCAGCGAGACGGTCATCACGTCCTTGCGGGCGTAGAAGGCCTCCTGCACGCCGTCGCCGTGATGGGCGTCGACGTCGAGGAACAGCACCCGCCGACCCGCCTCGACCAGCCGCAGGCAGCCGATCACCACGTCGTTGACGTAGCAGAAGCCCGACGCCTCTGCCGGGCGGGCATGGTGGTAGCCGCCGGAGGGATTGAACGCCATGTCCGCCTCACCGTCGAGGATCAGCTCGGCCGCGGTTACCGTCGCCCCGCACGCGAGGGCCGCGTACTTGTCCATGCTTCGGAAGACGGGGCAATCCGGGGTCCCGAGGCCCATCCAAAGCCCCTCGACGTCCATGTGCCCTCCGGCGGCGTCTTCGAGGGCCTCGAGGTACTCGGGGGCGTGGAACGTCTCCATCCGCTCGCGTGAGGCGGGCGTCGGCGGAACTTCGCGGCGGCTGTCGCCGTTCAGCAGCCCCATCGACAGCAGGATACGCCTCGCCTCGGCCGCCCGCTCCGTGCGGAAGGGGCAGTCGGGCGGGTAGTGATACCTCTCCAGGTCGGCCGAGTGTATGAATGCTGCTCGTATGGACTTCATCTGGTCACGCGAAGCCGGCCTCGAGGCCGAACACGTTCTCAGTGAATCTAACGCCCGCCTACGGCGCGGGCAAGAGCAATAGGCCGCGGCGGGGGGTCTTGCCCACGGCGAATGGCGAATTCCGAAGTCCGAATGCCGAATCAATGACCAATACCGAAGTGACGAATGTCGAACGGAAGACGGCACGTCCGGCCGCAGGAGTTGGCCCCCTGAGCAATCCGTCCTTCTGGCTTCGTCATTCGTCATTCCCGGTTCGTATGGATCATCTCGGCGCCTTGCTCTACCTCACGACACGCAGGATCTGCCTGAAGGCGTCCCCCTTGGCCTCGCCGAGCAGCTCGAACAGCGCCATCTCCACGCTGGTGACCGTCACGCCTTCGTCCTGGGCCCGCCCGAGGCCGATCCGGCGGTTGCGCGGCGTCCGCGAGGCGATCGCGTCGGCGACCAGGTGCACCTCGTAGCCCATCGTCCCCAGCCCGACGGCCGTCTGGTAGACGCAGATGTGCGACTCGATGCCCGCCAGCAGGACCTGGTTGCGCCCGACGGCGGCCAACCTGCTGACGAAGGCGGGCTCGCCGCAGCAACTGAAGCTGATCTTGGGGATCGGCTCGCCGGGCAGCAGCTCGGCCAGCTCGGGAACGGTCGGCCCGAGCCCGTCGGGGTTCTGCTCGGTCCAGACGATCGGCAGCTCCAGCGCGGCGGCGCCCCGGACCAGGCGGCAGGCGGCGTCGATCATCGCCTCGCTGTCGTGCATGATGCGGGCGAGCTTGCCCTGGATGTCCACGATCACGGCCACGGTGTTGTCGCAGTCCAGCATGAAGGCTCCTTCTCGCCGGCGGCGTCAATCCGTCCGGCTCAGGATGTCGCGGGCCTGCCCCGACGTTGTGTCGGGCCCGATCGGCACGGTGAGGACGGCCGCGCCGCGGCGGCGGTAGTGGGCCAACAGCGGGGCCGTGCGGGCGACGTATGTCGCCAGCTTCTCCTCGACGAGCCGCGCGTCGTCGTCGGCCCGCCCGGCGCGGTCTCCGCCGGCGTCTGCCCGGATCCGCCGCCGCACAACGTCGGCCGGACAGGTCAACTCGACCACCACGCGGACGTCCACGATCGCATCGATCGCCCGCGCCTGCCCGACGTGGCGAGGCAGGCCGTTGAGCACGATCCAACTCGCCTCGCCGCCCCCGGCCGATCCCGCCGCGATGAAGGCCCGCAGGATCCGCTCGGCCAGCGGGAACTGCTCGTCCTCCAGCAGCGCCCCGCGGTGCAGGACGGACGCGAGAAACCGCACGTCCCGCTTGCCGAGGCCGTCGATCGACAGCGATTCGGCGACGACGCGTCGCAGGCGGTCGCCGAAATCGAAGTGTCGGCACGGCCGGCCCCGGAACCCCGCGCGGTCGAGCAACTTGCCCAGCGGGGTCTTGCCCGAGCCCGTCGGCCCCAGCAGGAGCATGGCCTGCGGCTTGCGTGTGTCAGTCACGGCGTCCACGGATTGACAGCGTACACGATCGGCCGTGGGAAACAGACCTTCTCTGCGCCCCCACCTGCCGCGGGGGCGGCGGGAGCGGGGCGTGTTGGCCCGGTCCCGTCGTGGGCCGCTTGCATCACCGCGTCACGGCGCGGCTGGCCCCCGCGGTCAAGCCTCGGCGGGCTCGGCGTCGTGCTCGACGTGGTGGGGTGCCTTGAACAGGAAGGCCGCCACGGCGGCCAACACCAGCAGCGCGGCGGAGCAGTAGTAGGCGAAGTTGAAGCTGTTGGTCGCCTTCCGCACGAAGCTGGCGACCACCGACAGGGCGAACCCGCCGATGCCCCAGGCCGTAAAGACCAGACCGTAGTTCATGCCGAAGTTCTTCAGGCCGTAGTAATCCTTCGTCGCCGAGGGGAACAGCGACAGGTTGGCGCCGTAATTGGCGCCGACGAGCGCGGAGATCAACGTCAGAATGGGCGTGCTGGCGAAGGCGCTGCCTTTGGTGGCCATGGAGATCAGGAAGATCAGGACGGCCTGCATGACGAAGCAGATGAACATGCTGGCCTTGCGGCCGATCTTGTCGGACAGGATGCCGGCGCCGATCCGGCCGGCGCCGTTGCCGATGGCCAGGGCCGCGACGAGAATGAACCCGAGATCCACGCCCGCCTGCTTCTTGGCCATGTCCGCCAGGATGCCGATGATCATCAGCCCCGCGCCGGCGCCGCAGGCGTACATGAACCAGAGCAGGTAGAACTGCCACGTCCGCAGCATCTCGCCCGGGGTGAACTCTTCCTTCTTCGCCGGGCCGTTGTTGGCCTTGGGCGCCGGCGTCCCGGCCGGGACGTAACCGGGCGGGGGCGGCTTGAGCAACTGCGCCAGCCCGCAGACGACCACCAGGAACCCGATCCCGAAGGCCATCACGGTCGTGCCGACGCCGAACGTCTGGATGAGGTAGGCGGCCAGGGGGGCGATGTAGACGCTGGCCAGCCCGAAGCCCGAGACGACCAGCCCGGCGATCAGTCCGGTCTTGGCCGCCGGGAACCACTTCACCGCCGGCGGGGTGGCCGAAGCATAGCCGAAACCGATGCCCGCCCCGGCGAGGAGGCCGAAGCCGACGATGTAGCCGGCCAACGAGGTCGTCAGGCTCGCGATGATCATGCCGATGCCCACGAGGACCCCGCCGATCGTCGCGACCAGGCGGGGTCCCAGACGGTCCTGCATCCGGCCGGCGGGAACCATGACCAGGCAGAAGACCAGACAGGCCACCGCATACGGCCAGAGCGTCAGGTCCTGCCAGCCCCAGTCGGCCGGAATGTTCTTCTTGAAAACACTCCAGGTGTACAGCACGCCGAGGGCGAGGTTGATGCCCATCCCCGCGAAGGTCACGCGCCAGCCGTGGTTGTCCACGGAGGCGGCAAGGCTGTGGTCAGGTTCGGTCATGGAAGACTCCAATGGCTTTCGCGGCCGGGGGACGGCCGATCCGCCGCTGTTGAGCGCCCGGCGGTTCGTGACCGCCGATCCGCAAAGGGTCACCGACGTTTCGCCGCCGCCGTAGCGACGCTCGGCGGCGACGAGGAAGGCCGGCGGTTACTGCCTCCCCTCGATCAGCGCGTCGACGATGCTGGGGTCGGCCAGCGTCGACGTGTCGCCCAGCGTGCTCTTGTCGGCGACGCCTTCGGCGATCTTGCGGAGGATCCGGCGCATGATCTTGCCCGACCGCGTCTTCGGCAGCGCGGGGGCGAACTGGAGCTTGTCCGGGGTGGCGATCGGGCCGATCTCCTTGCGGACGTGCTTGACCAGCTCGGCCTTCAGCTCGTCGGACTCCTCCACGCCGTCGACCAGCGTGACGTAGGCGTAGAGGCCTTGGCCCTTCACTTCGTGGGGCATCGGCGCGACGGCGGCCTCGGCGACCTTGTCGTGGCTGACCAGGGCGCTCTCGACCTCGGCCGTGCCGATCCGGTGGCCGGAGACGTTCACCACGTCGTCGATCCGCCCCATCAGCCAGTAGTCGCCGTCGGCGTCGATTCGGCAGCCGTCGCCGGTGAAGTACAGGTCGGGGTACATCGTGAAGTAGGTGTCGATGAAGCGGTCGTGGTCGCCCCACATCGTCCGCATCATGCCCGGCCAGGGCTTCTTGATGCAGAGCTTGCCGCCTTCGTTCACGCCGCACTCGGTGCCGTCCTCGCGGAGGATGACCGGCTCGACGCCGAAGAACGGGCGCGACGCGCTGCCGGGCTTGAGCGTGTGGGCGCCGGGCAGGGGGGTGATGAGGAACCCGCCCGTCTCCGTCTGCCACCACGTGTCGCAGATCGGGCAGCGGTTGCGCCCGACCTTCTCGTAGTACCACATCCACGCCTCGGGGTTGATCGGCTCGCCGACCGACCCGAGGATCCGCAGACTCGACAGGTCGTACTTCGCCGGCCACTCGTCGCCCTGGCGGATCAGCGCCCGGATCGCCGTCGGGGCGGTGTAGAACTGGGTGACCTTGAACTTGTCGATGACGGCCCAATACCGGCCGGCGTCGGGGTACAGGGGGGTGGACTCGAACATCACGCTCGTCGCGCCGTTGGTCAGCGGCCCGTAGACGATGTAGCTGTGGCCGGTGACCCAGCCGATGTCGGCGGCGCAGAAGTAGACGTCGTCTTCCTTGAGGTCGAACGTCAGCTTGTGCGTCAGCGTGATGTGCATCAGGTAGCCGCCGGTGGTGTGGACCACGCCCTTCGGCTTGCCGGTCGAGCCGGAGGTGTAGAGGATGAACAGCGGGTCCTCCGCGCCCATCGGCTCGGCGGGGCAGTCGGCCGACGCGTCGGCCATCAGGTCGTCGTACCACACGTCGCGGCCGTCGACCATGTTGCAGGCCTCGTCGTTGCGCTTGATGACGACGACCTTCTCGATCGAGGGCGCTTCGGCGAGGGCCTCGTCGGAGATGGCCTTGAGCTGGATGCTCCGCCCGGCGCGCTTGGAGACGTTGGCGGTGATGAGGACCTTGCAGGTCGCGTCGTTGATGCGGTCTCGCAGGGCGTCGGCGCTGAAGCCGCCGAAGACGATCGAGTGGATCGCGCCGATCCGCGCGCAGGCCATCATGACCACGGGCAGCTCGACGATCATGCCGAGGTAGATGCAGACGCGGTCGCCTTTCGTCACGCCCAGGGACTTCAGGACGTTGGCGAACTGGCAGACCTCGGCGTGCAGCTCCTTATAGGTGACGGACTTGTCTTCGTCCGGCTCGTCGCCCTGCCAGATCAGCGCCACCTTGTTCTCCCGCTCGGTGCCCAGATGGCGGTCGAGGCAGTTGTAGGCGACGTTCAGCTCGCCGTCGGCGAACCAGGTGTGCTGGATCTTCCGCGCCTCGGTGTCCCAGGCCCACTCGCGGGCCTTGGTGGGCTTCTTGAACCACTCGATCATCGCGCCGGCCTGCTCGAGCCAGAACCCGTCCGGGTCCTCGACCGACCGCTGATACATCTGCTGGTACTGCTCGGGCGAGTTGACATCGGCGGCGGCCTGGAGGTCCGCCGGCGGCGGGAACGTCCGCCCCTCGCTCATCAACGAGTCCATCGATCTGCTCTCATCGGCCATGATTCTCTGGCGCTCCTTTCAAGCTCTTGACTTCCGTAAACCTTTGTGAATTCATGTTTTGGCACTACGCTTCTGCGCGGGCGGAGGCACTACGGGCGGGACTACTGCGTCGGGGGCCCGCCGCGGCGATCACCCAACCGGCGGGCGTGCAGTTCTCAGCCACAGCGTCCTTGCCTGTACGGCCATCCGTCCCTGCCCCTCCGGCCTGTCGGCCCGGGGACAATAAAGACGAGCATTGTGGCAATCGGCCCGGGGAAAGTCAACCGAAAATGCGCGGGATTCTCCGCCTCCTGCCCCGCCCCGGGCCGGCCGAGCCCCGGAACGCCTGGCCTCTGTCGGCCTGAAGTCCGCCGGCGACTGACCGCATCGGCGATGGAGGCGCCCGCCCGGATGGTCCTCACGAAGGGAATGCCCCGTCGCCTACCGCCCGCCGACCTGATAGAATCGTCGAACGGCATGGCGGCGGCTGGTCCCGCCGGCCCGCAAAGGAGCTCTGCGATGCGATTCTGTCTTGCTGCGCTGGCGACATTCACGCTTGCCTCTGCCGCGCCAGGCGCCGCGCCGGGCGGCAAGGCGGCGGCACCCGCGCGAGCCGCGATCACGCAGTACGGCGTGACCTGGACCTTTGCCGCACCCGTGCCGGCCGGCCGGTTTGCCACCGGGGACTGGTGGGTCGTCGCCCCGGTAACGGTCGAGCGGATCACGCCGGCGCCGGCGGCAGGCAGGCACGGCTCGGCCGTGAATCCCCCGGCCGGGAGGAAGCAGGGCTACGACGATCGCATCTCCGGGTTCGACGCCTCGCTGCGCGTGAAGCTGCCCCTCGTGCTGAGGCCGGGGCAGTCGCTGGTCAGCACGGCGAGTGTGGGCAGGATCGGCGAGAGGACGCCGCAGACGGTTGCCCGCCAGTACTGCCGCGGCCCGCTTCGCACGGCGGCCGTGCTGACCTGCCTGAGCCGACCCCCCGCGGCGGATGCGCTGCGGCCCGCGTACGTGGGCACGTGGAAGCAGCCTTTTGCCGCGTCGCAGTTGAGGCGTGACGTCCTGCCCCGATTGAAAGCCCCGCAGACCGTGCCCGATGTCAAGGGCTACGAGCGATACCTCGAGCGCATCTGGCTGGACCACATGCGCGAGTGGGCCAACCGCAAGATGCATCCGCTGGAGAACATGCCCGACTACGGCCGAGAGATCACCAACATCGTCTCCGACGTGGCCCTGCTGCTGCTGATCGACGACCCGAAGACAGCGCGGGAGACCTTGCTGCTGCGATACGTCCAGAAGGGCATCGACTACTACGGCGCGGTGCGGTCGGACGACGATCTGTGGGTCGCCAACGGAGGCCATAACTCCGGCCGCAAGTGGCCCATCCTCTTCGCCGGCTTGCTGCTCGGCCACGAGGGCATGATGAACGTCGAGGCCACCTTCCAGGAGGATCAGCAGACGTACTACGGCAAGGGCTTCGGGGGGCAGAAGGCGCTCTGGACGATCACGCTGCGCAACCCGAACCGGCGCCACGAGGAGGTGGACCCGAAGACGTGGGCGACCTACGGCGACAAGAAGGGCAACAACGGCCTCAAGGCCGAGGGGTACCGCAAGCTGAACGGCCCGACGTGGGTCGGCCAGGCCCTCGCCGCCCGGCTGACGGGGATGAACGAAGCCTGGAATCACCCGGCCTTCTTCGATTACGTGGACCGCTGGATGGCCGAAGGCGGCGGGCCGAAGCGCGGCTTCGTCCGGGAAATGTGGGATCTGTACCGCCCTCGGGCCGACGAGATCGGTGCGAAGACGAAAACGCGGCGCCGAAGCAAGTAGAGCCCGTGCCGTGACCGTTGCAGTGCCTCGAAGGAGCCGACAATGAGCAGACCGATCGTTTGCCTGCTGCTCGTGTTGGGGCGGCAGGCCGTTGCGAGCACGTATTATGTGGACTACGTGGGCGGCTCGGACGAGAGCGCCGGCACGGCGGCGGACGCCCCTTTCAAGCACTGTCCCGGCGATGCGGCGGCGACCGGGAAGGCGAAGTCCGTGAAGCTACGGCCGGGAGACAGGGCGCTTTTCAAGGGCGGCGTACGGTACGAGGGCACGATCGTCATTCGCCTCTCCGGCACAAGGGATGCGCCCATCGTATATGACGGGGGGCCGGCGAGCGGATTCGGCAGAGGCAGGGCGGTCATCGACGGGGGCGTGCCCGTCGTCGGCTGGCAGAGGTGCGCGTCGGCGGCAGAGGCCGGGGGCAACCCGAACTGGCGGAAGATACACAAGGCCCTCGTGCCGAAGAGCCCTTACGGAAGCTGGCGGAGTCTGAACCTCTGCGACGAGCGGCGGGCCCTGCCGCTGGCCCAGGAGCCGAACCCGACGGACCCGATCTTCCAGGAAGACCCCAGGCAATACTACCTGGCCGAGGGCAAGCTGGCGGTGGACTGCCCGGCCAGGATCTACGGTCAGAAGGGCACGACGGTCAACCGCGAGCGGCCACTGATCCACATGATCACCGGCGAGCGGGGCTCGGCCGTCATCGATCCCGTGCCCGGCGCGGCGATTTCCATCGAGCCGCCGGGGCCGGTGACCGCCCACGCGTTGGGCATCCTGCCCCAGCCGCGCTATGCGCCGCTCGAACGCGCCGTGTTCCTCGCCGACGGCAAGGAGGTCCTGACCGTCAAGCTCGAGAAGGACCGGAAGGAGATCCAGAGGTTCGACCTGCCCGCGCCCGTCACCTTCAGCAAGCTCACGGTCAAGTTCCTCAGCATGCATCCCGGCGAGACACGAAAGTGGACCGCCGTCGCCAGGATCGCGGCCTTCGACGCGGAGGGGAAAGACCGGCTCGTCTTCCCGGTGCGCAGCACGATGGCCGATCCGAAGGTCCTGACGCAGGCGGACCCTCGACATTTCGACGGTGCGTATCTGGCCGTCCACGCCGGACGCAATCTCGTCCACTATCAGGAGATTCTCGAGTACCTGCCGGTTGAGCACCGACTGTTCGTCCAGCACTTCAGTGGGCGGCAGTACGAGCAACTGCGCTACGCCTTCTTCAACTCGGTGCGTTTCATCGACCGGCCGGGCGAATACGCGGCCACGCCTGGGGCAGACGGGAAGCACTGGCAGGTCTTCTTCATGCCGACCGAGGTCGAGGCCGGCCGGCCGGTGGGCATCACCTACGCCGGCCGGAGCAAGGGCTTCGAGGTGAGCGGGGCCAGCCACGTCGAGATTCGGGGCTTTCGCATTGAGCGCCAGGGGCGTGACCGCGGCGCGGCGGGGATCAGCGGGCGGGGCAGGGGAGAGGGCCTGCTCGTGCGGGACTGTGAGATCACGATGGTCAACGGCGTGGGGGTCACCGCCGCCGAGATCGACGGTGTGACCGTCGACGGCTGCTTCATCCACCACAATCCGGGCCACACGAAGGGCGTGGTCCTGCGCAACGCCACAAACCAGTCGATCCGGAACTGCAAGCTGGTCAGGAACACATCGACCGGGCTCGACTTCTACACATGCCACAACAGCCGCTTCGTCAACAACACCGTTCTCGATCATCGCGGCATGCACGCCAACGGGATCACCGCCTACCTCGGATGCACCGGGCTGCTGGTGGAGGGCAACCGCGTCTTCGGGGGCCACGCGGCCTTCACGTGTCAGGACGGCAGGGACTTCGTGATCCGCAACAACATATTCGGCGGAAACCATCGCAGTTGCGCGATGGGGCTCTGGTCCGGCAAGCCGCTCGTGAATATCAGGATCTTTAATAACACGATCGTCAACGGCCCTCGCGACGTGTCCTGGTCGGCGGGGGTATACTGCGGCAACAAGGCCGGCAGCGGGCTCGTGTTCAGAAACAACATCGTCGACGGCTTCGCCGGCACGCTGCCTGCGGGTACGGTCCTGGAGCACAATCTGATCACCTTCAGGGGACCGGTCCATCGCGACGGCGAGGAGGGCGACAGGAAGGCCCGGCCGCTGGGCAAGGGAGAGCGTCTTGTCGAGGACGTCAAATCCGTCTTCGTCGATCCGGGCAAACGGGACTTCCGCTTGAAGGGCGGCTCGCCGGCGATTGACGCGGGCGCGAATCCGGGCGACGAAGTTCCCGCCGACATCGACGGCGTGAAGCGGCCGCAAGGCAATGGGTTCGATATGGGGGCCTACGAGTCGAAGCCTTAGGAGCACTGCCCTGCTGAGACACTACAGAAAGCCGAGAAAGGTCATCGTCGCCACGTCGATCTTCCCGCACTACGGGCCCTGGTCGGGGCTGGACGAGCGGCTGGCAAGGCTGTGCGGGATGATCGACGCGCAGGACGCGGCCTCGAGGGCGAGATACGGGCGCGGCACGGACCTGATCGTCTTTACCGAACACGCGGTGACCGGCGGGTCGGGCACGACCGCCGCCGAGAAGGCCCATCCCCTCGAAGGGCGCATCCTCGACACGTTCGCCGCGAAGGCCAGAGAGTACGCCACGAATCTCGCCGTGCCCATGCACCTGGAGGAAGACCGGGCGGCGGGCCTCTTCACCAATGCTGTGGTCTTCCTGGATCGCGAGGGGCATGCGGCCGGCATCTACCGGAAGGTCCATCCGGTCAACGGCTACGCCGTCAGCGGCGAGGACGAGGAGGTTCTGGAAGGGGGCATCACGGTGGGGGACGAAGTCAATGTGTTCGATCTGGACTTCGGGCGGGTCGGCGCCCGGATCTGCTATGACATGTGCTATGACGACGGCTGGCAGCTTTTGCAGGACAAGGGCGCCGAACTCGTCGTCTGGGCCACGGCGTCACCCCGCGCCTTCGGCCCGGCGGTCCGGGCGGCCCGGAACCGTTACTGGGTCGTGACGGCGACGCCTCGGTGCGTCGCGTGCGTTCTCGAGCCGGCCACCGGCAACACCGCGGCCGAGGTGAGGCCCCCGGATGCCCTGCTGGTCCATGAGCTGGATCTGTCCTGGCTGCAATTGCATTGGCTGCCGGAGCTGCGTGACGGCGAGGCCTTTCGCGAGGCCTTCGGGGACGGCGTCGGTTTCCATTACGTCGCTGAGGAAGACTGTGGTCTGTTCTGGTCGAACGACCCGCAGCGCAGCATCGGCGAGATGGCCAGGCAGATCGGCATCGATCCGGACTACGACCGAGTCGAGCACTGCCGCAAGCTCCAGGAGGCGGCCAGAGGCGGGGCCGTCAGGTAGCTGACTGTGTTGCCGGGCGCGGAGGACGGTTGGCATGGACAGGTACAAGCGAGTCACACTCGAGACGAGCCTCAAGCCGTTCGGCGGCCTGAGCGACGATGCCGTGACGGCCACGTGCGACAAGCTCTGGACGAACTGGCAGAGGCTCATCGAGCGGGCCGACGAGGTCTGTGTGCTGCTGTGGACCGGTGACGGCGGGGACATCTGCCAGTGGCGGGGCGACTTCGACGACGCCCTGCCGTGGGCGAACCAGATCGGATTCTGCAACTACGATCGGCCCGGCGTGTTCCCTCCGGACAACCGCCACTACCGCATCAACAGGGCCGTGCCCTACCAGGCCGACTTGCCCGAGATGACATTCGGCGACCTGAAGCGGATCATCGAAACACTCCGCGCCACGGCCCGCCGGCGGATCGGGCGGGAGATACTCGTCGGCGCGACGATCGATCCCGGCCCGGAGTTCGTGCCGGATGACTGGCGGTTCGAGCGCCATCCCGAGATCCTGGTTCCGGACGGCCGAAGGCGGTTCCCGCCCATGATGCGCTTCATCACCCATCAGGCGTGCCTGCACGCGGACGAGGCGCCCTTCGCCGGGTTCCCCGACTCTCTGCCGGAGGGGACGAGCCTGGGGACGTTCCTGGGCAGGCAGTTCGCGGCCGCCTCGCGCGGGCTCGGCTACGACTACATCTGGTTCTCCAACGGTTTCGGCTACACGCACTGCCCATGGGGCTATCGGGGTGAGCTGTTCGGGAGGGACTGCTTCGACAGGCAGGGCGCCGACGCGCAGCGGGAGAAGGCCAATCGGTTCTGGCGCGACTTCCGCCGCGAATGCGACGCGCCGATCGAGGTCCGGGGGACGAACTTCTCTGTGGGCATGGACATCTCCTCCGACGGGTGCAGCCACATCGATCTGGCCGAGATCGGCGGCCTTCAGCGCCCGCCGTGCAATCCGCCGTGGGGCTCGCGGGCGCTGGGGCTCGAGATGGTCAGCTATCTGTCGCGCCTCTCCAGCACGCCGACGGACCGCCTGCCGTTCCGCTTCTATCTCAACGACCCGTGGTTCGTCTCCACACCATGGTACGACTACTACAACCGCGAAACGTTCGACATCTACGTCCCGATGTCGGCCGGCCGGCTCAACGCCGACGGCGGCGTGGACGTGCCGACCGACCTGTCCCTGCTGACCGTCGACACCGAGAAGGGCCGGTTGCTTCGTGACCAGGCCAACGAGGCCACACCACACTTCATCCGGGCCTTGGACGAACGGGCCGACGCCGCCGGGCCGGTCGTGTGGATCTATCCCTTCAAGGACTACGACGCGATCTTGAAGGAGCGGCCGGACCGTCTCGGCCGGCCCTTCTCACACGACTGGTTCATGGTCCAGGCGGTCAACGCGGGCCTGCCGCTGAACACCGTCTGTAGCGGCGAGCGCTTCGCCGCACTGGCCGGCGCGGGCCTGCTGCCCGACGCGGTGTACGTGGCGCCCGTTCCGGCCGCGGGAAGTAGCTGGGGTGAGGCGCTGCTTCGACACGTCGCGGAAGGGGGCGAGGCGCTGCTCTACGGATCGCCGGCGGATGCGTCGGACGAGTTGCTCGAGGCGTTGGGCATCGCCCTGGCCGAGCCGCTCGAGGGCGACTTTGACGTGACGAGCCGGCTGGAGGCGGACGAGTTCGACGGCCCACCGGTCCCGCCGGTTGGTCTGGACCCCTCGGCCGCGGCGATCGGCGTGCCCGGCGAGACGGAGCAGTTGGACGGCGGCGCGGCGGCGCGGCGTCCGTTGCGGCACCGGGCGGTCGTCAGCGGCGGGGGGCTGCGGGCCGTGGGGGATTTCGGCGCGGCGCATGTTCGCATCGTGGCCGAGCAGAGCGGCCGGAAGCGGATCTACGCCGTCGGTCGGGCCGACGAGGCGCGGTGCGGCGGGCGGCTGGCGTGGGTGCGAGGCACGAGCAGCTTCGACCCGTCGATCGACTCGCTGGAGCCGGCCTACGACCCGCCGTGGCTCGTGCAGCGGCCGGATGATTGGCCGCGGCGGATGCTGGCGGAGTTCGGCCTCGACATCCGCCAGCAGAGGCGTCACGAGGGCATACGCGCGGCCAACGTGTTCATCAAGCGCCGGCGCGGCGCGTGGGTGTTCACGGGGCACAAGCCGGATACGTCCGTGCGGTTTGGCGTGAAGACGCCCCACGGCGCGCCGCTCTATGCCGAGGCCGAGACCCCCATCGTCAACGGATACGCCGGCGAGTGTTTCGGCAAGACGATCCACAGCGAGGTCCGCGCATTCGTCCGGATGGGCGACGGCGTGGTGCGGCACAAGGAGATGCCCGTTCCCATCGGCCGCAGCAGGCACTTCTCGCTGGCCGGGCTGGACAGGGCAACGGTGACGATCTGCCCGGATCCCGAAGCCCTGGCGGCCGGGACGCTCGAGGCGACGGCCGTGATCAACGGCGACCAGCCCCTGCCGCTGACGCTCGACGGTGGGCGCGGCACGGTCACGATCGAGAACCACACGGGCACGCTCTACGTCGTTTGGTGAACGTCGGCCGGCAGCGAGGGGCGGACCTTGGCCCGCAATTCCCGATGAACAGCGTGTAGGCGGCGGCGGAGGTAGCAGCCGAGAGCGGCGACGGCGCCGCCGAGGCTGAGGAGCGTCAGCGGCTCGGGGACGGCCGGCGGCGGCGACGGCGGGTCGTCGGCCACGAAGAAGTGCGCGTCGGAGCCGAACTCGACGTAAGGCACGTAGTTGCCCGCCGCGACGATCGAGGCCAGGCTCTCGACGTCCTGGTCGAGCTGCACGAAGAGGGCGACCGTGTCGGAGATCGAGGGCAGGCCGGCGTTGTGGGCGTCCAGCAGGTTCAGCGCGGAGATCGCCCCGTAGCCGGGGCCCTCGAGGTTCCCGCCCGTGAAGGCGTCGGCGTGGGCCGTCAGCACCGTGACGATGTTCGGCGGCAGGAACTCCATGCCGGCCTCGGTGTACTTGAAGTTGGTGAAGCCCCACAGGTTCGAAATCTCCTGCCCGGCGACCAGGTCGTTGCCATTGCCGACGCCGACGCTGCCGGCCCCGACGAACGCCTGGCCCCCGACGATCGCCGGGTCGGCCGGATTCAGCCCCGGGCCGCCCAGGTCGAAGTACAGCGAGGTGAGGATCTGGTCGGAGGGGTTGTCGAACGCCCCCACGTCGGGGATGCCCACCGTCGTGTTCGTCAGCAGGATCTCGATGGTCCGGTTGTCGGCCTGGAGGGTGAGGACGGCCTGGGCCCTCAAGGTCTCATCCCCGCGGTCGAAGAGCAGTCCAATCTCCCTGCCGCCGTTGGCGACGTAGGACGCGGTCAGTTGCGTCGCTGCTCGCGCCTCCACGCCGGCCGCGCCAAGCACCAATAGAACAGACAGCATCCGAACCCGCAGCCGATCGTGCCGTGACATTGCACACCTCCTCTTGTCGCCCTCGGTCGGCGGAAGGCAAGCGGGCCTTCCGCGCGCGTGCGGCCCTCACAATGGGAGCATACGGTCTGGATCGGCCGCGGGCTGGGGGAGGTTGAGCTATTCTTGCAGGTGGTCCGGTGGGGGGGGCGGCCCGACGCGGGCAGGACAAGGCGCAGCATCGCCGCGGACCGGCCGGCCGCGGGGTCGGCGGAGTCTCAGGCCTCGGGTGCGGCCTTTGCGGCGGCCTCGGCCTTGGCGGCCAGGCGGGCGGCGCGGCGGGCGCGTTCCTTGCGCTTGCGGACGGCGTTCTTCTTTCGCGTCCTGGCCTGCTTCTCCATCCGGTGATTCAGTCTGTCTCGTCGCTGTCCCATGGTGACCTCGGGGCTGTCGGCTGCTGAAAAGACCATGATTGTAGCGTAGATCGCCCGGCGATGCAATGGCTCACTTGGCCAGGTCGATCACGTCGGTGCCCTTCGAGCGGACGTCGACGATCCGCCGGCCGTCGACGAGCACCTGGTAGGCTGTGCCGGCCTTCACGCGGACGACGGCCTTGCCGTCGCGGATCGACACGTCGAAGGGGGCGGTCACGCGGTGCGAGGCGTCGGTGGCGACGGCCAGCGAGTCGAGTTCGCCCGCGACGGCTATGCGCAGGGAGGCCATCGCGCAGGGGTTGATCGAGGGCCCGGCGCGGTGCTGGCCGGCGAGGTTGAACACGTCGGGCAGGCAGCCGATCTTCGGCCCGTCGGGATACTGCATCTGCTCGCCGGCGATGAGGATGCCCTCGGCGAGGCGGCGCCAGTCGAGCGTCTTGTCGTGCGCGGCGAGCTTGGTCAGCCAATAGGCGTAGACGCCGCCGCACCACTGGACGGGCAGGCCGATCCAGTTCGGCGCCCGCCAGTTCGTCGCGCCGTAGACCGGCGGGCTGGCGTAGGCCATCACCGGCTTGTTGGACCACAGGTAGACGAACGGCACGCCCGACAGCGCCCACCGCCGCGCCTCGGCGAGCAGGTCCTTTCGCCCGGTCAGCTCGTAGCCGCGGACGTAGGCGGCCACCAGATAGCCGCTGGCCAGGACGTCCGGCGTGTGCAGCGACAGCTCCCAGGTCTGCGCCCCCCGCGGCGTGCGGAAGCGTTTGATGTACTCGAGCGTCTTGAGTCCGGCCGCCAGCGCCGCCTTGTCGCCGGCCTGGTGGGCGAACTCCAGCAGCTCGTAGGCCGGGCGGGCGCAGAGGCCGCTGGCCGTGTCCTCGAAGTGCCCCCGCCGGTACTTGCCCTCGTACCGGTATGATCCGTCGGGTTTCTGTCGCCGGATGTTGGCGCGGGCCTGCCCGCCGCGCATCTTCAGCCAGTCGCCGGCCCGGCCGGTGAGGAAGTAGGCCGCGTCGTTGCGAACGTGGGCCCCGCCCGGCTGGAGGCGAGGCAGCTCGGGCACCCTGCCCGTCAGCCGGAAGATCGTCGACGCCACGTCGGCGTACGGCGCCCGGCCCCACTTCGGCTCGGCGCAGTGGCCCCAGCCGCCTTCGCCCGCGATCGGGCCGCTCAGCGACTTCAGGCAAAGCTCCCATTGCTGCTTACGCGTCCGGGGCGCCTTCGGCAGAGGCGGCAGGGGGCACTTGCCCACCGCCCAGAGGATCAGCTCCTCGATGTTCTGCCGCTCGCGCACGGCAATCGTCGCGTCGATCCGCTTGCCGCGAAGGGACATCAAGTGGTCGCTCGTGCCGTCGAAGAAGTTCGGGCTCGCGAAGACCGGGCGCAGCGACATGTCCTTCCAGGCCATCGCCGCGGCCCCGCGCCGGGTCACGCAGGCCATCAGCGGCATGGTCACCTTCATCGGGTCCGGCGCGAACCGCAGCCGCTCGGCCGTCTCGATGTCGAGGGCCGAGCTGGACCGCTCGCCCTTGCCGAGGTACTCCAGTCCCGCGAACAACCCCTGCTCCAGCGCCCCGAAGGCCCGCAGGCGCGGCCCTTCGCACGGGCGGTCGCTGCGGATCGAGACGGCCAGCTCGTCGCCATCGATTCGCAGCGTAGCGCGGAGCCCCTTGCCGGTCAGCGTGATCTGCTCGCCGTCGCGAGCGGCCGTGAGCGAGACGGCCTCGCCGTCCCGCGTGACGATCGGCGTCAAGGCACCAAGCAGTTGCTCCTCGCGAACCAGCGCCGCGCCCGATCCGTCCGGCGCGACGCGGACGATCAGCTTCGGGGACTTCAGCGTCAGCCACTTCGCCCCGAGACCCAACTCGTACAGGTGAATCGGCCGGGACAGGGTCGGCAGGCCCTGGGACGTCACGGTCACCGCCAGCGTCTCGAACGGCGCGGCGGGCTTGCGCTCGATCGCCACCGTCTTGGCCTTACCGGCCTCGGCCGTCGCCGTTCGGCCGGCCACCGAAAACGTGATCGGCGAGGCGGAGTGGTTCTTCACCGTCACGTTCACTGTCGCCCCGGCCGCGCGGACGGCGGCGATCTCCAGCGGGTGCATGTGACGCCGCAGAATCTCGATCCGCTCGACGGCGACCTCGCCCGCCCCCGCGCCCGGGTCCAGCCGCAGGCCGGTCATCCGCCCGACGACGCGGATCGGCACGTCGTAGTCGTGCCACGCCCCGTCGTGGTCCATGTTGAACCGCTGCGAGTGGCGCTCGGCCATGCCGGGCTGCTTGTCGCTCGACCAGAAGAGCTGCCCCTGCCCGCCGGTGTTCGACTTCATCCGCAGGCGAACCAGCAGCGCGCCGCCCTCGACCGAGACGCCGGCGGCCAGGTACGGGTCCTCGCCCGAGCAGCTCACGTGAAGCCGTCCGCCCCTGGCGGCGACGGTGCAGGCGTGTTGGGCACCCCAACCGGCCGGGCCCTTGGCGAACGTCCACTCGTGGACCTTCTCGACGCGGCTGATCCGGCGGGGATACGGATTGACCTGCTCGCCGGCGGCGAAGGCGGGAAGCAGGCACAGGACGATCGTGAGTGTTCTCATTCTGGCGGCCCTTGCGATGCTGGAGTTCGGTTTGCTCTGTCGAGGGAGTTCCGTGTTGTTGGTTGTGGCGGCGAATGGTCTGTTTTTGTGCCGCCCCTGCGGGGCTCCTTTTCGTAGGGGGCTGCAACCGGGGGCTTGCGCCCCCGGCTATTGCCTGGCGCCCCGTTGGGTCTCCGGAGGCGGCCGTGCCGGCCGCCGCGAAACAGGGGCGAGGACACGTGGTCCCAGACGAGGCGCCCTATCGCCGGGAGCGCTGGTGGACGCGAAGCTCTTGCTGTCCATCGTCCTCGTCGTCGTCCTCGTCCTCGGTTGTTTCTTCTTCTTCTCGCGGCCTGAGTCTACCACATCCCGGAATCGGCCGCAGCGCACCGGCCGGGCATCGGTTATACTACCGGGACGATCCGCCCGGCGGCGGGCCGTTCGTTCCCTGTTGCGCCAAGACACAAGAAAGGACTATGGCATGGCTTGCAGGCAGACGCGTCGGGGCTTTGTGAAGGCTACGTTGGCCGCGGCGGGGGCGGCGTCGGTGTTGAGCGCGGAGGAGCGGGCCCTGCTGGCCGCGGGGGCCGATGCGGCCAAATCGCCGGCCGGCAAGGGCAAAGCCGAACCGGTCAAGCCCGCCAGCCAGGCCGCCCTGCCCATGGGGAAGATCGGCGAGCTGGAGGTCAGCCGGATCATCCTCGGCGGCAACCTCATCGGCGGATGGGCCCACAGCCGCGAACTGATGTACGTCTCCAAGCTGCTGAAGGCCTACCACACCGACGAGAAGATCCTCGACACCCTCCAGGCCGCCGAGGAGCACGGCGTCAACTGCGTCAACACGCACCCCAACGCCGGGCGGCTCATCCAGCGATACCGCAAGCAGCGCGGCGGGAAGATGCTCTGGATGGTCCAGGCCTTCTGCGACGAGCAGGGCGATTTCGGCCCGTGCATCCGAACGGCCGTCGAGTACGGCGTGGACCTCATCCAGATCCAGGGCGGACAGGCCGACAAGCTGTTCGCCGAGGGCAAGTGGGACTGGCTGGACCGCGGCATTCGGCAGATCCTCGCCGCCGACCGCCCGGCCGGGCTCGGCGCCCACTCGCTCGACGTGATCAAGACGGCCGTCAAGAAGGACCTGCCGGTGGACTTCTACTTCAAGACGTTCCACCACCACCGCTACCGCACGGCCCCGAAGGCCGGCGAGCTCAAGGGCCCCCACGCCGAGATCCCCGGCTACTGGGACAAGGACCCGAAGGGGACCGCGGAGTTCATGAAGGGCGTCAAGGTCCCGTGGATCGGCTTCAAGGTGATGGCCGCCGGCTCGATCCGCCCGCGCGACGCGTTCCAATACTGCTTCCAGAACGGCGCCGACCTCCTCTGCGCCGGCATGTTCGACTTTCAGATCGCCGAAGACGTCAAGATCGCCAACAGCGTGCTCAACAAGATCAAGAAACGCGCCCGGGCCTGGATGGCGTAGGGGGGGCGATCGGCAGGCCTGCCCGCCATCTTCTCTCATGGCGGTTCGGCGCCGGCGGACGTTGAGGTTGACAGCCGGCCCGCGCGCGGTACGATGAAAGTTGCTCCAGCCCGCTCGGGGAGCGGCGGAGTTGTGCTTGCCTTGACGGGGCAGGGCGAACCCGCTCATTCGTCCCTTCCTGCCTCAGGCCGCCCGGCCGAGTTCCCGTCCGCGGTGAGTCTCACGGCGAAGGAGCGGCACGATGGCGGCGAGATGGACGGCGGGCGCGGCGGCTTTGGCGATGGCGGCCCTGTGGGCGGGCGCGGCGCCCGTGGCGAGCTTCCGGGCGCTGGGCGACCTGGCGGGCGGGGACTTCCACAGCACGCCTCGGGGCATATCGGCCGACGGGTCGACGGTGGTGGGCACGAGCTTATCGCACAACCAGGCCACCGAGGCGTTCTGCTGGCGGGAGGAAACGGGGATGGTGCCCCTGGGCTTCGTGGCCGGCGGAGAGGCGTACAGCGTCGCCTTCGACGCCTCGTCCGACGGATCGGTCGTGGTGGGCACGGCGTACCCGGACCCGAGCATCGAGCCGGTCTGTTGGGAGCAGCCGGGAGGAATCCGCCGGTTGGGCTTCCTGCGCGGATACACCGGGTCCGGATTCGGCAACGCGCTGGGCGTCTCGGCCGACGGGTCGACCATCGTCGGGGAGAGTTCCTCGGCGGACGGCTACCAGGCGTTCCGATGGACGTGGAGTGGGGGCATGAGGGCGTTGGGCGATCTGCCGGGAGGCCGGTTCGAGAGCCGGGCGAATGCCGCCTCGGCGGACGGGTCGGTCATCGTCGGCCAGAGCGTCTCCGGGTCGGGCTGGGAGGCGTTTCGCTGGACGGCGGCGCTGGGGATGGTCGGACTGGGCGACCTGGCGGGGGGGGATTTCAGCAGCAGGGCGACGGCCGTTTCGGCCGACGGGAACGTCATCGTCGGCCAGGCGATCTCGGACCGCGGCTACGAGCCGTTCCGATGGACACAGCAGACGGGGATGGTGGGCCTGGGGCATCTGCGGGAGGGCATGGCCTCCAGCGCGGCCTGCGACGTCTCGGCCGACGGATCGATCGTTGTCGGCGAGTGCTACGACGAGGGCGATACGCAGGCATTCATCTGGGACGCCGAGAACGGCATGAGAGACCTCCAGGCCGTGTTGACCGACGAGTGCGGCCTGGACCTGACCGGCTGGCGCCTGCACCGCGCGGCGGCCATCTCGGACGAGGGTTGCACTATCGCCGGCCACGGCGTCAACGGCGAGGGCAACACGGAAGCGTGGCTTGCCGTCCTCCCCGAACCGGCAACGCTGCTGCTCGTGGCGTGCGGGGCGGTGGCGCTGATCGGCCGGCGACGCGCCGCCATTGCCGATTGACGCGCGAATGCTCCGTTCCAGCCTGAAGCGCCGGGTGCCACAGCCGCGGAGTGTGCGGCCGTGTCTTCGAGGACAAGAGAAGCCTGCCTCCAGCGTCGATCGCCACGTCCGCGGGTCCGCCAGCCCGGAGGGCGTCACATATCAGCCGTCTACGGCCCCCTCTGGGGCCGGCGGCCTCGTCCTCTACGTCCGCGTCAGCCGAATCACGTTCCACGAGGCCGGGGCGAGTTCCGCCGTCAGCGTCGAGCCCTCGACGGCGGCGCCTTCCGCGGCGGCAGGGGCGACGGTGTCGGGGGCTTCCTTGGTGTTGGCGGCCTTGAGGTCGTCGTGGCGGACGACGAGCCATTCGTCGACGCTCAACTCGCCGAGCGCCCTCAGCTCGACCGTCAGCGCGAGCGGCTCGTCGAGGCTTCGATTGACGGCGAAGACCGTCACCGCGCCGCTCTGCTCGTCCAGCACGCACGCCGAGGTCAGCAGCGGGCAGCCGGGCGAGTCCTCGGTGTCGTAGGTCGGCGAATCGACCGCCTGCCGCAGCACCGTGCCGCGCCCGTGCCTCGAGGCGTGCAGGAACGGCCAGTAGATGCTCTGCCGCCAGGCCCCCCCGCCCGTCCGGGTCATGATCAGCCCGATCACGTTGACCAGTTGCGCCTGGCAGGCGATCTTCACGCGGTCGCAGTGGTTCAGCAGTTGGATGAGCATCCCCCCGACGACGAGGGCGTCCTCGGCGTTGTAGACGCATTCCAGCAGCGGCGGGGCGACAGACCAGGGGGCGAGGTCCTGCTCCTTGTGGCCGGTGGGGTTCCACACGTTCCACTCGTCGAAGCTGATCATGACGCGCTTGTCGGACTTGCGCTCGGCGGCCGCTGCGTCGCAGAGGGCGACGGACTGCTCGATGAACCGCCCCATCTGCTCCGGCCGGGCTAGAAACGCCGCCGTGTCGTCGTCGCGGTTGCCGTAGTACGTGTGGATCGACAGATAATCGATCAAGTCGATCGTGTGGCCGAGCACCTCCAGCTCCCACTGCCCGAAGGTGGCCATCTTCCCGTGCGACGAGCCGCAGACGACCAGCTCGATGGACTTATCGACCATCTTCATGATGCGGCCGGCCTCCGCGGCGACGCGCCCGTACTCGGTCGGCGTCTTGTGGCACATCTGCCACGGACCGTCCATCTCGTTGCCTAGGCACCACAGCTTGATGCCGTGGGGCTCGTCGTGCCCGTTGCGGCGGCGCAGGTCGCACCAGGCCGACCCGCCGGGCAGGTTGCAGTATTCCACGAGGTTGCGGGCCTCCTCGGGCCCGTCCGTGCCGAGGTTGACGGCCAGCATCGGCTCGGTCCCGGCCGCCCTGCACCAATCGACGTACTCGTCCGTGCCGAACCGGTTCGTCTCGACGCTCTTCCACGCCAACTCCGCCCGCCGGGGCCGCTCGTCGCGCGGGCCCACGCCGTCTGTCCAGTGATAGCCGCTGACGAAGTTCCCGCCGGGATACCGCATCACGGGGATGTCCAGCTCGCGGACCAGCTCCAGCACGTCCGTGCGGAAGCCGCCCGCGTCGGCCGAGGGATGCCCCGGCTCGTAGAGCCCGCCGTAGACGCATCGGCCCAGGTGCTCGACGAAGCTGCCGAACAGCCGCGGGTCGGTCCGACCGATCACGAAGTCCCCGTCGAGGGTCACGTTTGCCTTCAGCATTGCCGTCGATCTCCTGTTGCGGCGTGGTCCGGCCGGACCGCCCGGCCTCCGCTCAGCGCGCGGGCGCGATCGCCTTCCGCAGCGCGACGATCTGGTCGGCGATGGCTCGGCGGAGGGCGTTGAGGTCGCCCATGGAAGCGGCCTTCTCGGGGTCCATCACGTCCAGCCCGTCGGCGGGGAAACGCTCGCCGCCGCTGCGGTACGCCGTCCAGTCGTCCCGGATGCCGTCGGCGATTCTCTTCAGCAGGGCCTCGGCCCGTCGGCGTTCGTCCGCGGCGCGGGCGGCCTTCTTCGCGTCGGCGATGAGCTGCTCCAGCCTGCACAGGTACTTCAGGTCGTCGACGCCTTCGCGGCTGCGCTCGTACTCAAGCGTGGGCCAGAGCGTCGCGTCCTTGGTCCGCACGACGGAGCCGCGGCGGTTGTCGAGGTTGTAGTACCACTCGACCTTGCCGCGGACGCCGTACTTGCTCATCTTCCAGAAGAAGAAGCCGAACGGAAAGCGCCCCAGCCCGACGTTGACGAACCACGGGATCGCGCCGGTGGTCTTCCGGAGCTCGAGGATGAACTCCTTGTTGATCAGGTGCCGTCCCTTGTTGTGGTGGTCGATGCCGTCCCATCCGTTGTTGAACGTCGCGACGTTGAGGTAGGGGGCCATCGCCATCACCTCGCGGTAGCCGTTCATGTCGCTGGTGGTGGCGATCTCGGGCAGCTCCTCCCACGTGAATCGGGCGAGCTGCTCGGCGATCTTGACGCCCTCGACGCCCTTGTTGGTCAGCTCGTCGCCGATGCTCATCAGGACGGGCGTCTCGTGCTTGAGCGCCTCGGCGTGAAGGCGGCGCATGACCTGGATGAACTTCTGCTGCCATCGCCGGCTGGTGATCTCGCCGTAGCCGGCCAGTTGGCTGAGCTGGAGGCCCATGGGCGTGGCGAAGTAGAGCGTCGCGGGGAAGCCGGCCTTGCGGTAGGCCTCGATGAACCGGCCGAACTCGCTCGTGTCGGCGTCGTGGACGGGCAGGTGGAACTTGTACAGCGGGGCGACGCACGTCATGCCGTGGGCCCGCATGTCGGCGAGGTGGACGGCGAGCGTCTTGGCGTCCTTGGGGCTGGAGTAGTTGAACCCCAGCGCGAACGGCGGGTCGGCCAGCTTGATCGGCAGGACGTCCAGCACGACGGCGACCGACGCGACGGGCTTGCCGCCGGCGGTGACGGTCACCTTGCCGCCGTACGCCCCGGCCCTCGCGCCCTCGGGCACGTGGACGGTGCACCAGAAGAACTCCGTGCTGTGGGCGGCCATGTTCCACGTTCGCCCGAGGCGCATGAGAGTCTGCCGCCCCGTGTCGCCGAAGCCCTCGACGGAGGTGACGGCGACGCTCTCCGCGGGGATCGTCCCGCCCGGGCCGGTCAGCGCCGAGGCGGTCAGGAAGACGTCCTGGAGGTCCTGCTTCGGCCGAAGGAGCATGCTGAACGGCTCGTACTCGCCGGGGGAGGCGAAGATGCGTGCCTCGCGCGGGTCGGCCGCCGCTCGCCGCTGGACGACGGCGCGGACGGGCCGGCGGTAGGTCACCGTCTTCCCGCCGGCGGTTTGGATGGTGACGGTGGCGGGCTCGGCGTACGTCACCGGCCGATCCGCCAGCGCCCGCTGGCGGCGGTCGGGCGCTTCGTTGTAGTCGGTGACGAAGAAGTCGATCTCCGCGCCGGCGGCCGCCCCCGCGGAAGCGAGCCAGCAGATCAGAACCGTTCGTTGCGTCATCATGTGAGCACCTTCGTGGTCTTGGTGATCTTCGTGGTCTTCGTGAGCATCTTCGGGCCTGCCAACCAACGCTTGCGCGGCTAGTCGAGCGTCCCGCCGACGGGCACGAGCTTCACGTCGTCCAGCCAGATCGTCCCCGTGCCGATGTGGTAGAAGTACACCGCGTACTCGCTGTTGCCCTCAATGGGCTTGCCGGTGACCGTGTACTGCTTCCACGCCGGGCCGATCTTCTGGCGAAGCACCCCGCGGGCGCCGACCTCGAAGTTGACGAACAGCATGTTCTCGCCCTCCCCGATCGCCCAGAAGGTCAGCGTATAGGCCTCCGCGCCCTTGACGGCGGGCAGCCTCGGCGTCGAGATGCCGATGCGCCCCTTGGCCCCCACGCAGCGGATGCGGGCGGAGAATTGCCCGGAGCGCACGTAGGGCTTCCGCGTCTCCCAGGAGTTCTCGTAGTCCCCGCCCCAGCTCCAGCCGCCCCACCACAGCCAGCGAGAGCGGTTGCGGGCGGAGTTGCGGTTGACCTTCTCGAACCCGCCGTTCTGGATGAAGTTCACCGGCGGGTCGGCCACCGAGAGCGACTGCGAGACGTATGTCCCGGCCAGGCGGGCGTCCAGCATCGCCTTCCGCTTGCGATAGGCCGCCTCCGTCAGCAGCCCGTCGGCGCGCTGCTTGTCGACGGCCCGCAGGGCCGAACGGATCCGCGAGGCCGGCCAGAGCCGCTTCGTAAGCTGCTGTTTGGTCAGTCGGTCGTCCGCGGCGGCGAGCAGGGCGGCGCCGCAGGCCAGCAGCGCGCCGGCCCGGAGAAGCCCCGAGTGTTTCATGGCGATGTCTCCTTCCCGCGATCTGTGCAGACATATTCCATCCGGGCCGCTTATGCAAGGCCCTGACAGGTCCGCGTCGGCCGGCCGGCGTTCTGCCGGCGAGAGAGATTTCTTGACCGTTGAGAATCTCCGCCTCCGCCGGTAGAATGGGAACGTCATGCGAATGGAAGCCTCGCAACATCTCCGGCTCGAGCAGCAGATGAAGCTGGCGCCTCGGATCATCCAGGCGATGGAGATCCTCCAGCTTCCGATGCTGGCCCTCCAGGAGCGGATCGACGCGGAACTCGAGACCAACCCCGTGCTGGAGGTGAAGAACCCGGACGTCGACGAGGAGGCCCCGCCGGCGCCCGAGGAGTACGCCGAAGACCGAGGAGAGCAGCCCCTCGTCGTCGACGAGTCCAACGGCAACCAGGACGACTTTCAGCGGCTGGCCGAGTTCGAGGCCGAGTACGGGCCCGAGTTCATCCAGTCCGACGGGCCGTACCGCCGGGCGGCGGTCGCCCGCGACGAGCGCGACCCGAAGATGGACGCGATGGCCAACGCCCCGGCCCCCGCCCAGTCGCTCAACGAGCACCTGCTGGCGCAGTGGGCCTTCGTGGAGGCCGACGAGCCGATCAAGGCCGCCGGGCGCGTGATCATCAACTTCATCGAGGAGGACGGCTACCTCCGCACGCCGCTGGAGGAGCTGCCCCAGCGGACCAACGAGTCCGTGACGGTCGAGTCGGTCAACGAGGCGCTGCGCCTCGTCCAGGGACTCGACCCGACCGGCGTGGGGGCCCGCGACCTCACCGAGTGTCTGATGCTCCAGCTCTCGGTCGAGGCCGCCGCCGGGCGGGACGTCAAGCTCGAGGCCGAAATCGTCACGCGGTTCCTCCGAGACGTCGAGATGAACCGACTGCCGCAGATCGCCAAGCGGACCGGGCGCACCGTCGAGCAGATCAAGGAGGCCATCGAGAACATCTCCCACCTGAACCCGCTGCCCGGCCATCTCGTCGCAGTGCGCAGCGTGCCCGTGATCCGCCCGGACGCGCTGGTGGAGGTCGACGAGGACGGCGAGATGTACGTGACGATGTCCGACGGCAACAGTCCGCGGCTGCACATCTCCAACTCCTACCGCCGGCTGGCGAAGAACCGCAAGACGGAGCGCGACGCGAAGCAGTTCATTCAGAAGAACATCCGCTCGGCCCAGTGGCTGATCAGCGCGATCCAGCAGCGCCGCAACACGGTCCGGCGGGTCGTCGAGGAGGTCTTTCTCGTACAGCGCGACTTCATCGACAGGGGGGAAGAGGCGCTGAAGCCGCTGCCGATGATGGACGTGGCCAACAAGGTCGGCGTTCACGTGGCCACCGTCAGCCGGGCCGTCGCGGGCAAGTACGTCCAGACGCCGCGGGGGATTTTCCCGCTTCGGATGTTCTTCTCGGGCGGGACGAAGACGGCCGACGGGGACGATGTCTCCTGGGACGCCGTGAAGGCCAAGCTGAAGGAAGTGATCGCCGCCGAGGACAAGTCGAAGCCGCTGAACGACGACCAGCTCGCGGCGGAGCTGACCGGGCACGGGATCAAGATCGCGCGGCGGACGGTGGCGAAGTACCGCAACCTGCTGGACATCCCGCCGGCAAGGCGGCGGCGGGAGTTCTGAGGGGGCTGTTGCGGGGGGTGGCTGGTCCGTCCTTCCTGCATCTGCGCGTTGTCCCCTGGCCTGCGTCTGATCTCAGCCTGGGCGTGCCGCTCTGCCCGGGCTTCTGCGCCGGACCGCGAGCGAGGCGCGATTCCCTTGGGGCAGACGGCTGCCGTGTCCCGCGGGGGGTGACCGGCATAGAATGAGGCAGGACGGACGGCAGTTACCGGAAAGGTGGGGGATGGCGGGCGGAAACATGCAGAACCTATGTGACCTGTCCTGCAAGGCGTGCCGGGGAGGCGTGCCGGCTCTGAGGGGCGAGGAACTGGCCGATTACGCGGCCCAGGTGCCCGACTGGGACGTCGTGGGGGAGCATCACCTCTCGCGGACGTTCAGGTTCCCCAACTTCGTCGACGCGCTGGCGTTCGTCAACCGCGTCGGGGCCCTGGCGGAAGAGGAAGGCCACCACCCGGACATCTCCTTCACCTGGGGCCGCGTCCGGATCGAGATCCACACCCACAAGATCGACGGCCTGACCGCCAGCGACTTCATCCTCGCGGCGAAGATCGATCGGCTGTGACGCGTTCGGAACGGCCGTGAGCGCCCGTTTGCTGTCCGAGCGCCGCACCGGCCGACCGGTTGCTTCGGGCGGCGGCGATGCATACAATCCCCCGAGTCCTGCCGGGCAGCGATGCCCGCGACCCATGAAGGATGGAGCACGATGGACGTAACTCTCGCCAACCGTCTGCGGAAACTCCCGCCGTACCTGTTTGCCGATCTCCGCCGGAAGATGCGCGACGCGCAGGCCAGGGGCGTCGAGGTCCTGCGCATCGACATCGGCGATCCGGACATCCCCACGCCCGAGCCGATCGTCTCCGAGATGGCCCGCGCCGCCGCCGACGAGGCCGACGGCGACCGCCATCGCTACGGGTGCGACCGGCCGGTCGAGGCCTACCCGCGGGCCGTCCGCGACTTCTACAAGCGCCGATGGTCCGTCGAGCTCGGCGCCGATCAAGTCGTCGCGACGATGGGCAGCAAGGACGCCATCGCGAAGACGGGCATGGCGCTGCTGAACCCGGGCGACGTGGCGATCGCGCCCGTGCCGGGCTACCCGACGTACAACATCGCCCACGTCTTTGCCGGCGCGGTGACCTACCACGTGCCGCTCTCGGCCGAAAACGGCTTCCTCGTCGACTTCGACGCGATCCCGCTGGAGGTGCGGCGGCAGGCGAAGCTGCTCTGGCTGAGTTACCCGAACAACCCCACGACGGCCGTCGCGCCGCCGGCGTTCTTCGAGCGGGCCGTCGAGTTCGGACGGGCCAACGGCATCCTCGTCGCCCACGACGCCGCCTACAGCGAGAACGTCTACGACGGCTACGTCTCGCCGAGCATCCTCCAGGTGGACGGCGCCGACGAGGTGGCCGTGGAGTTCTTCTCGCTGTCGAAGGCGTTCTGCATGACCGGGTGGCGGATCGGCTGCGTGGCAGGCAACGCGTCGGCCGTGGCGGCGCTGAACACGGTCAAGGAGAACACCGACAACGGCACGCCGCGGGCCGTTCAGGCCGGGGCGGCCGTCGCGCTGAACCACGCCGAGCAGCTCATCCCTCCGATCAACGCCGTCTACCAACGCCGCCGCGACCTGGTCGTCGACGCGCTCAACGCCAACGGCTGGCAGCTCGAGAAGCCCAAGGCGACGATCTACGTCTGGGCGCCCGTTCCGGAGCCCTACGCGGGCGACAGCGGGGCGTTCGTGGCGGATCTGCTGGAGAAGACCGGCGTGATGGTCACGCCCGGGCGCGGCTACGGGCAGTGGGGGGAGGGGTACTTCCGCATTTCCCTGACCTATCCCGACGCCGTGCTCGAAGAAGCGATGGCACGAATCGTGGAGATGAAGCTCTGACGATTGCGGATCTGGGATCGAGGAATGCGGGTTTGCCCCGCTGAGCGGGCGCCCGGCAAGCCCGGGCCTGTTCGCTTTGGCGGCGGCTGATTGTCCGTCAACCAATCAGGATCCCCCGGCGCTGTGACCATGGAAGTGCGACTCGAGACAACCGAAGGCCTCGCCCGCCAGGCGGAAGTGTGGGTCGACGGCACGCTGCTGACGGTGATGGACGAGTACAGCCGGCCCGGCCAGCCGTTGTCCCCGGGCAAGCTGGAGGACGTCAAGTTCACGTACGTCACCGACGGCGGGCTGTCGTGGCACGAGGCCGTCGCGGGCAACCGGGCGAAACGGATGCTCCTAGAGCCGGTCCGAGGCTGGCGCTACGTCGGCTACGGGCGGGTCGTGCAGATCATGCCCGTGATCATCGACTTCGCCCTGGTCGTCATGGAAGACGCCAACTGGACCAACGACGAGAAGCTGGTGGGCAAGTTCGTCGAAGTGCCGATCGATCGGTTATCCATTGCCCGCCGCGGCGACGACGACTGGCCGGCCGGGCTCCGCTGAAGAGGGATCCGCTTGCCGCAGAAGCCCGCACGGACCCGGGGACGGTCACTGGGCTTGCCCACGAATGGCGGGCGTGCCAAGAGGGTAAGAGGATGCCCCCAAGAAGGAGAGCCTGCCCGAGACGAGAGCAGCAGGTTCGCACGAATCGCCGTTCTCGGCCAGATGTGCTTGACAACCGTTGGCGGGGGCGGTAGCATCTCTCGGTTCGGCAAGCGGTGTACGTTTGCGCCCGCCCACTGGGAGATCGGGAGCCTGCAAGTGTCGAAGAAGAAGGACTCGGTGGCCCTGTTCGAGGTGGTTCAGAAGGCCCGCCGCGGCGAGGCGAACCTGAACGTGCCGACCTGGATGCAGGGACAGAGCGGTGTTGAGGCGAGCAGCCCGGCGGCCGTGCAGGCCGAGACGCCCGCGCGGGCCGAGCCGGTCCCCGTGCGCCCGATGGCGGGCGCCGCCGAGCCGATCGTGTCGATCGCGGGCGACCGGCTGCGGCTGTCGCTGAGCATGGTCAGTTGCGCGGCGGTCGTGTTGGGCCTGTTGCTGGTGTTGACTGGGGCGTTCGGCCTGGGCTGGTGGGCCGGTGCGCCGGCCGATGCGCCCGACGGGCCTCGGGGCGGGTCGCTGCGCGACCGCGTGGCGATGGGCCGGCACGTGCTGGGCGGGTCGGGCGGCCCGGGAGGGGGGGCGAAGTCGACCGGTGGCGGGCCGACATGGCAGAAGGGCAAGTCGTACCTGGTCATCCAGAGCCTGGCAGGCGAGGCGCCGGCGGACTACCAGGAGGCCCAGCGGATCGCGGCGTTCTGCAACGCCAACGGCCAGCCGGCCGCCGTGGCGCGGTATACCAACCCGCGGTCGGGCACGAAGCGCTACATCGTCTGGTCGCTGACGCCGTTCGACGCGCCGACGACCCGCCAGGCCGAACAGGCCAATCGGTTTGCCCTGGCGATCGAGGCGCTGGGCAAGAAGTACTTCGCAAAACACAAAACCTACGATTTTCGCCAGCGATCGGCCGGCAAGAAATTCGATCCGTGGTTTGAGGAGTATCGGTAGCGACCGGGCGGGGCGGATGTGAACGGACGCATCCGCCGCAGCGCCGCGGCCGGACGAACGGACAGATTGGCAGCCCCCGTGCGGGGCGCGACGAGAAGGCGCCCCTCGCGCGGGGGCTGCGATCCTAGACGGAGTGAATGCAGATGACGTTGGACAGGTCCCTGAAGATCCACGGCGGTCTGGTCCGCACGCGAAGCGTGCTGACCCGCGCCGAGCGCATCGAATTGCTGACGGAGGAAGGCAAGTTCGACCCGGAGAAAGACAGCCCCATCGGGCTGCCAAAGGTGAAGGTCAGGCACTCGAAGGCCGGCACGAAGAGCAAGAAGGAAGACAAGAAGCCCGCCGCCGAGGACACGGGCGAGGCCGAGGCCGAACAGGCCGCACCTGCCGCCGACGCGGAGGGATAGGCATCCGCCCAAGGCCGCCCGACTCCCGCGCGAACGGGCCCTGCCGACGGCGGGCCCGCGACCGCCGAGAGCCGAGGGGTGATCCGCCATGCCCAAGGACTATTGCGCCATCGCTGACCGCATGCGTCTGCTGGATGCCTCCGGCATCCGCAAGGTCTTCGATCTGGCCGCCAGGATGACCGCCCCGATCAACCTGTCGATCGGGCAGCCGGACTTCGACGTCCCCGAACCGGTCAAGCGGCAGGCCATCGAGGCCATCCGCGACGGGCAGAACAAGTACACGCAGACCCAGGGCACGGTGGCGCTTCGCGAGGCCGTCGCCGCCGCCTGCGCCGAGGAGTTCGGCTGGGCCGACCCGTTCGCCGACGGCGAGGCCGCAGACGATCGATTGTACCTGGTCTCTTCCGGCGTCAGCGGGGCGCTGCTGCTGACGATGCTGACGCTGGTCGATCCGGGCGACGAGGTGATCTTCGCCGATCCGTACTTCGTGATGTACTCCCACCTGGTGAACCTCGCCGGCGGGCGCCCGGTGCTGGTCGACACGTACCCCGACTTCCGCCCCGACCTGAACCGGATCGCCGACGCGATCACCGACCGGACGCGGATGCTGATGATCAACTCGCCGGCCAATCCGACCGGCGCGGTCTACACCGAGCAGGAGCTGCGCGATATCGCCGAGCTGGCCGGGCGCCACGAGCTGCTGGTGCTCTCCGACGAGATCTACAACCTCTTCTGCTACGACGAGCCGTTCGTGTCGATGGCCTCCCTGTACGAGAACACGCTGCTGATGCGGGGCTTCTCGAAGAGCTACGCGATGACCGGCTGGCGGATGGGCTGGTGCACCGGGCCGAGGCCGATCATCGAGAAGATGACGATGCTCCAGCAGTACAGCTTCGTCTGTGCCCCGAGCATGGCGCAGGCCGGGGCGATCGCGGCGATGTCGGCCGACGTGTCGGGCCACGTGGCCGACTACCGGCGGAAGCGCGACATGGTCTACGATGCGCTGGGGGAGCGGTTCGGCCTGATCAGGCCGGGCGGGGCGTTCTACGCGTTCGTGCCCGCCCCCGGCGGCGAGGGGACGGCGTTCGTCGAGAAGGCCATCGCCAACAACGTCCTGATCATCCCGGGCAGCGTCTTCTCGACGAAGGACACGCACTTCCGCCTCTCCTACGCCACCAGCGACGAGCAACTCGCCGAGGGGCTGGAGATCCTCGCGTCACTGGCCTGAGCCGAAGACGCCCAACGAAAACGGGGACTGGCTCCGAAGCAAAGCGCACGTGCCTGCCCCCGTTTTCGCTGCCGAACACGCGCCTTGACTGCCTCCGTGCGTTCCGGCGGGGTCCCCGCGTCTGACGGCGGCGCCGTCCTCACGACGCCACGATCTTCCGCATCACCTCGAGCGTCTGTCCGGCGCCAGTTTGCAGCAGGGCGGCGTCGTGGCCGGCGACGAGGAGCTGGTAGCCCATCGACACGGCGGCCTGCATCGCCCCCGGCGTGTTGGCGACCGTGCCGGCGAACTTCCCGGCCGCCTTGGCCGCCGAAGCGGACTTCGCCATCGCAGCCATCAGCTCTTCGCTGTCGGTGATCGCCGTGTTGATATCAAACCCCATTCGGATTCGCATGTCTGCCGGGCCGAAGAACAGCGCGCCGACGCCTTCGACACCGGCGATCGCGTCCACGTGACGCAGCGCCTCCGGCGTCTCGATCTGCGCCACGACGAGCAGGTCCGCGTCGCGGTAGTAATGCCGGCCGTGCTTGTCCAGCACGCGCCGCCCCCCGTATGAGCGATTGCCCACCGGCGGGAAGCACAGGCTGGTGACGATCCCGCGGGCCTGGTCGGCCGAGTCGACCATCGGCACCATGACGGCCGACGGGGCGAGGTCGGCGACGGGCCCGAGGAGGCCGAAGTCGTGGCCGGGCGAGCGGATCATCGTGTCGATGCCGATCACATCGGCGGCGCGGACGGCGGCCAGGGCGGCAGGGCAGTCGATCTGCCCGTGCTGCATGTCGATCCAGACGAAGTCCCAGCCGCCGCACATCGTCTCGACGATGCCCGCGGCGGGCAGCGTGTTGGCCAGGCCCAGCGCGACCTCGCCGCCTTCAAGTCTGCTCAGCAATCGGTTTGCGGTCATATCGGGTTCCTTTCCGGCGGGCCGTCAGGTGGGCCTGCCGGCCTGCCACCAGCGACGACGACGCGTGTACAAAGTGCGAGGGGATGATGAGCAAGAAGCGGCAAAGGAACAAAGAAAGGGCGAGAGAGGCCCTTCGGCTCCTCCGCGCCCCGGTGTCTCTGTGTCACGACCCAGACAGCATGCCGTTCCAGACCGAGGCCGCCCTAGGCTCGCCTGCGTCGGCGTAGCAGCCCGGCCGAGCCGAGCGCCAGCAGCGCCAGCGTCGCGGGCTCGGGGACGACGCGCTCGAGCCGGATGCCCGTGACGCCGTAGCCCTTGGATCCGTCGGCCACGCCGCCGGCGTCCACGCTGACGGGGACCGCCCCCGTGTACTGCTGGGAAACGATAGTGAAGTCCCCGTCGCTTCCGGGGTCGATGTCGGTCCAGGCGGCGACGAATCCCTGGTCGGCCTGGTGGTTCGACCCGACCCAGATGGCCGCTTCCGTCGGGCTGATGATCACCACGCCGTCGCCACTGCTGTGGGCCGGCGTCGAGCCGTCGGCATCCTCCAGCCGTACGACGGTCCATCGGTTGGTGTAGGTGGCGCTGCCGCGAACGGCCGTCCCCGCGAAGCTGTAGGTGACGACGTCGGCCGTGTCCAGATTCGAGAACGTGTACGTGTAGTGATCGGCGCCGGCCAATGCAATGCTGGCGTCGGACCCGTTGTCGAAATCGACGAAGCCGTCGAAGATGTCGTGGGCGTCGGTCCCTGCCGACGGGTTGCCTTGCTGGCCTTCCCACGAGACTCCCGAGGCGGAGACCGTCAGCGTCGCGCCCGTCTCCTGCCCGCCGGCCACGTCCAACAGCGTTCCGCTGGACGTCTCGCCCGCCGCGGTGGAGTACTCCGTCACGTTGGGGTTGATCCCGCCGTTGCCTAGATGGTCGTTGAACGCCACCCATGGGAAGTCCATGTCCCCCGGGGCCGACGCGCCACAGGCCAGGATCATCCCCGCGGCGAGCAACGTCTGAATGGGCAGTGTCTTCATCATCATGTCCCTTGTACTGATGGGCTGCGAGGGCGGCCAACCCGTGCAAACACCTCACCTCGTCTGAACACGTAGCTGCGTACCGGGGCTTGAGCAACGGGCAGACCGTCCTCCGTTTGGCCCGTTCATCGACTGGATGAGCGTAATCGCTGCCGTCAAGGCCACAGCACGCCTGAGCGCCAACAAGTATAGCGAGGAATCGCCCGAAGTCAAGAACGAACCGGCGAGGCGAGCGTGGCACTTGCCGTCCGACGCGCGGACCCCACCGCGTGCAACAGACCCCCGGTGCGCGCCGGCTTTCAGGCGGAGGGTTACTTCGGCAGGGCCTTCTTCCAGGCGAGCACTTTCTCGGCCAGCCTTCGGGCCACGTCGGGGTGCTTCGAGGCCAGGTTCGTCTTCTCGGCGGGGTCGTTGGGGATGTCGTAGAGTTCCCGGCTGCTGCCGTCGGGACCGACCAGCAGCTTCCACTTGCCCTCGCGGATGGCCAGCGGAGGCGGTCGGTAGGCCGGGTCGCCCGCGACGCCGCCTCGCCACTCCCAGAAGATCGGCTTGCGCCGCGGGCGCGGCTTGCCGAGCAGAATGTCGCTGACGTCCTCGCCGTCCGGCTGGATCGCCGGCACGTCTGCGCCGGCCAGCCGGCAGACGGTCGGCAGGAAGTCGACGGCCGTGATGACCGATTCCTCGTCGCGCCGCCCGGCCGGAACGTGACCGGGCCAGCGGACGATGCACGACGTCCGCACGCCGCCCTCGTAGATGCTGCGCTTGCGTCCGCGGAAGGGCCCGGGCGAGCCGACGCCGGCGTTGCGGGCGTTGCGGACGTGGTAGTCCTCCGGCCCGTTGTCGCTGGTGAAGAAGATCAGCGTGTTGTCGGCGAGGCCCAACTCGTCCAGCTTGGCGAAGAGGCGCCCGAGCGCCTGGTCCATCCCCGTGACGGCCGCCGCGTAGACCTTCATCTGCGAGTCGAGCTTCGGCGCCTGCGACAGGTACCGCCTCATGCTTCCCTTGAAAGCCCCAGTGTCTACGGTCAGCGATTCGTAGGCCTTCAGCTCCTCGGGCGTCGGCTTGAGCGTCGCGTGGGGCACGAGGGTCCACAGGTTGACGAAGAACGGCCGATCGCGGTGCTTCTGGACGAATCGGATCGTCTCGTCGACGAACAGCCCCGTCGAATGGGCGCGGAAGTACGGGTCCTTCCTGACGTCCCAGCCGGGGCCGGAGGAGTTCATCGTCCGATGCTCGTCGATGCCGTAGGCCGACGGGGTCGGCGCTTCGGGGATCCCGCCGCCGCACAAGTGCCACTTGCCGAAGTGCGCCGTCGCGTACCCGGCGCGCTTGAGCAGGTCGGTCACCGTGGTGACATCGGGGGCCAGCCAGTTCGGCATGCCGCGCTGCTTGTTCTGCTCCCGGCGCGCGAAGTGCTGGTGCACGCCATGCCGGGCGGGGAAGTGCCCGGTCATGAACGCCGTCCGGCTCGGCGAGCAGACGGGGTTGTTCACGTAGAACTGTGTCAGCAGCGTTCCCTGGCCGGCCAGCCTGTCCAGGGCGGGCGTCTTGATGTACGGGTGGCCGAAGCACTTCGGGTCGCCCCAGCCGAGGTCGTCGGTGAGGATGAAGACGAAGTTCGGCCGCCGCTTCTTCCGGGTTTGAGCTGCTCGAGCCGTGCGGGCGCCGGATGCCGTCAGTGCTCCCAGCCCCAGGCCGATCCTTCTCAGGGCTTCGCGGCGTGTCAGACGTGTTGATCTCATGGGCGGCCTCTGGGAAGAGGTGTCAACTTCGCTCTCGCAGACGCAAGGGGTGGCGAGTAGTGCGGAAGCTCGTGCTCAACGCGAGACAGAGCGCAAAGGAAGACGCCGCTCCGTCAAAGCGGCGCCCGCGAACTGTCCGTCAGGCCATCGGCCTGATGGCACCCAGTGCTATGGTAATTATCGGTTGTGCAGCGTTCGATGTCAACGAAAAAGTCCGGCGGGCGGGACTCGAACCCGCACGGCACTGGGTGCCACCAGGTTGACGGCCTGGCGCGTCTGCCAATTCCGCCACCGCCGGACCACTAACTCGGGTAGAGGCAGTCCAGCAAGTCCTGGCGCCTCTCGCCCTGTTGTCTTCTGGCGGCCTGGCAACGCGCCAACCAGTGCTGATTGGGAACGCCGCAAAGACAGGTCGATAATGGTACCCCGGTTGCCTGGCAGACGCAATCTCTGTGTGGGTCACCGGATTTGGTGCTTACGGCAGCGAAGTGGATGCTTGTTTTCATTGAAGGTGAGGCGGGGTTACCCTAGCGGGTGCGCGGTGTTTACCCAAACGGGATTCCGAAACAAGGTGTGAGACGGGAAGATGGAACAATGCCCATGAGAGTTCGGCTGCGCTGTCTGCCGACGAAATGCTCGCCGCGGCGCCGGCCGGGCCGGCGTCGGCTCTCTGCCCTCCGCCTCCTGCTGATAGGGTGGATCATCATGTCCGCGTCCGCCGCCGAATCGGCCAAGTCCGAATCGCCCCCGAAGCCTGTCGATCCGACGGGGCTGGACCCGCTGGGCAAGGTGCACATCCCCATCGGCATCGCCAACACGGTCGATACGCTCAAGACGTTCGTCGAGGCCGAGGGGGGCTTCTCGCCGGGCGTCGGCAGCTATGGCGTGTACTTCTGGGTCTACCTGCCGGACGGCGGCGCGCGGCGCGAGGGCAGGCTGACCGCGCCGACGATGCCCGGCGTCGCCTGTAGGCACGGGCTGGCCGAGGGGGGGCTGCTGATCCCCTGGAGCGCCTGGTCGGCGGGGACGGTGGCGGTGAAGACGGAGATCTGCCACGTCCTGCGGGGCGCGCCGGCGGGCGCGGCCCACGTGGTCGGCGCGAGGGTCCATCTGACCAACACGGGCAAGGCGGCCCGCGCGGTGGGTCTGTACGCCGCGATCCGCGCCCTCGGCCCGGCGGGCTGGCCCGTCAAGCGGATCGCCGTCAGCGACACGGGCGACGCGCTGCTCGTCGACGGCCACACCGCGCTGGTCAGCGCCGCCAGGCCGTCCGCCGCGGGCGTTTCGGCCAGGGACACCGTCGGGCGATTCGCGACGGCCGGTGACGTGCCCGACAGGACGGACGCGTCATCGGCGGAGGGCGATTGCAGCGGCGCGCTGCGGATCGATCTGACGCTTCATCCGGGCAGGACGCAAATGCTGAGATTCGTCTGCCCCGTCCTGCCCGGGCGGCGGGCCGTCGGGCACCAGTGGGACGGCGTCAGCAAGTGGGCCCAACTGGACCTGGCCCGGCCGAACCCCCCTGAGGGCGGCCTGCTCCAGCCGGACCCGGGGCCGGCCTGGTACCGCGGGCTGGACGTCGACAAGCTCTTCGCGCAGGGGCGGGCGTACTGGCGCGATCTGGCCGGGCGATCGCGCGTCTCACTGCCCGATCGGCGGTGGGGCGAGGCCCTGGCTGCCATCACCGCCCACGCCGCCCTGTCGATGAACGACGGGGCGCCGGACGTCGCCGTGGTCAACTACAACGTCTTCAATCGCGACGGGGTCTACGTCACCAACATCCTCCAGAAAGCCGGCCGGCTGGAGTTGGCCGAGGCGGCCATCGACTACTTCCTCCGCCACCCGTTCAACGGGCGCGTGTATCCGGAGGCGGACAATCCGGGGCAGATCCTGTGGGTGATGGGGCGGCATTGGCTGTTCAGCGGCGACCGCAAGTGGCTGGAGCGGGTCTGGCCCGCGGTGCGGAAGATCGTTCGGCTGATCGAGTACTACCGCACGACGCCGCCTCCGCACTGGGTGTGCAGCGACAGCCTGGCCTTCGGTGACGGCCTGCCTGCCGGCGCGAAGCGGCAGAAGCTCGAGCCCGGCCGATGCGACGGCAAGCACCCGGAGTACACCGAGGCGTTTGACGTCGCCGCCCTCCGCGCGGCGGTGATGCTGGCGGAGGCGATGGGCAAGCCGTCCGACGCCGCGGCCTGGGGCAAGCTGGCCGATTGGCTCTTCGCCGAGTACGACAGGCGTTTCGGCGGCCGGCTGACGAAGGGGTACGGCAGCTACTGTGTCCTCTGGCCGTGTCGGCTGTATCCGCTGGCCGAGGGCAAGGCCCACGAGCAGTTCCGCAACACGGGGCCGAAACGTCCGACCGGGTGGCGGTACTTCCCGCTGGCCGCCGCCCACCAGGGCCTGCTCGCCGGCAGCCGGAAGGCGGCGTGGGGGACGATCGAATCGCACCTGGATCATCCGCAGATGCGCGGGTGGTACGCTTTCGGTGAGGGAGGTCGCAGCGGGGCGGGGGGCTGGAAGCATCTGCGGACGACGTGGGACCCCAGCGTCGCGATGCCCCACGGCTGGGCGATCGCCGAACTGCACCTGCTGATCCGTGACGCCCTGCTGTACGAACGCGGCGACCGGCTGGTGCTGCTGGCGGGCGTCAAGGACGAGTGGCTGACCGGCACGGAGGCGATGTCGGTGGAGAACATGCCCACGCACTTCGGCCGGGTCTCGCTGACGTACACCCCCGCGCGCGGCCGGGCCGTGCTGGAGCTGACCGGCAAGGCCGCCCCGCCCGGCGGGTTCGACCTTCGACTGCCCGAGATGCCGGGCCTGAAGGTCACCGCCGGGAGCAAGGCGCTGCCTCGCTCGGCCGCCGGCGGCCATCTCATCCCGCCGGACGCCAAGCGGGTACGAATCGCCTTCATTGCGAGCAAAGGCCCGTAGACCGGTCCGGCAGGCCACGGCACGCACACTGACGGTTTCGGCACTGAGGGAGAGAACAGGTATGGCAATGAACAGGAAGGGACGGCCGCAATGTGGGGCGGTCGTGGCGGCCCTCGTCTCGGCGATGGTCATCTACGTCGCGAATCCGGCACTCGCCGAGGAGGCCCAACTGCTCGTCGGCGGCAAGTGGCGGAAGACGCCCGCGCTGACGGTGGGGGAGGTGAAGGGCTTCACGGCGCCCGGTCCGGTGCGGCTGAGCCAGTACGGCGGCTGGGCCGAGCGGAAGGTGAAGGCGACGGGCTTCTTCCACACACGGAAGATAGACGGCCGATGGTGGCTGGTGGACCCGGAGGGCTGCCTGTTCATCAGCGTCGGGCTTTGCTCGGTGAACACGGGCTCTTCCGCGTTGGACAGAGGCGTCTACAAGCGGAAGTTCGGCGACGCGGCCGGCTGGGCGGTGCAGACGGGCAAGCTGCTGAAGGCCCACGGCTTCAACTCGCTGGGCTGCTGGAGCGACTGGCGGCCTTTCCGGGCGACCGAGCAGCGGATGCCCTACTTCCCGCGCTGGAACTTCATGAGCACGTACAAGAACCGGCGAGAAGCGACCTGCGGGCCGCGGGGCTATCCCAACCAGTGCATGCCCGTCTTCGACGAGGCCTTCGAGGCCTTCTGCGACGCCCACGCAAAGCAACTGGCGGCCACCAAGGACGACCCGTGGCTGGTGGGGCACTTCTCCGACAACGAGCTGCCGTTCCGACCCGACCTGCTGGAGTACTACCTGCAATTGCCCCAGGCCGATTCCGGCTACCAGGCCGCCGCCAAGTGGTGGGCCCGAAGAAGCGGCGGCGACCCCGCGCGGAAGATGACCCGCCGCGACAAGGACGCCTTCCTCGAGGTCGTCGCCCGCCGGTACTACACCACTGTTGCCGCCGCGATCCGCAAGTACGATCCCAACCACCTCTACGTCGGCAGCCGCATCCACGGCCGCACGATCCGGCCGCCCATGTTCAAGGCCTCAACCGTGCTCGACGTCGTCAGCGTCAACTACTACCACCGCTGGTCGCCCGAGCAGCAGCGGATCAGCGAGTGGGTCAAGTTGTCGGGGCGGCCCTTCCTGGCCTCCGAGTGGTATGCCCAAAGCCTCGAGTCGCCCGACACGGAGGCGAGCGGGGCCGGCTTCCGCGTCCGCACGGACCGCGACCGCGGCCTGTTCTACCAGAACTACACATTGGGCCTGCTCCGCAACGGCGGTTGCGTGGGTTGGCACTGGTTCAAGTACACCGGCGACGGGGACGGCTTCCACAAGGGCGCCGTCAGCAACCGCTTCGAGCCGCACGAAGCAATGCTGAAGCTCATGAAGCAACTCAACACCCGGGTCTATCCGCTGACGACCCACTTCGGCAAAGAGGCCATGTGAGCCGCTTCCGCCCGCACCTCTAGCGCACGGGCAATCGCCGAGGGCACCGGCGACGCGGGCCAGCGGCGCGGGGCCTTCTGTTGATCCACGGCGCACAGGCGAGGGCCAGCAATGCCGCCGTCGCCGGCTCGGGGATCTGCACGCCCCAGATGCGGCTGGCCTCGCCGACGATGTGGGACTCCCAGACCACCAGGTTCCCGCTGATGCTCGGGTCCGCCTGATTGCCCGGGCCCCGGTAGATCGGGAACTCCTCCCCCGTCAGCAGGTCGTAGCCCCAGATGTCCTGATCCGTG
>Ga0180437_10001304_pt1 | contig 43172 bp, 44 predicted proteins | sample SS_ome_4_FD_132410 | JGI IMG/M metagenome (GOLD analysis project Ga0180437, IMG submission 132410) | Hypersaline lake sediment archaeal communities from the Salton Sea, California, USA - SS_3_D_1 metaG | ecosystem: Environmental > Aquatic > Non-marine Saline and Alkaline > Hypersaline >...
TCAATTTGTTGATACATTTTTTTACTTGTAGCTTATAGCCAATAGCAAATAGCTACTGGTTATAAGTTATTATCATTTACTTATAGTAATTAGAATACTTTTGGTGGCAATTTTTCTGGCCAAGAACCAGTCTCTTTTGTTGTTGCCATTTTCCATAAAAGATCACCAATTCGTCCATTACCATCTTCAAAAGGATGTATTTCCTCGAATTCTTTGTATAATATAGTAGGATTTAAGGGTAATAATCCTTGATCTTCAGCAAATCCTTCGTTTAGTACTTGAGCAAACGCTTGGCAAAAACTTTTCATTGCTTGGGGAATTTTTTCAGGGGCTAAAGCAGTCTTAACCCCAAGTCTTACAGGAACAAGGCGATAACCTTTTTCATTCCTATTTTCAATAAGTGGTGCCCATTTTAAAATTAATTGTTCTATTTGTTGAGCATTGGTTTGTTCAAAATTATCAGGATTTGTGGAAAAGTCTTTAGCTTCAAGATAAGATTGAGCAAAGCCTAAAAGATTTTTATCCTCTGTTGCCTGCTGATTTTCGCATTGCTGGATAATTAATTCAATATCTTTAATTGTTAAACCTTGGGGAAATTGCAAGTGTTTGTATTTTTCTAAAGAAATTGCCTGTGTAAATTTTTCCATGGTTAAAATTTAACTTTTGGTGCTTCTCGTTCTTCTTCTGCTTCAACTTGAAAAAATTCATATTTTTTAAAGCCCAAAACACCTGCTACTAGATTGTTAGGGAAAATTTGGATTTGGGTATTAAAGTCTCTGACATTGCCATTATAAAAACGTCTGGCTGCTTGGACTTTGTTTTCTGTGTCAGTTAATTCGTCTTGTAATTGTAAAAAGTTTTGGCTAGCTTTTAAGTCAGGATAGTTTTCAGCTACAGCAAATAAAGATTTTAATGTTTCTGTTAAAAAACCTTCAGCCTTGCCTTTTTCTTCAATACCTTTAGCTTGCATAGCTTGCGCTCTGGCTTCTGTTACTTTTTGAAAAGTTTCTTTTTCATGAGTAGCATAAGCTTTTACTGTTTCCACTAAATTCGGAATAAGATCATACCTTCTTTTTAATTGTACATCAATATCTGACCAAGCTTCGTCAACCCTGTTTCGGCTTTTAATTAAACCATTGTAGACTGCAATTAACCAGCCAATAATGACAGCGATAATTACAAGAATAATTATCCCAATTTGCATAAATTTTTTGCTTTAATTAATTAAATTTTATATACTTAGATTAAGAATATTATTACTTTAATTATAATATAAAAATTATAATTGTGTCAAAGTAAAATATATAATAATTATTAGTTAAACCAATTAATGTTTTTTAAGTTTTTTGAAAAATATTTAATTGGTTGATCATAAGGAAAAATTATGAAATTTAGACAAAATTTTACTAAAAATTACAGATTTTTAGTTTTTTTAATTATTTTTACTATTTTAATCTTTCTGCCCCAAGCCAGTTTACTAGCAGACAATGACAGTGAAAAGTCTAATATTTATTTATCAACAGAGCAGATTTATGAAGAGATCATTTTTGTAGCTGGGGCAAATTTGGATATTAATGCTACTGTTAATGATGATGTTTATGCTGCGGGTGCAAATGTTATAATTTCAGGTCCTGTAGCTGGTGATGTTATTGCAGCAGGTTCAAATATTATTATTAATTCAGATGTTAAAGGTAATTTGCGAGTAGCAGGAGCTAATGTGACAATTAAAGGTAAAATTGGTAAAAATGCCACTATTTTTGCTGGCATGGTTACTATTACTCCTGAAGCAGAAATAGGCCAGAGTTTGATTGTTGGTGGTGGTAATCTGGAAATTGGGGGTAAAATTTATGAAAATTTATATGGTGGTGGCAGTAATGTTGTTATAAATAGCGAAATACTTGGTAATGCTTATTTAACAATTGATCCTTTAGGTGATTTAGTTTTATTCCCCGAGACTAATATTCATGGCAGTTTAGATTATAGTGCTGGCAAGTTAGCTGATGTTAAACCAGGAGCACAGATTCAAGAACAAGAAAAATATAGTCAGATTGAAAAGCAAAAAAAAGGCATTGAAGTGATACCTGGTTTAAAAAATATTATTTTAGTTATCTGGTTCATAATATTTTTAAGCACTTTAATTGTTGGTTTGGTTATTATTTATTTATTTAAGGATTTTACTTTAGAAACGCAAAAAGTCTTAAAAAAGGACACTCTTAAATTAATATTAAAAGGTTTAATTGTTTTGATAATAACACCAATTGTCATAATACTTTTTTCTGTTACTTTAATTGGCTTGCCATTAGCCATGATTTTAGCTGCCTTGTATTTAATTGCTCTTTATGTTAGTAAAATTTTTATAGCTGTTTATATTGGGGAACGCATAATTAATTTAATCTATCGAAAAGCCAGTGGTAACTTGTTATGGTCAATGATTTTAGGTTTAATTATTATTTTTGCGTTATTACTTATCCCTTATATTGGCTGGTTAATCAAAGTTATTATTTGTTTATGGGGTTTAGGTGCAATAACTTTGATTATCAAAAGAAAATTAAAATTAGACATATAAAATTATGAGCATAAATACTGAAATTTTTAAGGCTTATGATGTCAGGGGTATTTATCCTGATCAAATAAATGAAGAGGCGGTTTATAAAATTGCCCAGGCATATCTTAAAGTTTTTCAGCCTAAAGGCGCCATAGTTTTAGGTAAAGATGTGCGTTTATCTTCGCCTAGTTTGTGGCAATCAGCAGCCAAAGGCATTACTAATGCTGGTTATGACGTGATTGATATTGGCACAATTTCTACTGATATGCTGTATTATGCTGTAGCTAAATATGGTTATGGCGGGGGAATAACTATCTCTGCTTCTCATAACCCAAAAGAATATAATGGCATGAAATTTGTCAGAGAAGAGGCGATTGCTGTTTCTTCTGAAACTGGCTTGGCTGAGATTAAAGAACAGGCACTTAAAGACGAGGAGATTATTGAACCAGATAAGGGGCAGATAATTTCCAAAAATATTTTAGATGACTATATTAACCATTGTTTGTCATTTATAGATTCACAAGTAATTACACCTTTTAAAATAGTGGCTGATGCTAATTTTGGCATGGCCGGAGTGGCTTTAAAAAAAATACTTAAAGATTTACCAGTGGAAATTATAGAATTAAATTTTGAGCCAGATGGCAATTTTCCTAAGGGCAGGCCAGATCCAATGATTCCTGAAAGACGGCAAGAAATCGGCCAATTAATAAAAAAAGAAAAAGCTGATTTAGGGGTTGCCTGGGATGCAGATGCTGATCGTTGTTTTCTTTTTGATGAAAAGGGGGAATATGTTGATAATTATTATTTAACTGCAATTTTAGCCAAAATTTTACTAGCAAAAAGCAGGAAAAATGAAAAAATTATTTTAGATCCACGTCAATATTGGGCAGTTAAAGATGTTGTTTTGGAACTGGGCGGAGAAGTTTTAATGAACAAAGTCGGACATGCTTTAATAAAAGATACGATGAGAAAAGCTAATGTTTTATTTGCCGGGGAAATTACAGGACATTTTTATTTTCGTGAGAATTTTTTCTGTGATAATGGTATGATTCCTTTTTTGTTAATTTTGCAGTATTTAAGCACTGAAAAGAAGAAGCTTTCACAATTAGCTAAAAATTATCGTAAAAAATATTTTATTTCTGGTGAAATTAACCAGCAGGTAAAAGATGCTGATAAAGTTATTGCCCAGGCACAACAAAAATACAAGGATGGCGAAGTTAGTTTAATAGATGGTGTTGGTGTAGAATATAAAGATTGGCGTTTTAATTTACGTAAGTCTAATACAGAACCAGTTATTCGTTTAAATGTAGAGGCTAAGACAAAAAGAAAAGTGGCTCAAAAAGTTAAAGAATTATTAGCAATAATTAAATAAAGAAGCCCCAGTCAAATGACTGGGGCTTCTTTATTGACAAAAGTTTGATATTGTGATAGATTTAAGTATCAAGCACTCGCCGTCGTCCTTCATTATTTTCAGGACTATGGCGAGCTAACAAAGGAGGTGCCTTGATGGTTATTGAAGGATTAAATCTGCCTGTAACAATTGCCTTAGGTTTGGCAGCTTTAGGTTTGATTGCCTGGCTAGTGGCAATTGGTTTGGGCAATAAATTAATTAAAAGTCCCCCTAGTCAAGAAAAAATTTTTAGTGCTTTTAAAAGAGTTTTATGGATTACTTATTTTTCAGCAACTGTTTCTTTGATAAGTATTGTGATCCTTGTTTTCCAGTTTATTATCAAAATTACTTTTAATGTTGATTTTGACGTTAATATGCGCTAATTATAGTCGGCCAAAAGGCCGGCTTTTAATTTTAGAATTTGACAATGTTTATGGATATTTGTATGTTTTATACAGGGTAAATGATTCATCCCAAGAAAGGAGGTGAGGCCTTGGCAGAAGATCTCTTAAGGGAGAGATATGAAAAAATGGTTCGCTGGCTAGACGAACATCGCGCAGAACTTGCTAAAACAGACCCAGCAAGACTGCAAAGAATGGAAGAATCTGTAGCCAATATAAAAGAAATCCTTGATATCGGAGACCAAATAAAGTCTCAAAAAATTCTAGTATACGGCTCCCATGACTATTAGTCAGTGGCAGAGTAAAAACTCTGCCACTTTTTGTTTTGACTATTCTTAGAGCAAAATATATACTTAAATTATATGAAAATCGGTATTTTTGATTCAGGCTTAGGTGGTCTGATAATTTTAAAAGAAATAATTAAAAAGCTGCCCCAATATGATTATGTATATTTAGGTGATAATGCCAGAACACCTTATGGTAATCGTTCACAGGAAGTAATTTATAAATTTACTGAGCAGGCAGTTGATTTTTTGTTTAAAAAAAATTGTCAGTTGATTATTATTGCCTGTAATACTGCCTCTGCAGAAGCTTTGCGTAAAATTCAACAACAATGGTTGCCTAAAAATTATCCTGAAAGACGAGTTTTGGGTGTGATCAGGCCTGTTGTAGAAAAAGCAGCTCAGGTTTCTAAATTTAAAGTCGGAGTGATTGGGACTAAAGGTACAATTAATTCCCAGGCTTATATAAAAGAACTTACTAAATTAAATCCAGAATTAGAAGTAATTCAGCAGGCAACACCCTTATTAGTGCCAATAATTGAGGAAGGTTGGTATAAAACTGATATTAATAAAAAAGTTTTACGTAAATATTTGCGGCCTTTGAAATTAGCTAAAGTTGATACTTTGATTTTAGGCTGTACTCATTATCCAATTTTATTTAAAGAAATCAAAGGAATAATGGGGAAGAGAACGCAGGTTTTAAATTCAGGCAAAATAGTTGCTGATTCATTAGCAGATTATTTGCAAAGGCATAGTGAAATTGAAGAAAAATTAACCAAAGAAGAAATAAAAGCAACAGGTGTAAGTCAGTTTAAAAGTAAAGAATCCATGATTTTGGGTGTTAAGAAAGATGAATTTGATTTTTCTCAATACAAAAATTTACAGCTTTTTACCACTGATGATTCGCAGCATTATCAAGATTTAGTTGAGTTATGGTTTAAACAAAAAATAAAATTTACTAAAATAAATTTAGAATAAAAAAAGCGGTTTTTTTACAAAACCGCTTTTTGGTTTAAATGGTTAATAGCTTGACTAACTTCTTGACGATACCCATCCACCAGTTCAATGATGTGAAAATTAGGTTCTAAAATTAGAAAAGGTGAGTGAGTCGCCACAATGATTTGGTCAGCTTGACTGGTTTTCATAAGCTCAATTAATTCTTGCAGACCCTGCATATCAAGTGCTTGTTCTGGTTCATCCATGAGCAGGACAGCACCTTGAGCTTGGGGATCTTTTAAAAGAGCAATAATTGATTTGACTGTTTCACCATGTGAACTCATCATGCTGGCAAGTTGATGGTGAAATTTAGGCCCTTCTCTGTGCAGTGCTCCTTGATGTCTGGGGTTGTTTTTTTCAAAGTCAAAGGAATACATTGTCCCTTGGCCATTGGTTGTGATTTTTGATTCAACTGCCGGATAATTATGTTCTCTTAAAATGCGTAAAATAGTACTTTTACCACTACCATTAGGGCCTATTAAGAGATTAACGCCTGGCTGGAATTCGATTTCAGATTTGTTTACTCTTTTGGCCATTTGGCCAAGAATTTGCAGTTTAGCAAAATTAGCCATAATGGCACCTCCTTTCTGGTTCTATTGTCTGGCAATTTCTGCCAGAGCAATGACATGATTTCGGATTTGTTCCTTGTACCCATCCACCAGCTCAACAACATGGAAATCAGGCTGGAGAATAATTGCCGGGGAATGAGTAGCAATAATGATTTGTTCTGCTGGAGATTGCCGGGCATTGGCCACCAAAGTTTGCAGACCTTCAAGATCTAAGGCTTGTTCAGGTTCGTCATAGAGCATGAGCTTGTCTTTTAGCTTTTCATCTAAGAGCCAGGCAATAAGAGTTTTTACGCTTTCTCCATGTGAACTCATTATCATGGCTAACTGAGCTATGGCCCTGTCATTGTCAGAATAAAAAGCATTTTGTTTACGTGGATTGTCTTTTTCAAAGTCAAAGGCATAATAATTTAGCTTGCCATTACCAGAAATGGTTAACTTGATTTGTTTTTTCCATTTACGGTTCAGGCCAGTTAAGATTGTGCTTTTACCACTGCCATTAGGGCCGATAAGAACATTAATGCCTGGCTGTAAAACAATCGGATTTTTCCTTACCCTTTCAGCTACTTTAGGATCAATAATCTCAATTTTTTGTATATGAGCCATCTATAGGATACCTCCTTAAGTGATTTAAAATTATATCATAATTATTTTAAAAAGTCAACCCAATAAAAAAGAGCGATAATTCGCTCTTTTATGATTCTCTTGCCCATTGTACAGCAAGGTCAAAAGCTTTTAGCTCCTCTTCAATTTCTTGGTAACCAATAGTTTCTTCACCTCTTTCCTTTAAAACTCGCCAACGTGCACCATAACCAGATGGGGGTAAAATACAGATTGTACATTCTCCTTGTTTACATTGCCAATGTGGGACTTCATCTTTGGGTAGATTTTTGCCACATAGCCATTTAAATTTTATGCCTTTAAATTCCCTAGATTGATTAAATTGAGGTTCTGGTATGATTTTTTCAATTATAATTATTATGATTAAACCAATTAAAATACCAAAAATAATAATTAAGTATGGATAATACATTTTACCCTCCTTGTTATTGTTTTTTGGGGCTATTAATTAAAACTTAACAATAAGATATTTATCTGTCAATAAGATCAAAAAAAATGAGCAGTCCGCAGACTGCTCTTAAGTGAAACAAGGCGCACCCTGTTTCTAAAGTATAATTAACTGGGACGCACCCAGTCTCTCCTTGATTTGGGTGTTGGCTGGCGCATAGCGTCTGCTCTGTAAAGGCGCATAGCATCTTTACACACCCAAAATTGATTTTAAAAGAAGAGTTTTTTACCCAAAGGTCAGGAGCCAGACTTTTAAACGAGGTTTTTCCCTCTAGCCTGACAAAACTCTGCAAACCTGACGTCTAGTCCCGGGAGCTGCCGAAGCTGCCCCAGGCTTTGCTGGCCCTATACTCAATATTCTTAAACAACCGAGACTGGCCAAGCCTCACTTAGCGGTCGCCCACTTGCGGCCGCCTAGGACAAGACGATTTTCAGACCATAAAAATTCTGTATTTAGCATATTAACATATTTGATATGAAAAGTCAATAATTTATTTGATTTTTGTAATTATTTGAGCTAAAATTAAATTATAAATATTAACTTTAAATAATACAATGATTACCACTGTATTGATTTTTATTATTGTTTTAGGTCTTTTAGTTTTTGTCCATGAACTTGGTCATTTTTTAACTGCTAAAAAACTAGGCATGAAAGTTGAAGAATTTGGGTTTGGTTTTCCGCCTAAAATCTGGAGTAAAAAAGGCAAGGATGGTGTAGATTATTCTGTTAACTGGATACCTTTAGGCGGTTTTGTCAGAATCAAGGGTGAAGATGGTCAAAATAGAGATGATCCAGATAGTTTTGGCAGTAAAAAGCCTTGGAAAAGAGCTATTGTTTTATGTGCTGGTGTGGCTATGAATTTTTTATTGTGCGCTGTATTATTGTCAATTGGTTTTATGATTGGTTTGCCGCAAGCAGTTGACCAGCAAGCTTTAGAGCAGGGTTTAGTTGAAGATTACAAATTACAAGTTATTGCTGTTTATGATGATTATCCAGCCAAAGAAGCAGGTGTTGAATTGGGTGATGTATTATTAGCTGTTGATGATCAGGAGATTAAAGGAATAAATAATTTATTAGATTATACAAGTTCAAAAATCGGTGAAAAAGTACAATATAAATTTGAGAGAGGTAAAGAATTAGTTACTCAAGAAATTGAAATTATTGATATTGGTGAAGGTAAAGGTGGTGTGGGGATTGGCTTAGTAGAAACTGGCATTGTATCTTATCCTGTTCATCAAGCAGTCTGGCAAGGTTTTAAATTAACTGGTTGGTTAACCAAGGAAATTACCTTTGCTTTTGGCAATATTATAAAAAACCTAGTAATTGGTAAACCAGCAGGAGTTCAAGTTTCAGGTCCAGTTGGCATTGCTGTTTTAACTGGTCAGGTCGCCAAATTAGGTTTTATTTATATTTTACAGTTTACTGCTTTACTTTCTTTAAATCTGGCGATTATTAATTTTATACCGTTCCCAGCTTTAGATGGAGGCAGGATTGTCTTTTTAATAATTGAAAAAATTAGGCGTAAGCCAGTTAGTCAAAAAATTGAAGGTTTGATACATACTTTGGGGTTTTCTTTGTTAATGCTACTAATTATAATTGTGACATTTCAAGATATAGTTAGATATAGTGATTTTTTTACTAATTTTTTTGCTAATATAATGCGTTAAATATGGGTTTAGATATAAAAAAATTAAAGGAACAAGCTCTTAAAGAAATTGAAGGAATAAAGAATTCTCAAGAATGGCAAGATGTTCGCAATAAATATTTTTCTCGTAAAAGCGGAGAATTAGCCAAGCTAATAAAAGATATTAAAAATGTTTCTGATGATTTAAAGCCGCAATTAGGTGCTTTGGCTAATCAGGTTAAAAATGATATTAGTTCTGCTTTAGAAAAAAAACAAAATGAATTAGCTGTTTCAAAGCAAGGTAAAATTGATAAAGATTTTATTGATGTTACTTTGGAAGTAGAAAAATATAAATTAGGCCATTTGCATCCCATGACACAGGTGCAAAATGAATTAGAAGATATTTTTCAGTCTTTGGGTTTTATGATTTTAGACGGCCCAGAATTAGAATCAGATTATTATAATTTTGAAGCTTTAAATATTCCTGAATGGCATCCAGCTAGAGATACTCAGGATACATTTTTTATTGATCCAGCAACCAGTACAAGCAAGGAACCGCAAGTAATGAGGACTCATACTTCACCTGTCCAGGTGAGAGCCATGCAAAAACATGGGGCACCTTTGCGTTGTGTTGTGCCTGGCAGAGTTTTTAGAAATGAAGCAACCGATGCCTCTCATGACCATACTTTTTATCAATTAGAAGGTTTAATGATTGATAAAGATATTGCTATTACTCATTTAGTTTCTGTAATGAAAGAAATGTTAAGTGCAATATTTAAAAAAGAAGTTAATGTGCGTTTGCGTCCTGGCTATTTTCCGTTTGTTGAACCTGGTTTTGAATTAGATTTTGGTTGTTTGATTTGTAATGGTAAAGGCTGTTCAGTATGTAAAAATACTGGCTGGATAGAATTTGTTGGTTCTGGTATGGTCCATCCTAATGTTTTAAAATATGGTGGTATTGATCCTGAAAAATGGACTGGATTTGCCTTTGGTTTGGGAACAACTAGATTAGTGATGATGAAATATGGCATTGATGATATTCGTTTATTACAAAGCGGTGATATGAGATTTTTAAATCAATTTTAATATGGCAGTAGAACGAAATAAAATAGTTAATTTTTGTGAAGAATATTTAAAAACACAAGACTTCGAAGACTACTGTCATAATGGGTTGCAGGTTGAAGGAGCTGAAAAAGTTGAAAAAGTGGTTACAGGAGTTAGTTTGTCGCAAAAGTTAATTGAAGCAGCTATAGAAAAAAAAGCTCAGATGATAATTGTGCATCATGGGATTTTTAAATCAATGTTAGAAGATAGGCAGATTAAAGGTGTTTTTAAAAATCGGATCAAATTATTATTACAAAATGATATTAATTTACTTGGATTTCATTTGCCTTTAGACTCTCATCCAGAAATTGGTAATAATATTAGTTTGTGTAATTTATTAGGCATTGTGAATAATGTAAAATCTTTTGATGTTGGATTTATTGGTGAATTAGCAAATGAAATTAAGTTTAGTGAGTTTGTTAATCTAATCAATAGTAAATTAAATGTTCAGGCTGCAGGGTTTAACACAGGTAATCAGATTGTTAAAAAAGTAGCTGTTATTTCTGGCGGAGCTGCTGCAGATTATGAATTAGCTGCAGATGCAGGGGCAGATACGTTTTTATGTGGTGATATTAGAGAGGAAGTTGTCAGAGGAATTGAAGAAAAGAAAATTAATTTTATTAATGCCGGACATTATAATACTGAGAAATTAGGCATTCAAAATTTAGGAGAAGTGATTGCTAAAGAGTTTGATATAGATGTTGAATTTGTGGATATACCTAATAATGTGTAATTTTATGAAAATACAAATCAGTACGAATATACACATATTAGCAATTTGTATATTAGTAATTTATTCGTAATTAGTAATATATGTATATATCTAAAAATTGGTTAAAAGATCATGTTAGTGGTTTAGATTCTTTAGGAGCTAAAGAGTTAGGTTTGAAAATGACTATGGCTATGGCTGAGGTAGAAGGATATGTTGATCAAAAGAAAAGTTTAGAAGGTGTAGTCGTCGGTGAGATTTTAGAAATTAAGAAACATCCTAATGCTGATAAATTAAAATTAGCTATTATTGATATTGCTTCAAAAAAGTTAAGTATTGTTTGTGGTGCACCAAATATTGCTAAAGGTCAAAAAGTGCCAGTGGCTTTAGTTGGTGCAACCTTACCAAATGGCATGAAGATTGAGAAAGCCAAGGTCAGGGGAGAAAATTCAGAAGGCATGCTTTGTGCTGAAGATGAATTAGGTCTAGGTTCTGATCATTCTGGTATTTTAATTTTAGATCCAAAATTAAAAGTTGGAGAACCTTTGTCCCGGGCATTAGGATTGGACGATATTGTTTATGAAATTGATAATAAATCTTTAACTCATCGGCCGGATTTATGGTCGCATTATGGTGTGGCTAGGGAATTGGCAGCAATTTTAGATGAAAAAATAAAAACTTATCAGCCTAAAGTAAAAGCAGGCAATCAAAAATTGAATATTGAAATTAAAGATTATGCTTTATGCCCCCGTTACATGGGCATAGTTATTGAAGGAATTGAAATTGCTTCTTCACCTGATTGGTTAAAACAAAGAGTTGAGGCTGTGGGGATGCGCTCAATTAATAATATTGTTGATATAACTAATTATGTCATGATGGAAATTGGCCAGCCTTTGCATGCTTTTGATTATGAAAAACTAGAAGGCCATAGAATTGTAGTTCGCAAAGCAAATCCCGGGGAAAAAATTAAAACTTTAGATGAAGAAAATAGAAAGTTAGATACTGACATGTTAGTAATTGCTGACGCGCAAAAACCAGTTGCTATTGCCGGTGTCATGGGTGGGGCCAATACTGAAATTGATACTTCAACTGAAAAAATAATTATTGAATCTGCTAATTTTGACCATGTTTCAATCAGAAAAACATCTCAAAAATTAGGTTTAAGAACAGAAGCTTCTATTCGTTTTGAAAAATCACTAGATCCTAATATTGCAGAACTGGGGATTAAAAAAGCCATTGAATTAATTATGCAATTATGTCCAGATGCTAAGGTTGTTTCAAGGTTAGAAGATGTTAAAAAATTTAAACTTAAACAAGGCCCAATTAATGTTTTATATGATTTTATTAATAATAGAATTGGACAAGAAATTGAACCTAAAAAAATAGCTAAAATTTTAACAAGCTTAGGATTTGCAGTTAAAAGTAATAAAAATGGCATTGAAGTAACAGTACCAACTTGGCGAGCAACTAAAGATGTTTCTATTGCTGAAGATATTGTGGAAGAAGTAGCTCGAATTTATGGCTATGATAATTTACAAGTGCAAATGCCAGTAATTACCATGGAAAGGCCAGTTATAAGCAAGCAAAGAGAATTAGAAAGAAAAACAAAGAATTTGTTAGCTTATGGCTTTGATATGAATGAAGTTTATAATTACTCGTTTAATAGTGCTAAACAGTTAAAAAATTTAGGTTTAAATCCTAATGATCATGTTAAAATTGCTAATCCTTTATCACAAGAAACAGAGTATTTAAGAATTAGTCTTATCCCTAATTTGTTGGAAAATATGGTTTTAAACAATCGGTTTTTTAATGATATTGCTTTATTTGAAATAGGTTCAACATATTTAAAGCAAGAAAAGGGTCAGCGAATTTCAGATCAAAAAGATGGTTATTTACCTCAACAAGACATCATGTTAGCTGTTGTTTATCAAAAAAAAGGCAATAAAGACCCCTTTTATGAAGTAAAAAATATTGCTGAAGTATTTTTAAAACGGCTTCATCTGGATTATAAAATAGAGGATATGAAAGTTCTGGATAATTATAATACTTTTTGTAAAAAGTCCAGGACCATTAAGATCATGAATAATAAAACTTCTTTAGGTTATTTAGCAGAGTTAGGAGATGGTTTGTATAATAAATTAGATTTAGATGAAAAAATTGCTTTTTTTGAATTTAATCTTAGCAAAATAACAGAATTATATAGTGACCAAATACAATTTAAACAAATACCAAAGTTTCCTAGTATTGAATTAGATGTTTCTATGATCATTAATCAGAAAATCCTGTGGCAAGAAGTAAAAGAATTAGTCAGTTCAGTGGAAAAAGAATTAATTAAAAAAATTACGATTTTTGATGTTTATACTGGCAAAGGGATACCTGAAAATAGAAAATCTATTGCTTTTCGTATAGAATATCGTTCAGATAGTAAAACATTAACCATGGCTGAAGTGCAAAAGATCCAGGCTAAAGTATTAACAATTTTACAAGATAAATTTGGGGCTCAAATAAGAAAATAATACTAAGTTTATGAAAAAATATTATATTATCTTTTTAATCATAGGGGTGTTTTTATATTTGCAACCTTGTTTGGCAGTTACTAGTTTAAATAATCTTAATTTGCAGATTGTGCCAAAAGTTATTGATCAGTATGCTACCTGGACAATAAGCTTTTCTGTTCCTAAGACAATGGAAATTGGCCATTTATTAATTTCTTTAGGTGGTTACAAACCAGATTTAAGTCAAGCAAGTTTAACTGTCTCTGGCTTGCCTAGTGGACAAGGACAATTAGGTAAAAGTAACCCGACGTGCGCTTCTAATTGTGATGATATTCGTTATAAATTAGAAGGTAGTGTTGAAATAGAAAAAGATAGTCAAGTCGTTCTTACTATTACTAATGTTAAAAACCCAAGTCAGGTAGAACAGGTTGGTATTAATTATATTAGTGTTTATAGTTCATTATATCCGATGACAGATCTAGTCTTTAGCGGAGGTGATAAATATTTAAAATTATCAGCAGAAGAAGGCGCAGGAGATGAAAATTTAATTCCTGATACAGTCACTAGCGAAGAGGCAATTAAAGAGATTAAAGATGTTTTGATTAATGAATTGTTTTATCAACCAGGTTCAACTTCGACCAAATTAACTAAAATAGAAAATGCTCAAAATGTGGAAGATTTCACCTTAGATTTAATTGATAAAGTAAAAGTTGTTTTTAAAGAGCCAGTTGATTTATCTAGTGAAGAAGCTATTCATTATATTTCTAATTTGGCTGATTACATGACTTTTGAGTATTTATATTTTTGGATAGATTATAATATGATGAGCTTTTTTAAGGTTCCCTTAGAAATAACATATTATGACCTGCCTTATGTTTGGGAGCCAGACATTATTAAGGATGACCAATTTATTTTAGAGAATGAGGAAATTGAGAATTTTCGTTCTAAAGTTGTAGATGATAAATCTCAGATTTCTTTTATAATCAGGGAAGCAGGAGGTTATCGTATAATTCCGCGTTTAGAACTATATATAGAAGATAATTTAAAAATAACTGATTTGGTGAATCATCCTCCTTTTGCTGGTAGGATATCTGATCCTACAGCTAATTTAACAATTAGTCTAAATGGTAAAGAATTAAAAGATAAAGAAGTTACAATTGATTCGCAAACAGGTGATTTTTCATTTAGATTAGATTTGATAGATGGATCTAATTTGATTGAAATTGAAGCTGATAGTGTTTTTGGTGAAATAGCCAAAGTTACAAAAATTGTCCATTATCAAGATAAAACTCAGGTAGCACAAGAACCAGAGGCTAAATATTTAAATCCTATTTATTATGTTATTGGCGGTTTGTTAGTTTTGGGCATAATATTAATTTTTGTGATAAGATTTTTAGTCAAAAACAAATAAAACTGTTATAATAATAAAAACAAATAATAAATAAAATATGATACCAGCTAAAGACATTTTATATCTTGTTATTGCATTTTGTGTGTTATGGTTTACAATTTTCGTATGTTGGGCAATATATTATATTGCCATGATTTTAAAAGAAACAAAAAGGATGATGACTGATGTTAGGAAAAAGATAGAATTATTAGAATCAGTTTTGCATGCTTTTAAAGAAAAGCTTGAACATACTTCAAGTCATATGAAGTTATTAGTAGATACTGCTGTTAATGTGGCAGAGTTTATTAAGGATAGGAAAAAAGAGAAAAAAAGTCCGCGAAAAAAGAAATAAAAAACCGTTTTGACAACAAAAACATTTTTGTAGAGACACATTGCTATGTGTCTACGTGATAAAATCACGTTGTCAAAACGGTTTTTTATTTGGGCTGAAAATATTGCCACTGTCCTTCGGGCAAATCTCCTAGTTTCCATTTAGCAATACGAATTCTTTTTAATTGCTTTATTTGATAATTAAAATGCTCAAATAGTCGCCGTATTTCTCTCTTATGGCCTTGAGTTAAGATTAAAGTGATAGAATTAGGCGAATGAAGTTTATAAGATTTTATTTTTAAAAGTTCGCCTTGATTTTTAATTCCCTTTTTCATTTTTTCTAAATTACGTATGTCATGTTGAGCCTGTCGAAGTATGACTTGATACTCTTTTTCTGTTTGAAATTTAGGATGGGTTATTTTATATGCCCAGTCTCCATCATTAGTTAAAAAAACTAAGCCTTGCGACTCTTTGTCTAGCCGGCCGACAGGAAAGACCTTTTCTTTAATTTTAACCAAATCTAAGACGTTTTTTTCTTTTTTAAATTTGCGAGTAGTACAAGTATAACCTTTGGGTTTGTTTAAAATTATATATATAAAATTTTGTGGTTTGACTAGTTTATTTTTAAAATAAACCTTGTCTTTATTAGGATTAATTTTAGTGCCTAGTTTATTTATAGTTTTATCATTTACTTTAATTTGTCCATTCAAAATAAGCTCCTCAGCTTTACGGCGGGAAGCAATACCACAGTCTGCTAAATATTTATTTAAACGAATTAACATAATAATATTGTATGTTATTTAATTTAAACTTTCAACCGGTGATATCCTTTTTGTCATCCTGAGCGCAACGAAGGATTTGTGAATTGGTGTCATAGATTCTTCACTTTGTTCAGAATGACAAAAAGGGGTTAAAAACATTGACAAAATATTATTAATTTGCTATATTAATATAATGCTGTAGAAGCTAATGACACTGATTGCGAAAGAAGGGAGATTACTAAATAACCAAGTTTTCTGGCAGCTTTCTGCGATTATGGCGTGGTCTAACTACGAGTAGGAATTAAGACTTTAGTGAAAACAGCAGAAGCCCTAAATGACTGGGCGATACTTTGCAAGAATAAAAATTGAGATTGCTTTAAAAAAGCTGCTAGCCGGGATCAAAAGGCAAAAACCTGATCCCGGCTTTTGCTTTTTATTAATTAATTTTAAGATATTGACAGATTGTAATAATAGTGGTATTATTAAGTATTTGCAGTAAAAAGACTTGCCGTCGCTAAAGCTTTGGCAGGTAAAGAAAGGAGGAAATTTGTTGACATTTAAATAGCAGAGAGTAATACTTAAAGTAGAGGAAAGGGTAGCACTTGCACCTTGAAAAAACATCATTTTTTAACATTTTTCCATGACTCTTGGTTTGGCGACCACGCTCGATCTGAAAGTCCTTTTTAGGACCGGTAAGATCAGTATCCGCACCCAAAGCTTCTGAATGAAACGATGTGCGAGTAATTTTTATGAAAGCATAAGTTGACAAAGTAAGAAGCCTCTGCGGTGGATACGCGAACGGAGTCAAAACCAAAAAAAAGGAGAAGAACCATGGAAAACAAAAACGTCGCGGAAAAACAGTCTTTCGTAGAAACAGTAGTAGTGGGTGACAAGCGAATTTCATTCAATTGTCATCCCGAAGATGTCAAAAAGTGGGCTAAAGAGGAGCAGCCAGGCCCCAACATAATTGTGCTCGGTGATACTGCCGTGCATAATGATGTACCCCTGGCTAATCCAGAGTTTCCCTTGCTAAAATCTATTTTTATGCAAGGTGGTTTCGACTTTGCCAAGAAGCAGGTTACTCAACCGCTTATACTGGTAGGGACAAAGAAACGAGTCAAGGCATTTTATGATGCTTTGCGGTTGGCATTCCATGGCCCGAGTTACCAGGAATTGCGTAACCAGATCCGAGTTGATGCTAAGACCCGTAAGCTGCTTTTAGCAGATCAAAAGTATTTTGCTAACAAAAATTCTGAGGGGGAAGTGATTCCTTTTGAGTGCTTTGTCGTGCAAAAACCTTTTGATAAGAACGGCTGTGCTTTGATTGATGACGAACTGTGTATTCAGAAAGTCCTTAATCAAAGTGACAATTATGTTGTTCATTTTAAGGGTCAAGAAATCCCTGTTAAGCTGACATCTGATGGGGAAATTGGGCCGTCATGGACCCCCCCCGAGCTTAAAGGGATTGAAACACCGCATCAGTTTCGGGTATTCGTACTTGGTTCTGATAGTGGATTTGGCAAAGGCCCGACTACTGGTTATTTGATTGAAATGAATGGAGAATATATCCTTTGGGATTGTCCTCCATATGTTTCAGTCACTTTGGCCAATAATGCGATTGATCCGGGAGAGATCAAGAAAATTATTATCTCTCATATTCATGATGATCATTGTAATGACTTGGTCAAATTTGCCCGGAACGGTCACGGTCGGATCGAAATTATTGCTACTAAGGAGATTATTTATTCTCTTAAGCAAAAACTGGCTGCGCTAATGGACATCTCTGTAGTAAATGTAGAGCATCTGTTTTTCTGGCGGGAAATCAAGGTGGGTACACCGACCTATATCAACGGCTATTGTTTTGATTTCCATTATGGGTTTCATCCAATCCCTTCTTTGGGAGCTACGGTGACTTATAATGGTAATCATTTGGTGACAATCACTGGTGATACTGGGTTTGCTACTGTTTTAGAGCCGGCTTATGAAGCCAGCGCTATTACAGCCACCCGGAAAAAGCAGATTCTTGATCTGCTGAAAAACGGCAAACTGATTTTTGCAGACGTGGGTAAAGCCATGATTCATGGAGATCCTGCTGATCTTGATGGTCTGGAGTTACCTCACATTCAGATATATCACACCTCTGATGTACCTGAAAAACTGCAGAAAAAAGTAAACCTGGCCAAGCCTGGTAATGTCTATGATGCATATGCCATCATTGAAATGAATCCGACCGTGGCTGACGTTGCCTTGATTGCTTCGGTCCTTAATAATTTGGGGATTGCAGAATCCCTTAAATTAGTTTGGACTAAGAACCTGAGCATGCAATCAGAGATCTGGACAAAAGATTCTGAGAGCGTGATTATTCAGCAGGGCAGTGTAGTCGATGATTTTTTCTTTATCATTACTCATGGCAAAGCTGAAGTGGTTGTCAATGACCATGTAGTCGCAACTTTAGGTAAAGGTGACTTTTTCGGGGAAGAAGCTCTTTTGACTGGTAATGCTCGTAACGCGAGTATCCAGGCCAAAACCAAGCTACGACTGATTGCTGTCCCATCAGCCTTATTTAAGGAAATGATGCGGGAAGATTTTAGTCTGGCCAGTGAGCTGACTGGCGAAAAAGACCCGTCTTGTGCCATTACCCGGCTGAAAAAGATCTGGGCAAACCGTTTGGTTATTTCCCAGGTCAGGGCTTTCCATGCTTTGCCTGCTGGCAAACGCAATGAAATCGCCTCTAAAGTGCAGACCATGGAGTTTGCACCTAAAGAAGTGATTGTGCGTAAGGGCTCTACGACTGATGAAGTCTATATTATTGCCCGTGGCAAGGTTGAAGTAAAGCTTAACCAGCCGGAAATGGTCAACCCTATCCTTGGCGTGAACGAGTTGTTTGGTGAAAACGTAGTTTTGGGCTACGCACCAAGCCGAACCTGTGATGTGACTGCAATTGAACATACAGTGGTCTATATGATCCCTGGCGAAGTATTTTTGCGTCTTTACAATGAAATACCGTTTGTTCATATTGAGCTCATCACAATTAAGCAGGAACGCACTGTTAAAGTTGCTTCCTAGCGTTAAAATAAAGCCCCCAGTCATATGACCGGGGGCTTTTTAAATTGACAGAAATGTAAAATTATGCTACTATTAAATATTCAGAACATTGAAAAAATAAAATCCGCCTTCGCATAAAGCTATGGCGGATGAAGAAAGGAGGTATAAGGTCATGTTTAAGCATTCAAAATGGCTGGAAAAATATGGCCTTGTGCCAAAAATTTTCCTAGCGCTTTTGCTTTTTGTCAGTATAGGTGGATTAAATTTCTTAGTTCATGTGAAAGAGACATCCTCTTATAATCATCATTTGCATAGCTATAATGCTAAGTTAAATGATTGGAGTCGGCCACCTACTTATACTGGACCAGAATTTGAAGACTGGAAAAAAAGAAAAATGGCTGTTAGTGAAAAAATTAAACAGCTTTACAGTCAGGCATTGTCTAAAGGAGAGAATTATTCAGTTTATGACTATTTTCAGGATTGGGAACAATTATTGGCCTGGGAAGATGAATATAATATCTATTTATCTTCTCGTACTATGGGGCACCCTTTAGAACAATTTTTAAAATTGCGAGATCAAAAAGGTTTAATAAATGGTAAACCAGAAATAACAGAAACTCAAATGGCCTATATTAAAGATATTCAGCAGAAAATTGACTTAAGAAGAGGTGAGTATCTTAAACCTGCGACTGAGGCTGAATTTCATGCAAGTTTATATGGTTTAGGCCGTTGGTTAGTTAAAGCTTATCTGATGTCCATGGTTTTTTGGTTTTTGGTTTACGTAATTCGTTTTGAAGAACGTCAAACAGCCCAAAAAAAAGTAAAGCGGCATATTCATAATACTGATCGTTTTTATGACGATCTTGAAAAGAGGCCAGGTAGTTTATCTTTAAAGGATGAAATACTTCTTTGTCCTTGGAGGTTTATTAGCCGGGTAATCTTGTGGCCGTTTCATTTTTTAAAATACCCTTGGTATGAATCAACAGCAGAAATGCTCAGATACAACAGGTTAAAAGCTGAATTTCTACGCTATAAACCTACTGGTTATCAGCTTTCGCAACAAGAAGATCTCGCGCTGAGAAAAAGAGCTAAAGTTAAAGTCAAAGATTTTGACAAGGCTTTGCATTCAATTTCAGAATTTGAAATCTATCCTGTGTCTGTTAGGCGTTCTTTGGCAGCTGCGTATTTGAGTCTTTTTCTCGGAGTAGTTCTCCAACCAGTGATCGTCTTTGCAGCTCAGCATAATGATCAAGTAAATAATCATTTTTATGGCCAGATAGTATCTGTGCAAGTAGATGATCAGCTTGATCATGTTGATTCTGGTCCTGATCCGCCTGATTTAAGTTTTACTTGTTTGGATCAGCCAGCTGTAGTTGATTGGTTTGACTTGCATATTACCAATGGGCTAATCATAGCTTTTGGTGAATATGTATGGCAAAAATTAAAGGAGCTTGCCAGACAAATTGAACATGTGCCTCGACCGGTTGTTTGCTGCGGCTAAGAGTTTACAAACTTTTAACCAGTTAAACAACCGGGAGAATAGTTCTCCCGGTAAATATTCGCTGAAGATTTGCATGCGAAGGGCCGCCTTCGCTAAAGCTTCGGCGACCATAGGGAGAACAAAATGAAAAAAATAGTAATTTGTTTGGCAATTTGTCTTAGCCTTTTTAGCCTGACTAGTCAGGCAGTTGAAAATAAAGCGCAGATGGGTGCAGTGATCTCTTCAAGTAAACAGCTGAGTGATTCAGTTAATCTTAACGCCAGTATGGTTTTTATCAATTTGATGAGCGCTCATGCACCTTATACTTCGCTGAGCCTGAGTACAAAACTTAATCAGCATTTTAGTGTAGGCGCAACTGCAGGCTATGGCTTTGAAGAACCTGATATTGACGAGGGCTGGTTTTATGGCCTTAATACCAGTTATAAAACTGGTGACTTGGCTTTTTCTAACAGCCTGTACTATTATCAGGGATTGGAACTGTGGTTTTCCAGCCATTCACTGAATTATCCTTTGGGTTTTACTCGAGTTGGAGTAGATGCACGAAATTTTTATTACACGGAAGAGATTGATGAGGCTGACAGGTCTTATCAAATCGGTCCGGCAATATTGATTCCTTTTAAGGATAATTTTAGCCTGAAATTCAACTATTACTATGCTTTTGAACCAGATGGTGAATTTCCTGAAGATTCTAACATATTCAAGGCAACAGTGATTTTAAGTTTTTAAACGTTAACCCCGTCTCTTGCGAGAGACGGGGTTTTTTATTTGACAATAGAAGAAGCTTTTGTTAAGTTAAATTAATTCGTACATAACAAAAAAAGGAGGGAAAAGATGTTTCAATTTGTTATAGTTGGTGCAAACGGTAGGATGGGGCAGGAAATTGTTCGTTTAATTAAAGCTGATTCAACGTGTGCTTGTCTAACGGTTGACCCTAAGGGTAAGGCAGATTTTAGTGCAACTCATTATTTAAGTCCATTGGCTCAAAAGCCAATTGATGCGCTGATTGATTTTACTGCACCAGAAGTAACAATGGAATCAGCAGATTGGTGCAAAAGACATAATATACCCCTAGTGACTGGGACGACTGGTTTAAATGAAGATCAGATAAAAGAAATAAAAGGATTGTCAAAACTTATTCCTATTGTCTATGCTCCTAATATGAGTCTTGGTGTTAATTTGATTGATATTATGTTAAAGACCATGGGCAAAGTTTTAACAGAATTTGATGTAGAAATCGTAGAAGCCCATCATCGTGGCAAAAAAGATTCACCTTCTGGCACGGCTAAACTTTTCGCAAACACTTTGGCCGACGTAATGGAAAGAGATATTAAATATGGCAGACCAGCCGGAATAGGAGAAGAAAGGGATGTAAATGATATAGTTGTTCATGCTCTACGCGCTGGTTCTATTCCTGGAAGTCATGATATAATTTTTGCCGGAGAAGATGAAGAAATTATAGTTTCACATCGGGCAGGTTCCCGTAAGGTTTTTGCTAAGGGGGCCTTAATGGCAGCTAAATGGATAGTCGGCAAACCAGCAAAACTTTATTCAATGAAACATGTTTTAAATATTTAGTTAATAATCCCGGACGCAAAGGCGTTCGGGATTATTGTTTGACAATAAAATCTGTCTTTGTTAAGTTTAACTATTATGAACATTGAAAAGGAGGTAAATAATGGAAATTTTTAGTTTTATAATTATTGTGGCAGTTTTTATTGGTTTGGCCATTGCCGCTAAAAAAGTCGGGGTGAAAAAAGATAGATCAGATGAAGTTATTGCCGGTGTCTGTGCTGGTATTGCTAAAAAGTTTGATGTTCCGGCTTTAGCCGTCAGAGTAGCGTTTGTCTTTTCTGTCTTATTTTTAGGTATTGGTGTCATACCTTACATTGTCTTATGGGCAGTTTTAGAGGAGGAAGAATAATGGAGATAAAAGGGAAAGAAATTAGGGAATTAATTAGTATTAAAGATGTTACGGTCAAACCAGGTAAAAATTCCGAAGAGTTTAAGTTGCCCCCAAATCATTTTTTTGTAGTTGTTGGTGTTGCAGGTAAAGCTATTGTTGTTGATAGATTGCAGGCAGCCCCTCCTGAAGTATTAATCAGTGCTGAAAAATCACAAGCATTAACCAGTATGTATGGCAGTCGATTTGTTTTTGAAGTTTCTTATGAGGAAGAGAGTGAGTTTCGAGCAATCATCTTTACCATGTTAAAAACTAGCCGGTTGACTCCATTAAAAGATTAATGGGAGGGATTAAATGGAAACTTCACCATCAAAAGTTGCAACCATGCAAGATGTATGTCTTAAATCAGGTGAAAGTAATGTTATTGAAAGGCAGGGAGGCGAACAACTTACTGTTTACATGGGAGTAGGTGCTGGTGTTATTTTAAATCCTGATAATCCAGACTTTTATGAGATCCTATCATCTCATTGGGTTGGTGGCGATAAAGCTGAATTAAAACAGGGGGATAGGTTTATTCTTAAGCCTAGCGGAGATGATCAGCCAAAAGTTGTTTTCCGTGTTTATAGAGAACCTATGACAAAAAACAGCCAAAATAATTAGGCTGTTTTTTATTGGAAAATATAATTATATTTTGCTAAAATAAAATCAACCAAATTCAAGAGGAGGGAAATAAATGCCAAGAAAAAAGGGGCCGGCAAAACCAAAACTTAAACTGGTAGAAATTATTCTAAGTTGGGGAGAGCTTAGAGGAATTTTAGACAATTATGTTGGCAAAACAATTGAGTTTGTCACTGGAGCGACTTCTACTGGTGAGATTACCAGAATTGAAATAATAAGAAAAAATACTTTTATGATATATTATAAAAATGTTTTTTCTTATAAACAGGGTCATGGCTGGGTTTTTGAATCAGAAGAAGAACAAAGTTTTGAAGTTATTTTAAACAAGGCTAAAGTAATGGATAAAGGCCAAGGCACTATTCAAATTGAGTTTAATGATCAGGCCTCAATTTTTCTTAAGCAAAAACAACCAAAAGCAATACAATTAAAAACAGTCCATTAATCGTGGGCTGTTTTTTAGGTGATTTGGCTTTTATTAAAATGGCCAAACAATTGTCATGCCCCAGACCATATATAAGCTGCCAAGTAGGCCGATAACAATTGCCGCACTTAAAAATACCCATTTAGAAGTTGGTCTTTGCATAACTAAACTTATAGCACCCATGACTAAACAAATTTCTAAAAACAAACCTGAGAGATCCATTTTACTGCCAGCTTCTTCAATTAGCTCAATTTCTTCTTCCCATTCTTGTGCTCCAATAACTTTACCTAGTTCACCATCAACATCCTGGGTCCAATCATCAGAGTTGATTGCAGCAGAACCTTGTAAAATTTCATTTTTTTCTTTTTTATAGCGGTTAATTTCTTTGTCTAATTCATTAATATATTTTTCAATATTAGTTTGAATACTATTTTGTTCATTACTGTTATTAAAAAGAGATTCTAATGCCCCAGTCACTTTAGCTAGCTCTAAATCAAGATGATAGTCTTCTGGCAATACTTTGCCTTGGTTGGCTGAGGTGTTTTTCACATCTAAGTCTTGCACAGCAACTGCATTTTTTACATTAAGTGTAATTTTATCTAGTTCATCTAAATATTCTTTATAATTAAAATTATTTTGTTCTGAAATAGAGTTAGTTTTTAGTAAGGCTGCTAGCGTATCTCTTTGGCCTTCAGTTAGCGTTTGTTTAATGCTTTTAGAACTATACCAATCATAAGCACTTGTTTTTTCACTTTCAGCTAATAAAATGCTTTCGCCATAGGAATCTCCAGCTAAGCCAGATAAAGCTAGAATTGCCGTGAAAAAGGCTAGGATAATACCAGTAATCATTTCAAATCTAGCACTTGGATCTGGTTTTTCTTTTTCCACATCTTCCTGTTCCTCTTTTTTTATAACTGGTTGAGGTTGATTATTTATTAAACTGTGATTTTCATAAAATTGTTCCATGTTTTTTCAATTAATATTTATTATTTAATATTACTGGAATTAAATTATTTTGCAACTTGCAACCTTGATTTTTTAGATATAAAATGCTATTTTAAAGGTAAATCTAAGGATAAAGTTTAAAAGTTTTTAAAGTTTATAAAGTATACTTTTAACTTTCCAACTTTTTAACTTTATAACTATCTATATATGCCTGAAAATACGCGTGTTTTATTAAATATTTATGGCCGGGTACAAGGTGTTTTTTTTCGTGCAGAAACACAAAAACAAGCTAGTAATCTGGGGTTAACTGGTTGGGTAAAAAATAATAGTAATGGTACTGTACAGGCGATAGCAGAAGGAGATAAACAAAGCATAAATCAACTAATATCTTGGTGTAAGGAGGGTTCTTCAGCTGCTGCAGTTGATAAAGTTGATGTTTCTTGGTTACCCCATACAGGAGAATTTAAAGATTTTATTATAAAATATTAATATATGGCAAGAAATTATTCACCACATTTGGATAAACTTGATGAAAAAGAAAGAAAAAAGTATAGACGTAGAGAATATATCCCAGGTTTATTAATCTGGGTTACTTTTATTGGTTCTTTTATTTTATCTTTTATTAAACCACTTTGGGTTATCTATTTCATGATTTTGTATTCATTATATTGGGTATTACGTTTGTTTTATTTTGTTTTTTATTCAATTGTATCTGCTTACATGTTTGATAAACAGATTAAAGTTGACTGGCAAGCTAAAAGGGAGAGTTTGGAAGATTGGCAGGATTATTATCATTTATTTATTTTACCTACCTATAATGAGCCCTATGAGGTAGTAGAAACTACATTAGAAGGGATTTTAAAATGTGGTTATCCAACTGAAAAAATTATTATTGGTATTACTTGGGAGGAAAGAGCAAAAGAGGTTTATGATGAGGTTGAACCAAAGATAAGAGCAAAATATGGTGATAAATTTTTTAAATTAATTACAACATTACATCCTGATGGCTTAGAAGGAGAAATTAAAGGCTGTGGTTCTAATGCAAATTGGTTAGGTTGGAAAACAAAAGAAGTAATTGATGAATTGAATATACCATATGAAAATATAATTGTTTCTTATTTTGATATTGATACTATTGTTCATCCAAAATATTTGGATTATTTGATTTACTTGTATGCTACTCATCCTAATCCAACCAGATCTTCTTTTCAACCGGCTGTTTTATATAATAATAATATTTGGGATGCCCCTGCACCGATGAGAATAACGGCTTTTTCTACAGTATTTTGGTTGTTAGCTGAATTAATGAGGCCTGACCGTTTATATACTTTTTCTTCTCATGCTATGAGCTACAAAGCTTTAGTTGATGTTGGTTTTTGGGAAAAAGATATTGTAACTGATGACTCTCGGATATTTTTACAATGCTTTATTCATTACAATGGTGATTATGAAGTAACCCCAATGTATTTGCCAGTGTCCATGGATACAGTAATTGCAGAAGATTCAATGTGGCAGGGTTTTAAAAGTTTGTATAAACAACAGCGAAGGTGGGGTTGGGGAGTAGAGCATTTTCCATATATGCTTTATCATTTTCGAAAAAAGAGAGCCTTGATTCCTTTTAAAACCAGAGTGAAATATATTTGGAATTTAGGTGAAGGTATGTATTCCTGGGCGACTGCACCTTTAATATTATTCGTCTTAGGACGATTACCTCTTTATGTAGCTAAGCCAGAAGTTAAAGCAACGGTTATAGTGCAAAATGCGCCGTTTGTATTAGAAACTTTAATGACAATTGGCATGGTTGGTATCTTGGTTTCAGCAATTTTAAGTGTACGTTTATTACCACCTCGTCCAGAACATTATCCTAAATATAAATGGTTAATAATGTTATTGCAGTGGGCTTTATTACCTATAAATATAGTTATTTTCGGGGCTTTACCTGCTATTGAAGCTCAATCACGTTTATTATTAGGTAAGTATTTAGGTTTTTTTGTTACACCTAAAACAAGGAAATAATATTATGCCAAAATTATCAGTCCATTTAGTTACCTGGAATGGTCAAAAATATATAGAAGAATGTTTGAATTCAATTTATAATCAGACTTATAAAGATTTTTTGTTATTGATTATTGATAATGGTTCAGTTGATGAGACAATCAAAATTATTGACAATCAATTTGTACCACTTTTTGGACAGAGAATTCGTTTTTTAAAAAACAAAGAGAATTTTGGATTTGCTAAAGCGCATAATCAAGCAGTTTTATGGACTGATTCTGATTATATTATGGTTTTAAATCAAGATGTTATTTTAGAACCTGATTTTTTTAGTCAGGCAATTGAATTTATGGAAGAACACAAAGAATCCGGTTCTTTGAGTGGTAAAGTTTTAAAATGGCAATTTATTAGCAATGAAGACTTGAAAAAAAGTAAAAAATCTGTTATAATTGATTCACTAGGTTTAAAACTTTTTAAGAATCACAAAGTAATTGAGATAGCTGCTGGGCAAAAAGACAAACAGAAATATAGTGAAGTTAAGGAAATTTTTGGGCCAAGTGCTGCTTGCCCAATTTATCGTCGTAAAGCTTTAGAAGACATTCGTTATAATGATGAATATTTTGATAATGATTTTTTTAGTTATAAAGAAGATATTGATTTAGCTTACCGCTTACAATGGCGTGCCTGGAAAAGTTATTATTTACCGCAAGCAGTTGCATACCATGACCGAACAGCGCAAAACAAAAAAAATACTAAAGGTTTAAAATTTTTAAAATTTCGTAAACATAAAACAAAATTTGTTAATTATCATTCATATAAAAACCACTTATTTGTTCTAATTAAAAATTTAAGTCCGAAAAATTTTAAACGATACTTTTTACATATTGGTTTTTATGAACTTAAAAAATTACTTTTTATTTTATTTTTTGAACAAAGCACTTTACCAGCTTTGAAAGAGTTTAAAAGAAAATATAAAAATATCAGGGAAAAGCATAGATTTATAATGAAAAATCGTTTATTAAAAGATGAAGATATGCGTAAATGGTTTAATTAATATTTTATGAAAGATTTATCAATTGTCATATTGAATTATAAGAGTAAGGGGTTGGTTAAGCAGTGCATCAGAAATGCCATGGTGGCAACTGATAATTTGGATTATGAAATTATAGTTGTGGATAATGGATCAAACGATGGTATTGAGCAAATGATGCAGGAAAATTTTCCAGAATTTAAGTTTATACAAACAGGAAAAAATTTAGGATTTGCAGGAGGTAATAATGTGGGAATTAATCAAGCCCAAGGAAAATATATAATGATTTTAACTCCTGACGTAACTGTTTTAAACGGATCAATACAAAAAATGATCAAATTTATGGAAGATAATTCTCAAGCAGGTATTGTTGGACCTCGTTTGATTAATCCTGATGGTTCTTATCAGATTTCTTGTCGGACATTTCAAACACCAAAACTAATAATGTACAGAAGAACACCGCTTGGCATGTTACCTTTTGCCAGAAAAGAATTGAATAAACATCTAATGTTAGATTTTGATCACCAAACAAGTGTTGCCGTAGATTGGGTAATGGGCGCTTGCATGATGGTTAGAAAAGATGCCTTAGATAAAGTTGGTTTATTTGACGAAAGATTTTTCTTTTATGTTGAAGATATGGATTGGTGTCGGCGATTTTGGATGGCAGGTTATAAAGTCTATTATATTGCAGAAGCTGAAATGGTACATTTATATGAACGGGCTTCTCAAACAGATATGTTTGGCTTTTTTAAGATTAATAAAATGGCAAGATGGCATATTGCCTCTTGGATAAAATATTTTGCTAAATATTTAGGCGTAAAAAATAATGGAAGAAATGGAAAATAATAATCAAAGTCAAGGCGAAGAAAATTCTATTGAATTTGAAGTAGCACCCAATAGAGATGATGAAATTACTGCTGAAGTAGAATATGTTTCACCTGATTATTCTCAAATAAAAGAAAAAGCACCACGTTTTAGATTTAAAACTGTAATTTTTTTGTTACTTAAAATATTAACCGTTGCAGTAATTTTATTAGTTGTCGGCGGAGTAATTTTAGGTTTAATCTATTATAATAATATTACCGAGGCTTATCAATTGTCTTTTTCAGCAAAAGATAATTTAGAATCAGCAGTTCATAAAATTATAAATCGTGAATTTGAAGAATCAGCTGATTTGATTCAAGAGGCAAATTCGCAATTAGCAAGGTCAAAAGAACTTTTAGATAAAGTAGCTTTAGTCCGTTATTTTCCATATGTCAGCACTCAAATGAAAGCAGTTGATAATTTATTAATTGCTGGAATCAAATTAACAGATAGCGGAGAAAAAGTTATTTTATTAATTGCTGATATTGTTGAACCATTATCAGATGAACAAATTACTTATTTTGGTTTAACACCAGAACAGAAAAAAGAAATTTTAAATAAAATAGTTGAATCTGAAGGATTATTATTAGAAGTTAAGGGCCAAATTGATGAAGCAGTTATTGCCATTGATCAAATACCAGATGAAGGCTTAGTTGGACCATTGAATCAGGGGGTTCAACCTTTGAAAGAAAATTTACCTAAATTGCAAAAATTAATTGATTATTCGTTGCCAATGCTAAAGGTAATCCCTAACATTGTTGGTTTTGAGGAAACTAAGTCTTATTTGTTTTTATTACAAAATAATTCTGAACTTAGACCAACAGGCGGGTTTATTGGTACTTATGGTATTTTAAAACTGAAAGACGGTGAGATTTTAGAATTAACTACTGACAATACTTATAATTTAGATCAAACAACTCAGCATGTATTGCAGGAACCTTCGCCTGAGCCGATTGTCAAATTTTTGGAACAGCAATATTTGTCTTTAAGAGATGTTAACTGGTCACCTGATTTTCCAACTACTGCACAAAAAGCTATTTATATGTATAGAGAAGAAAATAAGATAATTGAAGAAAAATTAGCAGCTGAAGAAGAAATAATTGGGGAACATGGAGTAGTTTTAACTGAATTAATTATCCCTTATGAAGATGTGGATGGTGTGATAGCTGTAACCCCGGAAATTATTGAAAGTATATTAAAAGTAACAGGACCGATTACTGTTGAAGGAGTATTATTTACTGACGAAAATCTTAAAGATGAATTAGAATTTCGGGTTGGCAGAGAATATCGGGAATTAGATATCCCAATATCGGAAAGAAAAGAAATTATTAAAAAACTAGCAGATGTTATTAAATTAAAATTAATGTCATTACCTTTGCAAAGAGCTACTGATTTATTAGATATTGCTTTTGCTGCTTTGGAGGAAAAACAAGTGCTAATGTATAGTACTAATCCTGATTTGCAAGAATTAATTTTAGAAAGAAATTGGGGCGGTAAAGTTCAGCAAACAGAAGTTGATTACTTGCATGTAGTGGATACTAATTTGGGTAGTAAAAAGACAGACCAGTTTGTGGATCGTCATATTGATTATAATTTAAAATGGCAGGGGAATGATTTGATCGCCAATGTTAAATTAACTTATAATAATCTTGCAGATTTTTCCTGGAAATCAACTAGGTTGCGTTCATATACCAGGATTTATGTACCTGCTGGCAGTCAATTAATAGCTAGTTCAGGCGCAATGATTAATGATAATAATACAATTGATAGGATTATCAATGAAAAAGATTTTCCTGAAGGCGTAAATGAAGAAGAATATATTAAAACATTAAGAGAAAACAGGGGAAATATAGATGTTGGGCAAGAATTAGGCAAAACTGTTTTTGGTGCATTTATTTCAATTGAACCACATGAGACAGGCGTCTTAAGTTTTACTTACAAATTACCTGAAAGAATAAAACAACAAATTAATCAAGGAGAATATAATTTATTACTGCAAAAACAGGCTGGCGTAATTCATAATTTGACTTTAGACTTGAAATTTGGTAAAACAATAAAGTCAGCTCTGCCAGCTGAATTAGAATCTGAATGGTTTAACACTTCTTATAATTATTCAGAACCATTAATTCAAGATAAAAAATTTACTATAAGTTTTTAAATAATTATGTTAAGAAAAAAAATCGGTATTGATTTAGGCACCACTAATGTTTTAGTATATTTACCTAAAAAAGCTGTTGTAATTAATGAACCATCAGTAGTGGCTATTTCTTTAACTGATAAAAAAATAATGGCAGTAGGAATTGAAGCAAAAGAAATGTTAGGTAAAACACCTGACAGTATTATTGCTTCACGGCCTTTGAAAGACGGGGTGATTGCAGATTACAAGACAACTGAAGCAATGTTAAGATATTTTATTAATAAGGCTTTAGGTGGCTTTCGTATTATTCGTCCTGAAGTTATGGTAGCAGTACCAGCTGGGATTACTTCAACAGAAAGAAGAGCAGTTATTGATGCAACAATGGCTTCAGGGGCAAAAGCAGCTTATATTATTAAAGAACCTATTGTAGCAGCTATTGGTGCTAGCATTCCAATTGGCAGTCCATCTGGGAATATGATTATTGATATTGGCGGAGGGACTGCTGAAGTGGCTATTATTTCTTTAGGTGGTATTGTTTCAGCTTCTTCTGTAAGGATAGGTGGCAATAAATTAGATCAGGCTATTTTAGAATATACTCGTCGTCAGCATAATTTAGCGATTGGTGAAAGAACATCTGAAGATATTAAAATAAATATTGGTTCAGCTTTACCAATGGAAGAGCCATTAACAATGGAAGTCAGGGGTCGGGATATGGTAACAGGTTTGCCACGCACAATCACTATGACCACGAATGATGTGGTTGAAGCAATTAATCCCTGCTTAGAGGGTATTATTGAATCAGTTAAAGATGTTTTACATGACACACCACCAGAATTAGCAGCAGATGTGATTGATAAGGGCATTATTATGAGTGGTGGTACTTCATTATTACGTAATATTGATCAATTAATCTCAAAAGCAACAGGTGTGCCTGCTTATATTGCTGATGACGCTTTATTTTGCGTAGCTAAAGGCACAGGTATTGCTTTGGATAACCTAGAATCATATAAACGTTCGATTTTAGGTTCAAGATAAAATTAGAGTTTTTAGCGTTTTAGTGTTTTGGTGTTTTAGTATTTTAGATTATAGTTAACTTGGTGAGAACCAAGTTTTTTTGTTTACTTTTAAATTTTGATATGCTAAGTTAGAATATAATTTAGGTCTTTTAAAAAATGTAAATAAAGGAGGATACCATGGCAAGTTTTAGTTTCTTTTGGCAAGAGAATGACTGGCAGGATAGACGCTTTGTAGTTAGTAAGATAATGAAATCAAATTTTGTAAAAAAATTTGTTGGGCGACACAGATTGTGGGGATTTTTAAATTTATTACTTCATCGCTGTTTACTATGGCTGGAGGCAGGGAAGCTAAATGAAGAAATAGCACATTTTGTTAATAAGCCAATTCCTTTGGCAGCTGCTACTGGTCATTATTTTATTTGTCAGGGTTTATTATTGTTGCATGCCAACCCTTTTTTCCGGATAACTGCTACTAGTAATGCAATGGAATTAGCAGCTAAATACGGTCATTTACGGATTGTAAAATTATTGCTGAAAGCCGGATTTGAACCGGATTATAGTTTCACTGATATCAGTGAAACGCCTTTATATCTGGCTGCTGCCAATGGTCATTATGAAATCGTCAAATTATTGATTGCGCAGGGCGTCAGATTGGAAGAGGAATGTTTAAGGATAAATGGAAAAAATCCTTTGGATGTCGCTGTGCTTAATAAGCAAAAAGCAGTTGTTCAGTTATTATTAGCTAATGGCGTTAGCGTGAATATCCGTTCATATAATGACAAAAATGACTATGAGCATAGACGGTGGACACCATTATTGTATGCTATTGCTAATGATGATCCGGAAATGATAGAAATTTTGCTAAAAGCAGGGGCCGATATTCATCATTATTATGCTGAAAAAAAACAATTAATTTTTGCCGCAGTTATCTGGGCTAAAAATCCGCAAGTTACAGATCTTCTGCTTTCTTATGGCGCAAAAATAAATGTTAGTGATAAAGACGGTAATACTGTTTTGCATACCGCTATTGTTTACAGTAGGCCAGAGATTATTGAATTACTACTGAAAAATGGCGCTAACTCGAATATTGCTAATACAACTTGCAAGGAGACAGCTTTGCATTTAGCAGTAAGCAGGGGATATGCTGAAGCCGTTGATTTGTTGTTAAAATATGGCGCGAAAATAGACAAAAAATGTTACCGCTATAGTATTTCTAAAGGAAGTATTTGTTCCCCTGATAATAATCCTTTATTGACACCAATAGAATTAGTTTTTAAACATGATGGTTTATCAGCAGACGTTTTAAAAATATTATTAGAAAATGGTGCGGATAAATTTAAAGTCAATAATCAGGGGCAAAGTTTTTTGCATCAACTGGCAGTAAAATTACTAAATAAAGAAACACAATGTGAAATTGCCCAGATACTTATTGACAGCGGGCTTGATGTTAATTGCTGTGATAAGGAGCAAAACACGCCTTTACATCTGGCTGCGGAGAAAGGCCGCAGTGAATTATGTCAATTATTAATTGATAATGGCGCCAATGTTAATGCCTGGAATCATAATGCAACGCCACTATTAATTGCTGTTGCGCACAGGCATCCAGAAACTGTAGAAACTTTACTGCTTGGAGGGGCTAAGGCTAATGTCCAGACCAAGAAAAATCAAAGTTCAGCAATTTATTTAGCTACACGTTACCAATCTCGCGCGGAAGATCGTCGCATAGCAAAATTGATAAAATGGGCTCTTTCTTCTGAATGAAAATATTAAGACATATCTTAAAAAGATATGTCTTTTTTATTCTTTACTTAGATAAATTTTTTAGCTATAATTAAACCATGATAAATTTTAATTGGCCGGTTATTGGACAGGAAAAAATAATAAAGTTTTTGCAAAAAGGCATGGCTAATAATAAGCTAGCGCATGCTTATTTATTTACTGGTTCACAGCATTTAGGTAAAAAACTTTTAGCCGATAATTTTATTGCTTCTATTTTATGTTATGATTATCACCAGCAAAATAAATTAAAAATTAAAGAATTACCTTGTGGTGAGTGTGCGTTTTGCCAGCAATTGAAAAAAAAGATACATCCTGATGTTTATTTTTTAAATAAAGAACAAGATAAAAAAAATATTACTGTTGAGCAAGTTAGGGAAATGCAAAAATTATTGTACATGGCTTCCTTTTTAAACTCTTATAAAATTGCTTTGATTGCACAAGCAGAAGATTTAAGTGAAAGCGCCCAAAATGCTCTATTAAAAATTTTAGAAGAACCCAAATCTAAGACTGTCTTGTTAATATTAGCTAAAGATATAAATTATTTGTTACCAACAATAATTTCTCGTTGTCAACAAATAAAGTTTAATCCTGTCGCACAGGACCAAATTTTTAAACATCTAATTAGTTTAGGTGCGAGTCGTGAACAAGCCAGGCTTTATGCAGCTTTAGCAAATGGTAAAATAGGTTTAGCTATTGATTTTTTTCATAATCCCGTACTATTTAAAGAATATTTAACAAAGACAGAACAAATGTTGAAAATTTTTAAAATAAATATTGCTGAACGGTTTATACTTTTAGAAACTACTTTGGCTGGCTTTACTAACAATAATGCAAAAATTGATTATTGGCAGCAAGAATTAGAATCATGGCAATTAATATTAAGAGATATTTTAATAATACAAAACAGCTTGGAATATTTGGTAACCAATTTGCATTTTAAAGATGAATTAGCTGATTTAGCCAAACAATTACCTGTTGATAAGCTTATTACATTGATCAAACAGATTAAAGAAATAAAAAAGTATTTAGCATATAATATTAATCCTAGCTTGGCAATGGAAAATTTAATTTTAAATTTTTAATTATATATTTATGAAAAAGTATAAATTGTTAATTTTATTTTTAATTAGTTTAATAGTTTTAACTGGTTGTGTAAGTATTAAAAGTAGTAAAAAAGAACAACCTCGTGGTCCTTTGGGTGTATTTAAATCAATTGATGGTGGAACAGCCTGGTCGCATAGTGTTACTTTAATGAATGCTGAGGGACAGCCATTAAATATTGGTGGGTTAAGTGTGGAAAATATTATTATGGATCCATCTGATTATAAATCACTTTATTTAATTACAAATTCTGGATTATATTTTTCTGGCGATGCTGGTCAAACCTGGGTTTTGGTTCCTCAATTTGGCACAGCTCCAATTAATGATATTGCCATAGATTATTTTGATAATTGTAATATTTTTGTGGTGGCAGGACAATCAATTTATCGTTCTACTGATTGTTTAAGGAATTGGCGAGAAGTGTATTTTGATAAAACACGTGGTAAGTTGCAAATGACTGATATTGCTACTGATCATTATAATGATAATTTTGTTTATGCTGGTAATAATTACGGGGAGATATTAAAAAGTACTGATTTTGGTGAAACCTGGAGTCAGATTAAAGTATTTAAAAATCCTATAAAACAGATTTTAGTTGATAAATTTGATAGCAGAATAATATATGTGGCTACTGAATCAGCTGGTATTTACAAAACAGAGGATGGTGGACAAAGTTGGAGTGATGAAGAACCTCAAGTTAATATTAATAGTGAATTAACAAAGTATTCTCATTGGAATAATTATTATCTTTTAGTCCAAGACCCTACTAAAAGAGATTCATTAATCTGGGTGTCTCGTTATGGTTTATTAAAAACAACCAATGGTGGTTTGACTTGGGAAGCAATTAACTTGATAACTCCGACTGGAGATGCTAAAATATATTCTGTAGCTATTAATCCGCAGGATGCTAATAAAATATTTTATGGCACTCAGGGAGCAATTTATTATACTGATGACGGTGGTGAAACTTGGTCAACACAAAATGCACCAACAGTCGATATGGTAAATTCATTGTTAATACAACCTGATGATCCCAATATTATATATTTAGCTGTTAAAGCTATTCCAAGATAATTTTTAAAATTATTTGATATGGCAGATACAAACATCTATATTGATAAATATCAAGAAGAATTTACAAAAACAAAATCTAATTTAAAAGAGGATTTAAATCAACTAAGAACAGGTAGAGCGCAAACAACTTTAGTTGAGAGTTTAATGGTAGAAGCTTATGGTACGCAAACTCCTTTGAATCAATTGGCTAGTCTTAGTATTTCTGATGCTAAAACATTAACAGTTGAACCATGGGATAAAAATATTCTAAAAGACATTGAAAAATCTTTAAGTTATTCAAAATTAGGCTTGTCAGTTGTTAATACCGGTGAAAGATTGATTTTAAAAGTTCCGCCAATGACTGAAGAAAATCGTAAAGATTTGTTAAAGTTAATGAATGAGAAAGTTGAAAAAAGTAAAATTTCTTTGCGTCAAACAAGAGATAAAGCTAAAGAAGATATTATTAAAGCTGAAAAAGATAAAGAAATAACAGAGGATGATAAATATAAATATTTAACTGACTTAGATAATTATATTGGTGAGCAAAATAAAGAAATTGATAAAATGGCCCAAGAAAAAGAACAGGAAATTATGACAGTATAATTATTGACTAGGTTTATTAATTTGTTATAATTTAAATACAGTGATGAAAGGGAGATTGGCGCCCTGGAGCTGTATAAATTAAGGGCTCTCTTTAGAGAGAACTTGGGTGGAACCGCGGGATTAAAAAATCTCGTCCCAAGATACAAGTTATTTGTATTTAGGGACGGGATTTTTTAAAATTAATTAATTATAAATTTATGAGTAAAAAAGAAGAAAATTTAATGGATAAAATCGTTTCTTTATGTAAAAGACGAGGTTTTATCTTTCCGGCTTCAGAAATTTATGGCGGTTTTGCAAATTCTTATACTTATGGGCCATATGGCGTGGAATTAAAAAATAATATTAAAAAATTGTGGTGGAAAATGTTTGTTCAAGACAGGGAAGACATGATTGGTATTGATGGTCCGATTATTTTACATCCAAAAGTCTGGGAAGCTTCAGGTCATACAACTGGTTTTAATGACGCTTTAGTTGATTGTAAAAATTGCAAGAAAAGATTTCGGGCTGATGTGATCGTAGAAGAGGCAACCGGTAAAGATTTAGAAGGTAAATTAGAAGAGATGGGAAAAGAATTAACAAAGATTAAATGTCCAAGTTGTGGTAAGGTTGATTGGACAGAAGTCCGGACTTTTAATATGATGTTTGCTACTAAGATTAATAATGTTAGCGATGAAGATGAATATATTGCTTATTTGCGCCCTGAGACTGCTGGTTCTATTTTTATAGAATTTAAAAATGTTATTGATTCAATGAGATTGAAAATTCCCTTTGGAATTGCCCAGATTGGCAAAGCTTTTCGTAATGAAATTGTCGCTGGTAATTTTATTTTTCGCTTACGTGAATTTGAGCAAATGGAAATTGAGTATTTTATTCATCCAGACGAAAAGTGGGAAAAATTATTTAAAGCGTGGTTAAAATTACAGGAAGAATTTGTCTTAAGTCTAGGAGCAAATAAAAAAGACTTAAGAACCTATGAACACCCAAAAGAAAAACTTTCTCATTATTCACAAAAAACAGTTGATATTGAATATAATTATCCATTTGGATTTAAAGAACTCTATGGTTTGGCCCATCGGGGAAATTTTGATTTAAGCTCTCATACTAAAGCTTCTGGTCAAAAACTTGAGTTTATTGATCAAGAAAATAATAAAAAATTTGTGCCACATGTGATTGAACCAACATTTGGTTTAGACCGGTCAATCTTAGTGGCCTTATTAGCTAATTATCATGAAGAAACTGTTAAAGGTGAGACTCGAGTTGTTCTAAAATTCCCAAAAGAAATTGCCCCTGTACAAGTCGCTATTTTACCCCTTTCTAAAAAAGATAGCTTAACACCTTTAGCTAAGAAAATTTTTAATGATTTAAAAACTTGTTTTGTTTGTGAATATGATGAAACACAAAGTATTGGTAAACGTTATCGGCGTCAGGATGAAATCGGCACACTTTATTGTGTAACAATTGATTTTGATTCATTAGAAGATAATCAGGTGACTGTTAGGGAAAGAGATTCAATGAAGCAAGACAGAATAAAAGTTAATGAATTAAAAGAATATTTGCAGGAAAAATTAAAATAAAAAGAGCCGCCTGTTTATAAGCCAGGCGGCTTTTAGATTTGGGCTACCAGCTCCAATTACCGCAGTTTGAACACCATAAAAATCTAAATTTATCATCGTCACAGTGAGGACACTCTTCGATCATTAGTAATAGCGGTATAGCAAGAATTAGCACGAGCGTGTCTTTGATTTTTTTCATTAACCCCTCCTGTTATAACAAGTATTAAAAATAATATCAGATTTAATTAAATATAGCAAGTGGTCAGATAAATGAATTTATGCTAAAATTTATATAAGTAAATTAAAAGATATGTGTATTAAAATAATCGAACTTATTGGTACTTCAAAAAAGAGCTTTGAAGGTGCTGTTCAGGATGCTGTTAACACTGCCAGCGATTCTTTAAGAGATGTAACTGGAGTAGATATTTTAGGTCAGACTGCAGTGGTAGAAAATAATAAGATTTCAGAGTATCGGGTAAATGTCAAAGTAGCCTTTAAGTTAGAAAAAAAATAATTTTAATTATTTAAATTTTAGGGCGATTAGAATAATCGTATAATTTTTATGTATAAAAAAACAAAATTAAAAAACAATTTTCCACTAATTTTAGTGCCACAAAAAGATAGCAAATCATTGACTTTATTAGTTATTTATAAAGTGGGTTCGCGTTATGAAAATATTAAAATTCATCATGGGGTTTCTCATTTTATTGAGCATTTAATGTTCAAAGGTACTAAAAAAAGACCCACCACATTGGATATTTCTAAGGAACTTGATGGTATTGGTGCTGAATTTAATGCTTATACATCTAAAGATCATACTGGATATTATATTAAAGCTAGCGCTGATAAGTTAGAAATTGCTTGTGATATTTTATCTGATATGCTAGGTAATTCTCTTTTTAAACCAGATGAAATAGGCAGGGAAAAGGGAGTAATAATCGAAGAGATTAAAATGTATGAAGACCAACCAATCTACTATGCTGAAATGTTATTTGAAAGTTTAGTTTATAAAGGTAGTGTCTTAGGCGAAGATATTGCTGGGACAGAACAATCTATTAAGAAAATGACTAGAAAAAATATAATTGATTATTTTAATTCTTATTATGAACCTAATAATGGTGTTATTATTGTAGCAGGTAAAATTAATAAAAATTCAATTAATGTATTGAGTAAATATTTTACTCAAATTAAAAAACCAGCTAAACAACCGTTTAAGCAAGAATTTATTAAATTTAGTAGTACACAAAAAGAACCTAGAATTTTATTACATTATAAAAATACAAAACAAGTACATTTAGCTTTAGGCTTTCCTGCATATTCTTATTCTCATCCGGATCTTTATGCCTTACAGGTTTTGTCTATTATTTTAGGTGGAAATATGAGTTCAAGACTTTTTATTAATGTGCGAGAACGTCAGGGCTTATGTTATTATATTAAATCTCAGGCTGATATTTATGAAGATACTGGTAATTTAATGATCAGATCTGGTTTGGATATTAATAAAATTAATCAAGCTATAACAATTATTATGGGAGAATTAAGAAAGATAAGGGATAAAGGTATAACCAATGAAGAAATTAAAAAAGCTAAGGATTTTTTAAAAGGACGTTTAATTTTGCAATTAGAAGAATCCCACTATTTAGCAGATTTTTATGGCCGTCAACATATTTTAACTAATAAAATATTAACGCCAGAACAAAAAATTAAAAAGATTTTTGCTGTTACAAATCCGCAGTTAAAAAAAGTTGCTAAAGATATTATAAAAATAGATAAGTTGAATTTAGCTATGATTAGTCCGTTTAAAAACAAAAAAGAATTTATTAAATTATTAAAAATATGAGCAAATTAATAATTGGTAATTGGAAAATGAATCTTTCCATTAGCCAAAGCTTCAATTTTATAAAAAAAATTAATAAAAATAATCAGCAAGTAGCAATAGCAGCACCTTTTACTTTTTTGGCTGATATGAAAAAGAAAGCCCAAGCTAAGGGGATTAAATTATCAGCTCAAGACGTTGCGCCATATGAACAAGGTGCTTATACTGGTGAGGTTTCTGCTAAAATGCTCAAAGAGGTCGGTTGCAGTTTTTGTTTAGTGGGGCATTCAGAAAGAAGGATATATTTTAATGAAAATGATAATTTGATTAATCAGAAAATAATTCAATTAGAAGAATATAAAATTCAGCCAGTTTTATGTGTTGGTGAAAATCAAACAGAACGTCAAAAAGGAATTACTAAACAAGTAATTAAAAAACAATTAAAAATTGGCTTAAGTGGTATAAAAAGTCCAGAAAGACTGATTATTGCCTATGAACCTGTTTGGGCAATCTCAACCTTTCAAAAAGGCAAAATTAAAAAATCAGCTGAACTTATTGACATTATTGAAGTACATCTATATATTAAAAAAACAATCAAGCAATCATTTGGAAGTAGAGCTAAAAGAATAAAAGTGATATATGGTGGCAGTGTTAAACCTGATAATTCTAAAGAGATATTAAGTTTAGTAGAAGTTGATGGTGCTTTGCCAGGTGGCGCAAGCTTGAAAACTTCCAGCTTTAATGCTATAATTCAAGCTATCTAAATTTATATTTTTAAATTAAAAACATGTATAATATTATTCCTTTAATAATTATTTTATTTTGTTTAGTTGTTATTTTAGCCATTGTATTTAAAAAATTACCATTATTGGCTAATTTTGATATTGGTTCTATCCCTCAAGAAAAAGAAGCAGATACTAAGACTAAAATTATGGAAGAGAGATTGCAAAGAAAAGCTAAATTTATATTAAGCAATATAAAACCATATTTTAAACACTTAGTAAAAGATATAAAAAAACAGTATGATGCCACCTATGCAAAATTAAAAGACATGGAAGAAAAGTATAAAGCTAAGCCTGAGGTAAAGACAATAGTAACTAAAAAAGAATTTGATGATTTTGAAAAGAAAAAAGACAATATCTTAAAACAAGCTGAAGAATTAATTGATAAGGAAGAGTATGAAGAGGCTGAGAAAAAATATATTGAAATAATTAGTTCAGATCCTAAAAATGTTGAAGCTTATCGTGGTTTAGGCAACCTTTATTTTTTACAGGATAATTATGAAGATGCTAAGCAGACTTTTGAACATATTTTAAAGATTAATAAAGAAGATGATTTGGCTTATGCTAAATTAGGAGCAATTGCTGTTGAATCAGGGGATTTAAAGGATGCTAAAGATAGTTTATTAAAGTCAATTAAAATACAGAATAAAGCAATACATTATTTTGAATTAGCAGAAGTATGTTATAAATTAGAAGAATATGAAGATGCAATTAAAAATTTAGATAATGCTTTAGAAATCGAACCTAATAATCCGAAATATCTTGATTTTTTAATTACAGTCAGTATTGCAGTTAAAGATAAAGAAAGATCAAATGCTGCTTTAAGCAAATTAAAAGAGGTTAATCCAGATAATAAAAAAATCGAAGAATTTGATGCTGAGATTAAAAATTTTTCATAATTTAATAATTAATTATAAAAAATTATGGCAGAAAAAATGCCTCAACCGTCAGAATTAGGTAAAAAGAAAATCCCCAAAGAGTTAAAGGAGAAGATTTTTAATCGAGAAACACTTGAGGCGAAAGATATTGGATTAGTTACATCTGTAGCACTTAGATTAACTGCAGAAAAATTTTTAAGTGATCAGGGTGAAAGTGTTCCTGATTTTGCTTTTAGAAATCCTGCGGTCCTTTTAGATTCAATAACAGCGACACATTTTAATGAATTACCCAATGAAGTTAAAGATAAAATTAAATCAGCAGCAGGGATATCTAAAGAATTATTAAATTCACATTATGGTGAAAGTGCAAATGAAAATATTCCCTATGCTACTTATGATAATGAGTATTCACGAGATATCTCAGGTCCAATTTTAGGTATGCAAACATTAGTAAATATGCGTGATATTGGTAATGTTGATCAAAAGGATATAGGTCTTATTGCTAAGGAATTGGGTGAAGTTTTTGAAGATTTATGGGGACATGGCATGGAAAAGAAATGGGGAGAGATGACTAAAGAGGATAAGTTAAAATATTATTCAGGAAATGCATGCGCGGCTATAAATTTTGAGCTTAGATGACAGGTGTTTATTAATTGGTTGTTGATTCATGAAAATATTTTTGATATCAGATTTGTTCAAATGGCAGGTCGAAAGAGTTATTGTGCCCACGTAGCTCAGCAGGTTAGAGCGCATCCATGGTAATAAACAGGTCTATCTCAAAGCTTGTTTTTTATCCAAAATAACCTTAAAATCTAAAAATAACGGTCGGTTTAATCCTTAAACAGGTCGCCGGCTCTATAAAAATATATGCCGTTGTAACTCAGTTGGTAGAGTAACGCCATGGTAAGGCGTAAGTCTCGGGTTCGAATCCCGACAACGGCTCAGCCAAAATACACTGCACTATGGTAGAAGGAGCAGTGTTTTTTTATGGACATTAAACTATTAACAAGACAATTTTGCGATTATTCGACCCAATTCAGAGGGTATTCATCTGATACCATAAAGAGGTACAGGCAAACAGTAAATTATTTTATTAAAAACGCAAAAATTTCTGAAATCGAAGAAATTAACGATAGCAATGTCAGAAATTTTTTCTTTTTTGGCAGAACAGAAAGGCAGTGGAATTCGAACTCGTTTATTACTTATCACAAGTCATTAGTAGTATTTTTCAGGTGGTGTGTTCAGAATGGGTATATGAAAGAAAATCCCGCAGATGACATTGAATTGCCAAAATTAGAGAAAAAATTGCCTCCCAAACTAACCAGGCAGGAAGCCCTGAAAGTACTGGAAACGGTCTATAACTACCCTTATAAGTACAAATTCCTGCGTCACAGAAACTATGCCATATTTTCGACCTTTTTATTCGCTGGACTACGTAAAAAAGAGCTGTTAAACTTGAAATACAATGATATAGACCTTGAGAATCTGTCCATATTCGTATATCAAGGCAAGGGTAGTAAGGACAGGGTTGTTCCTATTGGTAGCAGATTGGCAGAGTGTTTGGATAAATATATCAGTGAACGAAATCGACTTAATAAGACCTGTCCTGAATTTTTTGCTTCACTGAACAGGAATATGGGGTTTACTGATATTGGTATCAGACGTTTAGTTAGGAAAATAAAAGAAGCTTCGGGTATAAATTTCAGTATTCACAAGCTACGCCATACTTTTGCCACCTTAATGCTGGAAGGGGGCTGTGACATATATTCTTTGTCCAGAATGATGGGGCATAGTGATATTAAGACAACCACCATATATTTGGCTGCTTCAGCCGAGCATTTGCGCTCCCAGATAGTTAAACATCCGCTGAATGGGATTTAATATATTATGACACAAAATTAAGATTTATGACCTAAAATGCTTTTTAGGTTTAATAATTAAATTTAAAAATTATATGACAACAAAAAATAACCCTGAATTTACTAAAAAAGTTCAAAGTATTATTTATAGATTAGATTTTAAAATGGTAGATAATTTTAAAATTAAAGACGCAATAGGCTCAGTATTGGCTACTATGCCAGATAAAATAGTAGATTTTGTCGATGATTATATTGAATTTTTGGGTTCAGATGTTAAAGATAATGCATTTACAATAAATTTATTAGATTTAAACAAAAGCAGGTCAGATTATAAATTGAAGAAACGAAAGTATATAATTTTTTTAGATTCAAACTTTTTAAAAGAGTCTAAGGAATTTCAACAATATATAATTGCTCATGAAATCGGACACGCATATTTAAAGCATCCAAATGGTGGTAGTGGTGGAGATTTAAGTCAGGAATATGAAGCGGATGAATTTGCCGCTAAATATGGATATACTATGACCGTTTAAAAAAATAAAAATAAAAATATGA
>Ga0180437_10001307_pt1 | contig 43093 bp, 52 predicted proteins | sample SS_ome_4_FD_132410 | JGI IMG/M metagenome (GOLD analysis project Ga0180437, IMG submission 132410) | Hypersaline lake sediment archaeal communities from the Salton Sea, California, USA - SS_3_D_1 metaG | ecosystem: Environmental > Aquatic > Non-marine Saline and Alkaline > Hypersaline >...
ATTTTTTTTTTTTTATTTTCCCTAATAAATAGATATAACATATTGAAATGATTAAGAAAAAATAATAGGAATAGGGTAGGATTTGTTTTACTGATCCTAAGTCAGATATGCAAGACCATTTCCCAACCAAGCTCGTCTCTTTGGGACAGGACATCCGATTCAGTTCGTCCTCTTTAGGTATAACTGCCACTTTCCCAGCACAAACAGTTCAGTTCGTCCTTATAATAAGGCAGTAAAGGAATTTCCAGCCAAATAAAAAACCCAATCCGCAAAGTAAATGAGCCTCATTCATTGAGTTTTATTCACCCAATAAATGAGGCTCATTCACCGTGAACAGAAAGAAAATCTAGAACTCTTGCGAATTCTAGATTTTCTTTGGTATTTCTAATTAATCATGAATAAACTTTTTTCCATTGTCATCTGTGAAAATCTTGACACCATCTGATTTCAAGTAGGTAAGTTGAGAACTCACGTTTTTCGTGGTAATTCCCAGCTTTTTCGCAATCTGCGAAATATTCAAAGGTCCTTCACTTTTCAGAATATCATAGACTTCCTGTTTCCTCCCTTTCTTTCGAGAAGACAATTGAATTTTCAGGGATTCAATTTCTTCTTGAAGAAGATTGATCATTTCGAGAAGATCTTCTTTTTCCATGGTTTCCAAAGTTTCTCGAGTTTCTTGATTTTCCATGATTTTCCCCTTTCATTAGGTTGTTTGTTAGTGATCTATATGATCACTTGAATAATTAATATATAACATAGAAAAATATAAAAGTAAACAATTATTTTCAAGGAATGAAATTCTTATTTTATGATGGACAATAATCAATGAGTGCTATTCATTTGGTGAACTCCTCCTTGAGGATTTAAATCCTCTTTTAATTTATGAACTCCTCCTAAATCAATAAAGAGGATTAGGTTTTGTGAGCGCAACTCATTATATAAATCCGCGTTATTTAGTGAGCTAGTATTATTCTGTGAATCTCATTCACCTGGTAAGTCTTATTCATTTAGTGGATACTATCCACTTAATAAGTCCAGGTTATTTAATGGATTGCATTCAGTGAATGAACTGGATTCAGTCACTGAATACTATTCAATGAATGAACTGGATTCGGATACTGAACCGGGTTCAGTGAATGAGTTGGGTTCAAACCCTGGGCCAGGTTCATTCACTGAACTGGATTCAGCCCGTCCTGGGCCTTGTGCCGCCACCTAAGCTTTTAAAAGGAGCTGTCATGGTCAATCTCTACTGTAACTGAGTTTTGGATACCAGCAATTTATGGGCAGCTGAATTTTGGATACCAGCAATTTATTGACGGCTGTAGCAGATTTCTACTGTAACTGGGTTTTGGATACCAGCAATTTATGGGCAGCTGAATTTTGGATACCAGCAATTCATCGGCAGCATTACATATGTATTGTCCAGATTTAAGTCCCAAACCTTCCCTTTTAAAGAAGAACTTAACTGAATTTGAGCAAAAGAAAGGCCGCATTAGACCAACTAAGCTTTAAAAAGAGGTTTTTTAGAGGGTCTATATAACCATATAGGTTTTGAATAAAGCATTAAAAAGAAAATATGAGAGCCTACTGGGACACCCAAATATTTCTGAACATCCCGCTACATTTGCTATTTACAAAGTTATAAAAATATGATATAATGAAGAAAAACGGAGTACAAAGAAATATGGCGAAATTATCGGAAATAGACTGGAACCTATTGAAGTTTGAATTTGAGGTTCTAGGTAAGTCTTTGGAAGAATTAGCTGACAGTTATGAGATAAACGCTTCCATTATGGCTTACCAAGCCAAGGATTGGAAGCAATCTCCGGCATCTATAAGAGAATCCCTCCAATTTACTAAGCTAGATAGTATTACCGAGCTTAGTGAAGAAATAGCCTCCCAGGTTAAAAATGAAGCAGAAATAATTTCCCTCATCAAGCAAAAATTCCTCCTGCCTAAGTACGTCCAGCTAGAAAACATATTATTAGAAAAGTCCATCGCTTTAGCGTCTTCTTTGGAATCGACTACTACAGGGAGCGCAAGCGCCATCAGAACTTTAACTTCTACGTTGATGGACTTACTTAAAAATAACCCTATCCTGGCGCCCAAGGAGGAAGAAGATACTCCCCATGAAGGGACCAGAGACTGGACTGTGACATTCGTTGACGCTCCAACTACAAGTCCCAGCGAAGCTGGCCCCGTTCCTGACGAAGAACAAGCGCTATAAGATTGCTTATGGTGGGCGTGGTGCAGCTAAGAGCATGTCATTTGCTGGCATGCTCACTCAGAAAGCTCAGGTAGAAAGGGCCATGATAGGCTGCATACGCGAGTTTCAAAACTCGTTAGAGGATTCAGTTTACAGCCTGATAAAAGATAGAATAAGCAAGTTGTGTGTACCTGGCTTTCGTCCTCTGAGTAATAAGATTGACCATAAAGCGGGTGGTGGGTTTCGCTTTAAGGGCTTGAGTCGTTCAATTGAAGCTGTCAAGTCTATGCACGGTTTCAAAATCTTTTGGTTGGAAGAAGGACAGTTCATATCAGAAAATTCACTGAAGATATTAACGCCCACGTTGCGAGAAGAGGGTTCAGAATTATGGATCTCTGCCAATCCCCTATCCTCCGCCGACCCCTTCTCGCAACGATTCATTTTGCCTTACAAAAAGTACTTAGATAAGTATGGCTATTATGAGGATGACCTCCACTATATTGTTAAAATTAATTACAATGATAATCCTTGGTTTCCTGAAGTTCTTGAGATGGAACGCCAGCATGACTATAAGTATTTACCGCGCGCTCAGTATGACCATATCTGGGAGGGCGAGTTTAATGACTCTGTTGAAGATTCAATCATCCTTACAGAATGGTTTGATGCTGCGGTTGACGCGCATGAAAAACTTGGATTTAAGCCCGAGGGAGCTATTGTTGCAGCCTATGACCCATCTGATCTTGGAACTGACGACAAAGGCTTCGTCATTCGTCAAGGGTCAGTCATTCTTGAAGCCATCACAAGAAAGTATGGTGATGTGAATGACGGAACAGACTGGGCCCTTAGTCTCGCGATCGAAGCCGGTGCTGATCTTTTTATTTGGGACTGTGATGGAATGGGCGTCGCTCTTAAAAGCCAGGTTAGTAAAGCTCTTAAGGGCAAGAAAATGGAATTTAACATGTTTAAAGGGTCAGAAGCACCGGCCAACCCTCATAAAAAGTATAAACCGCTGTTGCCGACATCTAAACTCCAAGAAAAAGAGCGCACAAATAGAGAGACTTTTAAAAACAAGCGGGCTCAGTTTTATTGGAGCGTCAGAGATAAGCTTTATGCCACGTATTTAGCAGTTGAAAAAGGGGTATATACTGACCCTGACAACATGCTAAGTATTTCTTCTGGCATAGATGATATAAAACAGCTAAGATCAGAACTTTGTAGGATACCAAGAAAATTTAATGCTTCTGGCTTAATACAAATTATGTCTAAGGTTGAAATGCGGCGTTTAAAAATCCAGTCTCCTAATGTGGCAGACTCAATAATGATGAGTCAATTAACTCCACAGCTATTCGGAGATGATGGTCCAATAGAATATACTACAGTATTTTAGGAGGAAGTATGCCTAAGAGTAAAAAAGAACGCCGGTTGGAGTACTCAGAAAGGTATCTCAAGCGCCATAAAAATAGCAATAAAGCTAGGCCGGACCTTGTTGCAGCCTCTTGGAAATACGCTGACAAAATGATGGCAAAAGAGGCTAAAGCTAGCAAGAATACGCCTACCAGACAGGCAAAAGACAATACTGCCGGGTCTTACTTAACCACTCGCGGTAAAAAGAAGAGCCAGTTGGATAAAGCTTTTAACTACACTCTGGAGTAAGCAATGGCAATCAGTTCCCACAATGAATGTTTAACCCTTTTAAAAGAAGCACAAGAAGCCGAAGAAGACAATCGTGAAATGTCTAAAGAGGCTGATTTGTTTTTAAATAAGAGGGATGGGCAGTGGGAATCTGCTGTCCTTAACACATTCAAAAACAGGCCAAAATACACTTTTGATGAGTGTAATCCGATCATTGACGGCATCATGGGTGAGGTTGAGGCTAATGACTTCGGTATTACCGTTAGTCCCGCTGGAGGCGAGGCTACTAAAGAAATAGCTAAGCTATATGAAGGAGCGATACGCACTATTGAGCGAATTTCGCAGCCTCCTGCAAGATTTACATACAATCATGCAGCCAGGACTATGATAAGTACTGGTTTTGATGCCTGGCGTGTTGTTACAGAATTTCGTGATGGTGACTCATTTCAGCAAGATCTTATGATTCGGCATATACCCAACGCTCAGGACTGCGTTTGGTTTGATCCGAATGCTGTTTTACCTACAATGGCGGATGCGGATGTTGCCTGGAATCTTTCTTCTATTACAAAACGGGCTTACGAGAAAAAATATCCTGAAGGCTCTGGAATGTCAGTTAGCCAAGGGTTAGTAACTTCTGTCTATACCAATAAAAAGCCTGATGAGGTAATCATCGGTGAACTACTTGAGCGCAAGACTAAGTACCGCGAATTGGCGCTTATGACGAACGGCGCGGTTTACGTAGTTGACCAAGAGTTTTCCTTGGTAGTGGATGAACTCCGTAAAGCCGGCATCGATGTCCATAAAACGCGTAAACGCGCGTATAAAGAGGTTCAACAGCGTATATTCGATGGCAGCGCGTGGCTTACTGAGAGTAAACCCACTGTTTTTTGCTACATACCTATTGTTCCTGTTTTTGGCAACTATAGAATATCTGAGAATAAAATTATCTACTGGGGTCTTATCGAGAAATTGATGGATCCGCAGAGGGTAATTAACTACTCTGAATCACGTAAAATTGAAGAAGGCGCTTTAGCTCCTAAAGGTAAAATTTGGGCAACTAAAGACCAGGCCAAATCTCCTGATGTCAGAAATACTCTCAGAACTCTTAATACTAATAATGATCCAGTTCAGCTGTATGACCATGTTGAAGGTCAGAATCCTCCCGGATATATTGGATCCCCACAGTCTAATCCAAGCCTGGTAGAAACTACAGCCACGGCTCAAAATTTTATTCAAAGAACTTCTGGAACATATGACGAGGATCGTGGGACTGCTCCTGCACGTCGTTCTGGCATCGCTATTGAGAAACTCCAAACCAAATCTGATGCTCCTAAAAGAAAATGGCTTAGCTCATTGGAACTAGCGATTGGTCATACTTGTGAAATTCTGGTTAAAGCTATTCCAAGAGTTTATAAAGAAACACAAATCATATCTTTAACTGGGCAAGATGGATCAATAGATACCAAAGTTCTTTACCAAAAAGTAAGAGACGCTGAAACTGGTAAGATCATAACTTTGAATGACTTGAGTCGTGGTACGTATGGCGTCTCTTGTTCTGCTGGTCCAGCGTTTAAAACTAAACAGCAAGAAACAATTGCAGCAATCACTGATTATGCCCAGGTTGATCCGACCATTCTTCAGTTAGGCGGCGATGTACTGCTGAATAATATTAACGCGCCAGGAATGAATAAGCTCGCAGCTAGGAAGAGGCGGCAGATGGTTCTTGGCGGCCTTATTCCTCCTGACGAGTTAACTGATGAAGAAAAGAAGCTGCTAGAAGAGCAAAGCAAAGACGGGAATATGACTCCCACCGACAGAGCAAATTTAATGATTGCTCAGGCTGAGCTTGAAAACGCGCAGGGCAAAAATCAGGAACGAACGCTTAAACTGCAACTTGAAGAAATGAAGTTGCAATTAGCTGCCCAGAAAGACCGTGATAATAGAATGTTAGCTGCTATGAAGAGCTTGAATGAGCAGGTTAAGCTGCAAGCAGAAACTCTGAAGCTTATAAGAGAAGCTTCAGGTATCGAAGTGATCGCTACGCCTTCGGTTGCTCGAGCTTTTGACAGCCAGGCTAGAGAGCTTATACACACAATAACAACCCAATAACCCTACTGGAGGTATTCCAGGCACTTAACGAAAGGACTTGGCTATGGGACTGCAAGATTCAGCTAACAATCAGAAGCCTACTGGGGCTGAAAACCAGGATACGCCTACTGGGGCTGAAAACCAGGATACGCCTACTGGGGCTGAAAACCAGGACACCACGGTTTATGATGATGGGGATGAAGATGACCTGGCCGATCCTACCGCCGATCCTGCCGCCAACCCGGCTACGGATCCTGCGGCTGATCCTGCCACTGATCCTGCCACTGATCCTGCCACTGATCCTGCCGCTGATCCTGCCACCGATCCTGCTGCAGACCAGACGGCCGATCTTATTAACCAGGAAAAGGTCAACAACAGAATTAACAAATTAACCTTCGAAAAGTATGAAGAACGGAGAAAGCGAGAAGAGCTTGAAACTGAGCACCAAAAAGTCCTTAAGCGTCTAAAAGAGCTTGAGGGCGAGGCTGTAATCGAAATTCCGCCTATGCCTGATGTTTATGACCCTGAATACTCGGCCAAGTTAACAGAAAGGGACAATGCCATCCAGGCGAAAGCAAAGGCAGATGCGGCAGTTGAGCTTAAGCAGCAGCAGGCCCGCGAGGCCGTAGCGGCTAAGCAAAAGGCTCAGCGCGAGTTAGTCGATAGCCAGATCAAACAAATGCAGGCTACCGCCAAAAAGCTTGGAATCTCAGAAGAGACAATGAGCCAAGCTGATCAGACGGTATCTATGTTTATTAAAGATCCGGCTGTTGCACGATTTATCCTCGGGCACAATGACTCAGCTCTGATCGTTAATCACCTCGGCAAGAATATTTCTACTTTGGAAAAAATGGCAAATTTAGACAGTATAAACTCTGTCGCTTTCTTGGTATCAGAGGTTTTGCCTAAAGCTAAGGAGTATAAACCTGCCGTTTCTGATACTCCGGATCCTTTAGAAATCCCGGATGGAAAGCCCGGGAAAGGCAAGGATCCATACCTTGACGGGGTAACTTTTGAATAGAGAGGTATAACCAATGGCGAACAACCTGGCAAGCAACATTACTCGCAAAGTCATGCGAGCTTTCATTCCCGCTTTCGAAAAACAGCGGGTTCTCACGAAAACTGTGAACACTCAGCTGTTCGCGGGAAAATTCAATCCTTCTTCCGGTGACTACGTCGACGTCAAGCGGCCCCATCAGTACCGGTCGGTTGAAACTGCTGGTGGTGACATCTCCTCGTCTACGTGGAATGACATCGTCAGTGGCAAAGCCACCGCTCAGGTGCAGAACTACATCACGGTGCCCATCGACTGGACCAACAAGGAAGAGGCTCTCAGTCTTGACCAGCTGACTGAGATTTTGGCCCCCGCCGCCGAAACTGCCGTGATCACCCTGGAAACCAACTTCTGCGACTTTATGTACCAGCGCGCGGCCCTGCAAGTGGGCTCCGTAGGTACGGTCGTGGATGCATGGGCTGACGTCGCCACTGGCATGTCGATGATGAAGTCTATCGGTATTCCTGAAGGCATGCACCACTACGTCATGAACCCGTTTACCATTCAGAATCTGGCCGGTGCCCAAAGCGGCCTCAATTCCGCAGACCAGCTGATCCGCAGCGCATGGGAAAACGCTCAGATTGCCACTCCGTTTGCAGGTCTGCGTGCTCTGTCCAGCAACAGTTTGAGCTCCTACGTATCTGGTGCTTGCGCCGATCGTGCTGGCGCCCTGGCCTCTGATCCTGATGTTACCTATCTCACCCACAAAGACACCATGATTCAGACTCTGGCAGTTACTGGCTTTACCGCCGCAGGTACTGTCAAGGCTGGTGAAATGGTCGAGATCGTGGGTCGGTACTACGTGCATCCTCGTACCGGCAAAGTGGTTCTCAACCAATCTGGTGCTGCGATTACCTGGAAGGGTACAGTAACCGCCGATGTCACTCTGGATGGTTCCGGTGCAGGAAACCTGCTCGTTTCTGGCCCTGCGATTTATGAAGCAAACGGCCAGTACAACAACGTCAGTTCGGCTCCCGTTTCTGGCGATGTCGTGAATCTCCTGGGTGCCACGGCTACTACGTATCAGCCGAACCTGTTCTACCACAAGGACGCTTTCTCGATCGCGTTCGTGAAGCTGCCCAAGCTGTATTCTACGGATACAGTCGCTGTGACCAGTGACGGCATTGCCATTCGCTGCTCCAAGTACAGTGATGGCGACAAGAATGAGCAGAAGATCAGGTTTGACCTGCTGCCGGCTTTTGCTTGTCTGAATCCGTTCTTCGCTGGTAAAGGTTGGGGGCTGGCCTAATCTATAACCTTATAACCTGCGCAGGAGACCTGGTCTCCTGCGCAGTCCTTTAAGAAAGGATACCGTGATGCTAGTAACTGTTTATTTCCCCAAAAAGACTGAGCCCTTTTACAGAAAAGCGATTGTTGATAAAAATGATCGTTCTTTCTTCATCAGGAACGGTGCCAAAGAAACTCAGTTAGAAGCTGAGATTGTCAACAACGGTGCTGAGGATGAAGAGACCGATGAGACCTCTAAATCCTGATAAAGGCTCCGGCAAGCCAGGTTCCTTGCTATGGCACTCGCAGTTTATTACCCAATGCGAGTCATTCGAGGAACTTGGCGACTACTTACACTCAGTAACTGGAGTATCAGAAGAAAGCTTTTTTGACGCCGTTAAAGACATAGCTATTACTCATGTCAAGGAGTTTATCGATGGCAAAGGCAAATGAATTTGTAGTTGATGCTCTTGAAGACCTCGTCGTTCAAGCAGACGAAGCTCCTATTGAGCCCCCAGAGGGCCGAGCCGTTCTTAGGATGCTGAATGACATGATGGCTATGTGGGCAGCTCTCGGAGTCAATTTAGGATATACCCAAGTTGATAACTTAGGTCAGGAAGTTACTATTCCTGACGGCGCTAAAATAGGAGTTAAAGCTGGTCTTGCTATCATTATTGCTGATAAATATGATGTCGCCATAACCCCTACTTTAGCTAAGAAAGCGAAAGACGGTTGGGATGCTATTCTTAATTTGGTTGTAGAAATTGGAGAAAGTCAATATCCCGACACCCTTCCTCAAGGTTCTGGCAATAACTATCCAAGTTTTGCAAGCAATACCTTTTATCCCGATAGTCAAGGTACGATTCTTGAGGAAACCGGCGGTAGCATCGCTCTTGAAGATGACACTGAGGAGAGTTCATAATGAGAGATTCTGATATTAAAAAGAGTAAGTTCATAGCAAAATCATTATTGACTACAGGTGATTATCTGGATTTTGTACGCAATGGGCAGAATTTTCGTATCTCTTATGCGGACTTTGTGGCAAGCCTTGGTATATCTGGCAATATCGCTTCCATAGGCGATGTTACTGCTATTCCTGTATTTTATCTGTTAGGTGGAATTAACTATATCCGCAGTATTATAGGCGGATCAGCAATAACAGCTTCTTTGAGTGCTGCCGGCGGCGTTAAGCTTGATCACAATTTCACTGTCAATAAAACAGGTGCACCTGTCTTAGCTAATGAATCTGCCGTTAGCCCTACTATCAGAAGTATCGTTGGTGGAACCGGTATTACTGTAGCGGCTTCTGGTGATATCATCCAAATATCAGAATCAGGTACTCCCGGCTCTACAAAAACAGTTTACGTATACCAAGAAAGCGACTTTCCTACTGCTGTAGGTGGGGTCATTACTCTTGAAGACGATACTGAGTACTATCTGCTGAATGACGTATCGACAGCAAGCAGATTCATATTTGGCAGTAATACTGTTATAACTGGATCAGATAGTACTCTGATAAACTTGACTTATACTGGTGCAGCTACCATGTTTACTATAGCTGATAAAAGTGTTAAGATCAAAGATGTCTATCTGACCTGTACAAGCGGAACTATGTTTAACTGGACAGACTCGGTTGGTACTAACATATTCCGTTTATTCAGCTGCGGCATTAGTGTGCTCAACTTGGGCAATTTCGATGATGGAGGCATTATATACATCGATAATGTCAATGTATATGTTTTATCTGGGACAGGACTGACTTTCTCTGGCAATATCAATGTTCTTATTATCAATATTTGTGGCTTTACTAAAGCCTCAGGATCTGACAGCGTTATAGACCTTGATGCCGCTGTATTCTACTCTGTTAATATTGACAAAGTACTATTCCAGAATAACGGAACAGGATACTGTATTACAGGTGCTGCTTCTTCTGCAAATATCCAGTCTATAGGGATAGGCACTATAACTAATATTCTTCAGTTAGGTTCTGCTGATATCCTCGAAAATTTATCGCCGTTTGATGACAGATGGCAGATGGAGCTTAATTCTCAAATAGTCGACTCATATGATGAAGTCTTAACCACTCGCGGTTCTGGTAACGTGGTTATTGCCGCAGCTACAACTCCTGCTATCGTTGGTGCTACATGGACTATGCATGAAGAGCATCGTATAACAGGGACAGCGGGAGGAAGATTTACCTATAATGGTAAAGGCTCGCATGTAGTACTTCAAGCTACTATTTCATCAAGCATTGTAACTGGTACTGATGACGCAACATTCTTTTTCTATAAAAACGGCGTTCAGATAGCAGCTTCTGCTGTAACGAGAGAATACACTGCTGGCGATATTGGTAATATCAATATGCTATGGTCTGATGAGGCTGAAAATGGTGATTACTATGAGCTGTGGGTACAGAATGATGATACAGGAGTAGATATAACTATTACCAAAATAACTATGAGGATCGCAAGCTAATGCCATTTGAAAGACAAAAAGTTCCTCTTAGCAATGGATTTTATACTCTAGATTCTTTGCCTATTTCGCATCAAGAGTGCGTCAATTGGATACCGATAAAAATTGAGTATCCAGCCTTAACTGACATAGCTCTCATAGGTTCTCAAGGGATAGAGCTTTTAACTACTACTGGAGAACTTTCTGCGGATGCCAATCGCGGATCATGGGATATGGGCGGCATAGCTTACTTTGTAAATGGTACCACCCTATATAGGCTGAACGTATCTGTTGTCTTGGGCGAAGAAGTTTGGACAGCGACCTCCCTTGGTACTGTTGCAGGAACTGGCCGCGTATCTATAGCTGATAATGGCACGCAGTTAATGATACTCGTACCTGGTGGAAATGGCTATATTTATACCGTAGCTGGAGGCCTTGTACAGATAACTGATGCTGATTTTACTGCTAACGGCAATCCTCAGTATGTTGTATTTATTGATGGCTATTTTGCTTGCTCTACAGACTCCAAGAAATGGATTGTTTCAAGTCTTAATGACGGTACTGCTTGGGATGCTCTTGATTTTAGTTCTGCTGAGTCGGATCCTGATCCAGTCGTCGCGCCAATAGTATATAAAAACCTTATTTATCTTACTGGGTCTGAGACAACTGAAACTTTTCAGAATATAGGTGGTTCTGGCTTCCCATTCCAAAGAGGAAACCAGTTCTATGATAAAGGGTGCTACGCTCCCGCGTCGTTAATCGCCACTAATGAACGCTTCTTTATGATAGGCGGTGGAAAGAATGAGCGTGCCGCTATCTGGATGTTTTATCAAGGTGCTTTTTCTAAAATATCTACCATAGCCATTGATAGCGCATTACACGATTATTCTGAGGAGACTATAGAAGCAGCGTTCTCTCTTGCTTGGGGTCAAAAAGGCCAGTTTTATGTAGCATTCGTATTTACTACAACGGCTTTTATCTATAATATAACTACTGGATTCTGGCATGTTCAACAATCAGGTATACCGGATTCGAATGGTGACTTACAACAAACTCGCTGGAGGGTTAATTCTCTCGTTACTGCTTATGGCTATACTTTGGTTGGGGATAGTCAAGATGGTAGAATTGGTAGATTGGACGATAGCGTCTATCAAGAATATTCTAATAATATTGTAAGGGTTTTTTCTACTCAGCCTATGGCAAGTATAGGCAATTCCTTCCGGGTTCCACTTATAGAATTGACTATGGAACCTGGCATTGGGAACTCATTATGCTCAGATCCAAGAGTTTCTATGGCAATATCAGAGAATAATTTTACTTTTGATTATGAGCGCAGCAGACGCATAGGAAAACCTGGAAAATACGGGCAAAGAACTATATGGCGTAAAAATGGCAGAGTACCGCGATTTGCGACTACTAGATTCCGCTTGTCTGATCCTGTTAAACCTGTAGTAGTTAAATTGGAAGTAGGTTTTTCTTAATACTTATTGAGGAGGTTTTATAATGATGACTGCTGATGAGAAAAAGGCATTTTCGAGGGACCTGTACATGGAGGGTTACTCAAAAGCTCAAACAGCTGCACTGCTAGCTATCAGTGACGCACTTATCGATGATTATTGGGAGGAGTGGGAAGCCGCTTGGACGAAAGACGATGTGATCGAGTATATCCGCAATTTCGGTGTAGATATGGGTGTGGAACACGGTGCTGGCGCCATCGGAACGGCTTTTGCTCCCAAAACTACTCGGCGCATTGAGAACGGCGTCATTATCACTGAGATCCAGGTAGATATCACTGGGCTCGGCTGTAAGGGCGATGCTCAGGGCGATGCCATCGGCTTGGTCGCTGGCGGTGCAGCTTTCATCGGCCGGTATGTCTCAGCAGTATGTGGCATCTGCCATAAAATTGAAATGATCTGCCTCGTAGCCCCTACTGAGGATACTGCGACCTACGAGCCTGATATTGACCTAATGGCTGAAGATGACGGAGACGTTGAATACGACGGCCCGGTCGATGATACAGTCATCGCGGCTGGCCGTGACTGGGTTGCAGGTGAAATGGCTGTCAACTATACCCCGAAATTGACTGACAATGACTATTTATACCTGGGTGAGGGTGACACGGGTGGCGCTACTGGGGTATATGCTACTGGACAGTTCCTGATCCGCTTATACGGGCATCCTGTACTCGCAGCATAATAAAGTGAGCCATGAGAAGAACAATAAACCAATTTGATCCGTCTATTACTCCTTTGGTATGGCCCACGACCGGAATGACTCATGACACTTTTAACCTTTGGGTACGTCAGGTCACCGAGCGTGGGCTTATCATAGGAACTGGTAATCCCGAGAACGTCGTTACTGCTCAACAAGGTGTTGAATACATGGATGAAGCTGGTCCTGCAGGTGCTGTCAAATATATTAAACAAGTTGCTGATATAGGCGGTGATAGATCGAAAGGATGGGTGGCTATTGGATAGTCTAGTTCAATTAAAAGATATATTTAAAGATCTTACTACTGCTGAGAAAGTGCGTGAATTCGTTGACTTAGTAAAAAAGCAGGATCAAGTAGACTGTCCTACGTACCATTTTTTCAGCCCAGGTCTTTATGTACGACAGCTTAATGTGCCTGCTGATACTGTATTAGTTGGGTATAAGCTGAAGCATAAACACCTTAATATCTTTCTTAAAGGCGCAGTTACTATAGTCATAGATGGCGAGGTAAGAAGAGTAGAAGCTCCTATGATATTTACTGGCGAACCTGGTAGAAAGATAGGGTATGTAGAAGAAGACATGGTTTGGCTTAATGTCTTTCCTACCGATGAAACCGATATTGCTACACTAGAAGATATGTTCTTTGATAAAAGTGATCAATGGACAAAAGAGGAGCTTGCAAATCTTGGTAAGTTAAACCGTTGTTCTGCTGAACGCGAAGATTATGAAAGCTTTCTCAAAGAGACTGGCTTTACTGAGGCGCAGATCAGAAAAGAATCAGAGTATGCCGGTGATCTGGTACCTTTTCCTGATGGCATGTACGCTATAGCAGTATTCCCGTCACCAATAGAAGGAAAAGGACTTTTTGCAACAGCGTCTTTTGCTTCTGGTGATTATATTGCTCCAGCAAGAGTTGGAATTTTCAGAACTCCTGCAGGTAGATATACTAACCACAGTGGTAAACCAAATGCTAAGTTAGTTGATATTAATGGCGACTTACATCTGCTAGCTAGAAAGCCGATTCGTGGCAATCAAGGCGGTATTATTGGTGATGAGATAACGATAGACTACCGAGAGTCTATACAATTTAGGCCTAAAGAGGTGTAATATGTCCGGAGCTATAACGGCAGCAGTAGGCGGGGCAGTAGTTGGCGGGATGATTTCTGCTAAAGGTTCCAAAGATGCAGCTAAGACATCAGCCAGAGCTACTAAAGAAGCAAGCGATGCTATAATTGCAGAGACTCAGAAAGCGAGAGCTGAGATTCTTGACCGCATGACTCCTGCTTTAGCTGATTATGGCAGAGAAATTGATAACTTACAGAGCTATGTCGCTGATGGTACAGTAGATGTAATGCAAATTTTGAGTGATTCTACTCAGAATGCTATGCAGGTACTTACTCAGTCTGGCGCTAATGCTAAGCAAGCTCTTTTGGGGTCGGCTGCAAGTGCTTCTGGTGTTCCTCGTACTGAATTTACTCAGCAGTATCAGCAAATTCAGAGTTTACCTCCCGCGCAGCAGAATCAGGCTATTCAGCAAGCTTTTCCCCAGGCTGCTCAGACGTTACAATCTATGGGCACTCCTTCTACTGTAGCGTCTACAGTACCTGATACTACTGGAACTACATATGGGGCAGACCCTGCAGCTCCTGGGCCCCAGTATCCCAGTCCTTTCGGTGAAAGATATGCTGCCGGTACTCAGGGATTCAGGAATGAAAGCTCTCCTATAGCTCAGCTAGCTATGGCTCCTGCTGTACTTGATACCCTAGATCAGGTACTGTATGGGGATCAAACTGCGCCGCCGCGTACCGAAGTGCCTTATCAAAGCCCTACTACCGAAGCTCCTGACGCAATTAATATGGTGCAGAATGCGGCTGGTGAGTTTGTTCCTGCGGCCACCGCTGACCCTGCCGCAGGAACAGGCTTTTACGGCGCTATGCAACAGCTGACAACTGGTGAGCAAAGAAGTCTTGCTCAGCTTGCGGCTGGTACAGGGCAGGCTAGAGCAGATGTTATAGGTGGAAGAGAGGATGCTCTATCAACTATTGCCGGTGCCAAAGGAGAAGCTTTAGGACGTATTCAGCCTTATTCTGAGGCCGGAAGATCTGCTCTTGATATGGAAGCTGCGCTTTCTGGTGCTCTTGGTCCTGAAGCACAGCAGCAAGCTATTAACTCTTTTATTGAGTCTCCTGGTCAGCAGTACCTTAGAGAACAGCAAGAGCAGGCGCTGTTGAGGAACCAGGCTGCCATAGGCGGCTTAGGCGGTGGCCGAGTACGTACGGCTCTACAGGAACAAGCTTTCGGCATAGCGTCTACACAGCAGCAACAGTATTTGACAAACTTAAGAGACTTAGCAGTTCGTGGACAGACAGCGGATACGACTGGAGCTAGTATCGTTCAGTCGGCGGGTACGCAGTCAGCAGCGATCCAGCAAGGCGCTGCTGCTCAGCTTGCGCAGTTAGCTGAAGCTCTTGGCGTCAGAGGAGCAAATCTTACTCAGTTGACGGCGCAACAGAAGTCTGAGTTGGCTAACCAGACAGGGCTTTCTTTGGCAGCGCTAGAACAAGCCATTGGAGCTGCGCAAGCAGGTACTCTTGCGCAACTTGGCGGAGCTCAGGCTGCTGCGTACTCTGGTGGTCTTGCTGATATAGCGAACTTAGGACAGGTTGGTGCAGCGAATCAGTTATCGGGCCAGCAAAATATTGCTCAAATTCTCGCTAACTTGGCTACTCAGTCTGGTAGCCAGGTGGCTAATCTTACTGCTGCCGGAGGCTCAGCTCTTGCAGCTGGTCAAGCTCAGTCTGCCGCAACTTTAGGGCAGACCGCGCAGGACGTTGGTAATATAGCCGCTTATACTCTCGCAAACAGAGCAGCTGCTGTAAATCCGACTCCATCTACGTGGGCGCCTGCTGGGAACCCAACTACTGACTTAGTAATGAATACCGGAATGTCTAGATAATAGGAGATAAACGATGCCGGATATGACTGCTTTTGCAAATGTAAGATCACCGTTACGGTCTACAGGATTAGCTTCAGTAGCTGCTATACGCATGGGAGAAGAAGACCAGCGCATAGAAGAAGACAGGGATTTTGAGAAAGAAAATAGGCTTATTGGACAGCAGGCCTTTAGCGCCTGGTCCAAAGGTCAAACTCAAAACTTCCAAAAAGCTATAGGCGTCCTTTCTACTAGAGACCCTGATGCAGCAGCCAAAATGAACCTTATCTTTGGTGATCTTGATCGTACTAACTTTGTAGAAAGCGCTTTTCATGTTTATAACGCAGCGCGTAGTACAGATCCTGCTGCGCAAGACGCCGCTCTTGATAAAGCCCTTGATGTTCTCGGCACTCAGCCGGATCATCCAATGGCCTTGAGCCTTCAAGAAATAAGAAGTATGCCTAATGAGACTAAAGAGGAGAAAACGGCAAAGCTTGCTAAGATATTTCAAGCAGTAGATATGGCTGATCAGTGGAACGCCTATCCCAGGGAAAAAGATATGAGATCAGCCGCTGCAAAAGCTCCTACTGCGACCGACGTTGATGACTATGTACGGCGAGCTAATGAAGAGTCAATTCGGCTTTATGGGAAGCCTCTTACTCCTGGCAAGCAAAACGAAGCCGCCTTAGAGTATAAACGTGCTCAGGAAAGTGAAGTTCGTAAAACCAGGCTGGCTTTACGTGGAGCTGACGCTGCTACTGCAGAACTTATCAAGCGCAACGAAGAGCTTGGAAAGGCTATGGCTACAATTGCCACAGCGGGGGCTGTGCTTGAAGCTAAGGGAGAAATTACGCCGCAGCAAAAAATATCTAAAGCTAAGGCCCGTATGTCTGGTAGCCTTGTTGAGCTTGTCAATCATTATAAAGACCTTAGCACTATGGGTGCCATTATCAATACTGATAAAGACGCCTTAGATAATATCTTTGCTGCTACGCGGTCTTCTACTGCCGGTCAAGCTATTGGCCGAGTATTTGGCACAAAACCGCAGTCTGTAAGAGCAAAGATTAATAAGCTGATTCCTCTTATCGTACAGGACATCAGGCAGTCAACTGATATGTCAGCTAGAGGTCTTGATAGTGAAAAAGAACTTGAGTTTTATATGCAGGCGGCTACTGATCCCAAAACGGATTTGCAGTCAAATTACGCTGCTATAGCCGTATTAGATGAGGCGTATGGAGACGGCAAAATTGCAGAACAGCTTAGAGCTCAGTCAGGCCTGATTGATATGAAAGCTTTAGACGCAATTAAGGCTGAAGGAAACCGCATACTGCAAGGAACTACTAAGCAGTATACTCAGCAGAATCCAGCCAAACCAATGACTGAAGAAGAGTTTAATGCTCTACCTCCTGGGTCGCATTTTATTGATCCCGACGACGGACAATTATACGTAAAATAAGGATGTTCTATGGCCAGATTTCAAGGAACTCTAGTTGGAAGGCCTAGGTTTGGAGGCAAGCTTGTAACTGAAGCTGAGCCTGCGCCTGCACCGGCACAAGCGCCGCCTACACCGCCTACACCGGCACAAGTGCCGCCTACACCCGCACCTGCTTCTGATCCCATTGATACTTTTTTGACTGGGGCTGGACAGTCTATCGTATCTATGCTTCAAGGCGTACCGATGGCTGAGGCTGCTGCTAATCTAGTTACGTCAACTTATGGGGTTCCTTTAACTGGACTGGCCGGTCTTTTAGCTCTTCCCTTTGGTACTGATACTGCTGAAAATGTGATGAATAAAGCTCAAGAAGTTTTAATTTATCAGCCGCAGTCACAAGGCGGCCAGCAACTTCAAAAAGCTGTGGGATATCCTATGGAAAAGCTCCATGAATTAGCTGGAGCTACTGTTGAGAGAACCGGATTGGAAGATGAACCTGCCGCTGCTGCAGCTGTACATACAGCTGTAGAAGGCCTACCAGTTATAATCGGGGCTCGCATAGCCCACTTGCGTACTCCCGCTAAACGCGCTGCAGTTCTTGATGCTAAGACTGCAGAAGCAGTTAGTAAAGGAATTGATAAAGCAATTAAGCCATCTGTAACTGGCAAAGATACTGCTGGTAAGCTAGCTTTATATAAGCAAAAGGCTAAGACTGCTGTTGAAGAGATAGTTAAGAGAAAAGATGATTTAAAGTATGTTGATGAAACCGGAACAGAAACGACTGGACTTCCAAAAACTCTTAATGAATTTTCGCAGGCTATTGAGCAGACCAAGCGCCAGGTCTTTGAAGAATACGATGCTTTAGCTAAAATTACTGACAAAGAAGCTGCGCCTTTCAGTATGAAAGAGGCAATCAGTGAACTCGATAAAATTATTGATAGTGAACCTCTAAACGCCGTATCGCCTGAAACTGTAAAATATGCTTTTGAGCGCCAGGCTTCTTTAGAGTCCGCTAGCATTACTTCAGCTACTGAGCTTCAAGAAACTATTCAGATACTAAATCAGTCTTTAGAACACTATCATAGAGCGCCGTCTCCCGCTACCAAAGGAAAGGCTTTAGTTGACGCTTTAATAGCCAATAAATTCAGAGAACAGTTAGACAGTAAAATTACTAAAGCAACAGGTCAGAATTATCGTCAGCTTAAACAGACTTATGGCTCTTTGCGTAGCATTGAAAAGGATGTGACTAAGAGCGCTATGGCTGATGCGCGAAAAGCTGGTAAGGGCCTAATCGATTTTACTGATATTTTTATTGGAGATCAAATTGTTCGCGGTATGATACTTAAAGATCCGTCTATGATCGGAGCAGGTGCCGCAGCAAAATCTATTTCGCTTTACTATAAGTACTTAAATAACCCTAACCGCTTAGTTAAAAATATGTTCTCTGAAGTAGATAAATTAAAGCAGCAATAAGAGGGCTAATTATGTCAAGAGTACTTCCTGCATTCTCGCAATTTTTTGATGACGCTGGTGACCCGCTAGAAAATGGCTGGTTAAGGTTTCTTATCTCAGATACCAACAATTCAGATAAGAATACTTTCAACGATGCCGATCAAACTATCCTCAATGCTAATCCTCTTCAACTCGACGCGGCAGGCAGGTGCCCTGATGTATTCGGGCAAGGTATTTATAGAATAGTTCTGTATGAGCATAATCCTGTTACAGGATTACCAGGTACTCAGCTTCAAGTTTTTGATCCCGTGACAGCAGAAGATGTACTTCCGGGCGCAGAGGGATACTTTGCTGAATGGATTTCTACTGTAGTATATAATGTAGGATATATCGTCTTTTACGATGATAATTTCTATGAGTCTGTTACCTCCGCTAATGTAGGGAATGTGCCAGACATAAACCCCGACCATTGGCAGCAGATAGAGTTTTTACGCTTCTGGAACCAGTATGTTACGTACGCTGAGGACGATATAGCGATATACGATTCTCAGTTATATTTCTCTAAGGTAAATGGCAATCTTAACAATACCCCCGATGTATCACCTGCTGAGTGGGAACCTACTGCCTCAGGTACTATCTTACTGAATTGGGAAGAGTCTGGTACAACTTTTCAACCGTTGTTTACCGGATATAACTTAGGCGCTCCCTCAAATATGATAGGTAATGTGTACCTGCAAGACTCAGGTATTATCTACTTAGGAGACAGCCAAGATGCCTCTATCTATCATAACGGTACTTCTTTCTTTTTGTGGTCTGCTGGACAAGTTACTATAGGAACTTCTGGCGCATCTGCTATTAACTTAGCTACAAGTGGTGCTACTAAATGGAGTCTTACAGCTGCGGGTGTATTGGTTCCTGCCGCTGAGTATGACATAGGCAGTACCTTGCTGCATATCGGTAATCTATACCAAGGAGATAGTAAGAGTCATTTCTTTGGCACTGACCAAGACGCTTCTATAAACCATGACGGGACTGACTTTTGGATCTTAAATGGCACCGGTGTTTTAAACATAGGGAATTCCTCGGCCTCGGCTATTAATCTTATAGTAGATTCTTCTACGAGATGGAGCATAAACGCAACCGGTGATATCATACCTGCCTCTCCTTACAGCATCGGCGAAGCTTTAAGCCCTATAGCGAGTTTGTACCAAGTTGACGGTGCTGTGCATTCTCTTGGTACAGATCAGGACGCTAACTTAGTATTCGACGGAAGCGATTTTTATATTACTACAACTAGTGGTAATATGATTATTGAGCCGTCTGTGGACCTTATCCTCAACGGATGGACAGTAACTTCTGCCGGAGTTCTGTTTCCGGGTATTGCTAACTCTTTCGATATTGGTACTACGGCTTACGAAGTAAGGCATATTTACGTAGGTGATTCGGGCTTGATATATCTTGGATCAGATCAAGACGGGTACGTAAGACATGATGGCTCTGACTTTTATATATCTACGGGAACTGGTACTTTTATTTTAGGTACTTCTGGTGCGAATAATATACGGTTTTTCTCTACTGCTGTTGAACGGTGGGTGATTGAAGCTGCCGGTAACTTTGTGCCTTTTGCTGACAATTCGTACGATATTGGTGACTCTACGCACAAAGTAGCTTACGCATTTTTGGGTAATGCTCCTACGTTAGGCGCCCATGCTGCCAATAAGACTTATGTAGATCCTACGTGGACTCCTACTAATTATTCTCTGGATGTTGGCGAAACAAAGCTGATAGATCAGCATCTATCAGGAATTGACACTGCTGTAGGAAACATTGGTGCAGGTTCAAGGACTATTTCAAAGCATACTGCTACAGCAGGTCAAACCGCATTTACACATTCAAAGACAGTAGCTACGGAATTAGTATTTTTCAATGGTGTCCTCCTGTGGAGTACTACAGACTATACTTTCTCTGGTACTGTGGTTACTCTTACTACGGCTGCTAATGCGGGTGATGAAGTAACCATTATCACCATTGATGACTTTCCTATCACAGATGCTGTTGATAAAACAGGCGATACTATGACAGGCCTGTTAGTCTTATCTGGCGATCCTACAGCGGATTTAGGCGCGGCCACTAAGCAGTACGTAGATGCTGTTCCAAGGGATAACTTATTAATCAATCCTGAGTTTAGTATCAATCAGCGTGGTGCTGTAAGTGGCGCAAATCTTCCAAATTTTAAGGATTATTTCCTTGATAGATGGTATGCTGCTAATGCTAATTCAGCACCTTCGTGGTCCTCTGGCGTGCTTACTATTCCTGCCGGCGATGCGGTTGGTCAAATTGTAGAAAGCGCACAGGCTGGTACGTATACTCTGTCATGGGAGGGTACGGCAGAGGCTCTTGGTGGGGAGACTTCTCCTTATACATTTGTTCATGCTGGTGGGAATATCACAGTATACTGGGAAGCTGGTACGCTAGAGCAGCCTATGCTAGTGGCGGGTTCCTACGCAGCACCGTTTTACAGAAGAAAGGCAGCTGAAGAACTTGCCCTGTGTATGCGATATTACATAGTTATGGCCTCAGACCAGCCTATAAGACTGTCTACTGGCAAGACTGAAGTTGGTCAGACATATTATGACGGCACCGTATATCCGGTACGTATGCGTACCTCTGCTACCGTCGTAATAACGGGATCATCTGAGGCAGGTGCCGGCTTTAATGGGCAGGATGAAACGGATGTAGTAGTTAACTATGCGACCGATGAAGGCTTTCGATGGGCGATTGAAGCTACTACAGCATCTACTGGGGCTTCAAGCTTTGGCGTATCATTCACTGCTGATGCTGAACTATAATAGGAGAGCCAAATGACAGAAGCGAGAGTATTAGGTGATATAGGTCACATCTTAGACCGCGGTAATATTCTGATTAATCCTCAGTTTGATATTAATCAGAGAGAGTGGGCGTCCGGTGGTAATTTAGTGGCCGTAGGCGATTATGCTATGGACCGATGGTGTGCCGCTATAGCTAATACGGCTCCTACTCTTTCAGGTGACATACTTACTATTGCAGCAGGAGATGCTATAAAGCAGATAGTTGAGGATGTGAATATCCCTAATGGTGACTATACGATATCGTGGGAAGGTACTGCTCAGTTATCTATTGACGGAGGCGCTGATCAAAGCTCGCCGCATTCTTTCACTGTTTCTTCTGGTACTGACGTTGAGATTGAGTTTGGTCCAGGCACTCTGCAACAGCCTATGCTTGTTCCTGGTGATTTTCCACTTCCTTTCATTCGTAGACAGTATAGCTATGAGCTTATACTATGTCAGCGGTATTTCCTCCGTATGCTTGGTGGCCGTAATGGCTATGGATATAGATATATGGATTCCGCATTTGTCAACTGTGTAGGCCAATCCGGCCAATTTCCTGTTACAATGCGTACAGATCCGGCGACAACTATAGCAGTTGCTCCTACGTATACTCAATGTATACTAGACAACATAATTAGTACTAACGAGGGCTATGCTATGCGTGTCGAGGTATCAAGCGCAGATCAGTATAGGGTATACGGAGGAGAATTTGACTTTGATGCAGAACTTTAATAAGGAGTGAGATATGGCGGAATACAAGCTTTTAGGTGACAGTAGCGAAGGTGTAAAACATATTCCTACAGGAATGTATATTCCTAATAATGTAAGAAATAGGCACTGGAAAGCCTATCAGAAATGGCTTGAAGCCGGGAACACGCCGGAACCTCAGTTTACTGCTGAAGAGCAAGCTGAAAATGCTAAGAAGGCGGAAAAACTGGCCATGAAAAACTCTCTTTCAAGTGTAGATCTGAAATCCCTCAAGCTGCTATCTGTGCTTATTGACATAGGTATCGATAAAGGCCTCTGGACTGAGGAAGAGTTCAAAAAGTCCGGCAGTAGTATTCTGGATGACGTAAAAGAAGCGAAGGGCATCGCAGACGCTTTAGATACGCTAGAAAAACAGACAAAGCAAAATGACAGATAGAACTGATGATAGGCGGCAGAACCCTCATAATAGACGGGATAACGCGCCGTTTATTTGGCCGCATGATAGCTGTGAGGATGACTGTCCAGTCGCCATACGTAATCACGAGAGAATAACTACTCTATTTCATCATGTAGATGAAATGAGAGGAGATATAAAGTTGTCTGTCAAATGGAAACACTTTGTCTGGATCATCGGTGGTCTTATGGCAATAGTAGGTACTGTCAATGCAATGGTCTATGACTCATACCAAAGAGATAGAACAGACATATTACAGTTGCTATCTAGTAATCAAAAGATTATACAGCAGAACGTAAACCGCATTGACATACTCATAACTCGTTTTGATGCTAATACTGTACATAGAGACGCTATGGCCATGCGCTATAGAGAAGACCAAGTTAGGCTGCAGCGCACTTTAACCGAACTACATGAAGATGTCAAAGTATTAAATAGGTATATAGGCCATAAGCATATGACTAACGAAGTTAACTCAGAAAGGGTAGGTGAAGAATGAAGAGACTAATGCTGTTTTTTCTGGTATTGTGTGTAGTGTTTTCTCCTGTAATGGCTTTGGCAGGATGGATCACAGCAAATCAGGTTACGGTATCCTGGGATTATAACGATACGTCGGATCTTAAAGAGGGTGAGAGACTGATCTACCGTGTTGTTATGGCTGATATCGTAGTTGATCCTGACAAAGCGAATCCGGCACTTGTAGGAGAGACTTTAGAAAATACTTTAGTTATTACCATGACAGAAAGAGGCCAGTACCGAGCCGGCGTCAAAGCTGTATTTCAAATCAATATAGGTGATACATGGGAGGATGTGGCAGAGTCTCTTATAGCATGGTCTGATGATCCGACTGTAACAAAAGACGGGATTATTTTCGGCATACGGTTTTACCCGTCTCCGGCTATACCTAAGGGGCTAAGTACTCTATGAAAGGAGGTGGTGTAGTTGAAAGAGATGCTGATTAAGCAGTTGGTTACTGTCCTGCTGTCGATGCTCTCTCCTGAGATGCTCAGAAAAGCTATGGATGCTCTTCTGGACATCGCTGAAGAAGCCGTCGAGAAATCAGAGACTAAGGTTGACGATTCTATCGTATTGCCTCTATGTTCTTTGATCCGCTCAACTTTTAACATTCCTGACGAGGATTAACTAAGTTACGTAGGGGGCAACGATGGGTAGACTAATTGAGGCATTTGCACAGTTTTTTGATGACGATGGTGAGCCTCTTGTTAATGGGTGGCTTGAGTTTTTGGAGTCTAATACCAATAACACTTTAAAAGACACCTATTATGATGAGAATCTTCAGACAGTCAATGAGAACCCGCTTCAGTTAGACGCTGCCGGTCGTTGCCCCAGTGTTTTTGGAGAAGGAAGCTACCGTGTAGTTTCTTATACTAGAAACTTAGAAGATGAATCTGATTTAGGCGAACAGATTCAAGTATTTGATCCTGTTACTGCAGCTGGTGATGCCGGAAGTGGAGGGGGCGGAGCAGGGTTAGTCAGCTGGAGCGCTTCTGATACCTATGACGTTGGGGATATAGTATCCTACAATAATAAGGTATATAGATCTCTGGTCAACACGAACTTTAATCTTAACCCGGCTGTAGAGACCTCATCCTGGGAAGAGATTGAGTTCTTGCAGGTATGGAATATTAACGTAACATACGAAGTAGATAGTGCCGTTCATTATGATGGCAATTTATATACCTCTTTGATGTCGCTTAATACAGGAAATCAGCCTGATGAAAGCACTTCTTATTGGCGTGCTATTGCTTCAGATTATTATGCTACTAGTGTTAAGACAACGGACTATGAAATCTTACCTTCTGAACGCGGTAATTTCTTTATACTTGGGAGTACTGCTGTCACTGATTCTCAGTTCGATTTGCCTGTTATGGGTGCCACTACAGACTTATTCAGAGTGGGCATTTATAATCTTTCAGATTACGCTCTAACCTTGAGTGCTCTTGACGCTAAACCCATATGGATTGATTCTGGTAGTATTATCCTTGCCAAAGGAACTAGCGTCGATCTTATATACGTTAATGCAGTAGGTGCTTGGATAGCTCTAAACAATGTGGCTCCCATTCTTGGCGGCCAGAATATAGGTACGGCAGCCGTGCCGGTTGAAGATATTTATTCTACCGTCCTGCACGAAACTACAGTTCCCGATAGCGAGAACCTTTATTTTGGTACGGATCAGGATGCTTATATCCTCCATGACGGCTCTGACTGGTATATTCGTTCCTCTGTAGGCGCACTGACCTTGGGAACTATTGATACAGAGGCGTTGTACCTTGCTACTAATAACCTATTAAGATGGGCTGTAAGTTCAGATGGTCACTTCTTGCCGCAAGCCGGGGACTCATACGATATAGGTGAGCTTACTACTACTATCCGTAATATCTTTATGGGGGACAGCGGGCAGATTGTATTTGGCACTGATCAAGACGCCTACATAAAGCATGATGGGTCTAACTTTTATGTAGTCACTGAAAACGGTATAATGTATATCACAAATGCGACTGCTAATGCCATAGTCTTCGGTACAGACAGCATCGCTAGATGGGGCCTTAATAGTAGTGGACACCTTATACCAAACTTAGATGACTCCTACGACATAGGCTCCTCATCTTTCTTGGTACAGAACATTTGGGTGGCTGGTCCTCCTGACGCTGATAACAAAGCTGCTAACAAAGCTTACGTAGACTCGATGTCAGGGTATAACAATAATATACTCATCAATCCTGGATTTTACATCAATCAAAGGGCTATAAGTAGCGGTACAAATATAGCCTCTGCCGGTTCTTATTTCCTAGACAGGTGGCGTACCGCTGTAGCTAACGTAGCTGCTGTTTGGGCCAATGGTATATTAACCCTCCCTCCTAATGACTCTGTAGAGCAAGTCATTGAAGCTATTAATATTCCTGCTGGCACGTATACCCTATCATGGGAAGGCGATGCTATAGCTTCTGTTGATGGAGGAGCAGATCAAACATCTCCGTATACCTTCGTAGTATCCGGTGGTTCTAATGTTACTGTCGAATTTACAGCGGATGCCAGTTCACGTACTGTATCTGAACCTGTGTTAGTACGAGGATCTAGCGCAGTACCGTTTTCGTCAAGATCTATACAAGAAGAAATGACACTGTGTGAGAGGTATTATCAGAAAGTAAACTATAACTATAGTGGCTCTTCTATAAGTGGCGTATACTATATGGCAGAGACTACATTTAAAATTAATATGAGGTATACGGCTAGTGCTGTAGTTACTACCTCTTCTAGAGTAGTTCGTGGATTTCCCAGTACAGCTCCTAATACTTTTATGCTGAGGCCTGGCATAGGAACTCCTGACGACTATGTGGGTATAAGGGTGGCTGACTATGCTAACACAGACTATAATGAAGCGTATTTCTATGGCTACGCAATAATAAATTGTGAGCTATAATTCTAACCTTACCGAAAGGCTGTAAAATGATTCAGATTACGTACGCTCAGGCAAATGCTCTTACGTCGCCCGTCATCAAGAACCTGTTCAATGATACGTCGAGAAGGTTTCCGTTCTTGGATGCTATACGGCTGTCAAACATGTTGGGCGATATTGACAAGTCCTTGGTGAATTACAGAAAGGGCTTCAAAAATCTGATCAAAGATACCAACGGAATAGTCCTTCCGAATGGGCTAGTCAAGCACGAGAATGAAGATGACCGCATCGAATTTGAAGCTGCTGTAAACTCCATCAACAACGAAAAGATAGAGATCAACGGCTTTCTTTTGGTACTGTCTGATTCGTGGCCAAACCTTACACTTGCAGAGGCTGCCATCCTCAAGCCTTTGATTAAGGAGATCGACTATGCCAAAGAAGATGGAAAAGAAGTTAAAGCGGCAAGCTAAGAAGAAAGGCCTTAAAGGAAAGAAGGCAAAGGCATACGTCTACGGCACTATGCGTAAGACGGGTTGGAAACCTAAAAGAGAAAGGAGTGGTGCCAATTACAGGCTAGAGTAGTGAGCGATGTGACTCCTGGAAGCAGTCACGCAAGCGGAAAAAGAATGAGGGGTGTCCAGAATCTGGTGAGTGGACACCCCTCATTTTTCTGTATTACAGCTAGATCTTGTTTTCGTCAAGCTTGTGATCCCCACACCAGTCAGAAGGGAATACTACAGGATAGCCGTTGTGGGTGGGACACCTTCTACGGCACCTTCCCAACAGTTCGCCTTTCTTGACGAACCAGATACAGCTGCTGCAGCGCATTCCTACAGATCTTCCTACCCACGGATCAGGTGGATCTAAGGGGCCAGGAGCCGGTACAGAGACATTGGTTTTCTTTTTTACAGCCATGTTTTTACCTCCGTAATGCGTTTAAGAGTCTTTCTTGTGTTGCGTCCTTTGCCTTTAGAACTTTACTAATACGCTCGTCTGTTGTACCCTCCATTATTAAGTGGTTTATGATAACTGCGTTTTTCTGCCCTTGCCGGTATATGCGTCCATTTAACTGTTTATAGTGCTCCAGAGACCAGGTTAATCCGTACCATAAGACTATATGCCCACCAGACTGTAAATTGACGCCGTGGCCTAGTGACGCAGGATGGCATAATAACAACGGAATTTTGTTGTTATTCCAGTCCTTAATATGCTTCTGTGCCAAAGAAGGTGATGTACCGCCTGCTATACATGGTACATCCCGCTTTAGTACAGTGTTTATCATCTTGCGCTCAAACTTAAATTGCAGCGGACATAAAATTGGTTGACCTGCACACGATTCCATTAGCTCTTTTAGGGCCTCTATTTTGATCATGTGTATTGGATAAAACTCGCCGTTGCCATCATCGGTATACACAGCGCCCTGGATAAACTGCCGCAGTTTCATAGATAAAGCCCCAGCACTAAATGCGGATGCCGATGACTTTTCAAACTCTAGTAAAAAGTCATCCTCCAGTTGCTTATACTGAGCCGCAGTTTTCCTTGGCATCGTAAGCTTAATTTCATTATGTATGTATTCCGGCATATCCAAATAGTCTTCAGCTTTCAACCTGTAAGTTACTGGTTTTACTCGCTTTTCTATCTCTTTATAGGAATCCCTACGCAACGTTGTTTTGTACAATGGCGGGCCAGTATAATGAAAGTATACCCCACGGTACTTAAAATATGAGTCAAAAAGAGTCTTACCACGGTCTAGTAAAAAATACTGAGTCCACAATTCATGGTACCCGTTAGGAGCAGGTGTTGCTGAAAGACAGAGTTTATAGTCGAGCCATAGCGGATGCATACTTTTGAGTAGTTTAAACCTCTGTGTAGTATGCGACTTAACCATAGACGACTCGTCTATAATAAGCATACGCTTTTTCCAAAGCTTTTTAGACTTCAAAATTTTGTTGTGCAGCCATTTAAGCCCATGAAAGTTAATGAGTAAAATATCTGCATTTGTGGTTGCAAATATTAAATCTTTATTAGGCCCATGTAAAATATCACAGGTTAAATTTAATCCCCATTTTTCTATTTCAGCAGGCCATGTAGTATACATAGGCTGGATAGGAGATATTACTAATGCTGGAACATTTAAGCGTTTAGCTATGGTTAAAGCAATAATAGTCTTTCCTAGCCCCATATCAAGGGCTAAAAAAGCTTGCTTAGCTGTAGTAGCAAAGTCCACCGCATTCTCTTGGTACTGGTGTAAAGTTAGCTCAGACACTCTTATATTTCCTTTATTCTTCTTTTTTGAAAACCTAGTATATATGTATAGGCCCTAAAAATTCCTCTTTTAAGTTCTTTTTAGGGCCTTATAACATGCTCAACTAACTTAAATTCAGTCAGGTTCTTCTTAATCACTCAAAGTCTCTGATGTCGAAACCCGACTTTCGAGATATTTAACCACGTCATCATACTTAAAGTAGTACACACCAGCTGAAGCCTTATAAGCCGGCATGAACTGGCCATTAGTTTTATGCAAGCTAAGTAGATCCTGGCATCGCTTTTTAGTTATACCAAGGAAAACACACATTGCATCGATATGGATGTAGTCTTCTTTGAGCCGGTCAATTGCGGTTTGCATGGCTTCTCCTACTTATCATGTCTAATAGTTACGAATCGGGGGTGCCTCAATGACCCGTCATCAGTCTCTTCCATATAAAGTACTTCAGCTATCTTATCAATATAAGACTCAGGATTCTTAAAGAACTCAACACGCTGCTCATCAGTAAAACCGCTACCGACTTTAACAGTACGGTAGCCATACTTGACAACAAAGCCACCAAGCTGACCGGCATATTTACCTTTGCCCTCGAAGTAATCAATGATTATAAGGTCAGCGGACTTGACGTTCTTCATTTTCATCCAAGAGTATGAACGTGTACCGACGTATTGATAGTCCCAGGGCCGCACTATAGATCCCTCAAAGCCGTGTTTTCTACATCTATGGTAGAACGCCATCAAGTCATGCATATTCTTCATAGGATACTGCTCTACTGCGAGCACGTTATCGCCTATCTGGTGTAAGTCAGATATTATGGTAGCACGCTCCATAAACGGGGCCCGGATTGTCGGGACTTCAAAAATATGAAACTGTGCTGTGGGGGTCCGTTCATTGCGGCGAATCATTCCAGAGCCTACCTGAAAAGTCTCGAACGGAACAACAAGCTCACCATCCAGTACTTCAGTGATATCGGACAGCTGTTCCTCAAGATGCTTTAAACCGACGTACCTAAGGCCTTTGCGAGAGAAGAATTTACCATCCCGATAAATGGCCCGTACTCCGTCAATCTTTGTCGATGCAAAGCAAGGAAACTTAACACGCTTTTCATCAAATAGCTTTGCCAACATGATGTCGTGCGTAGGAACCAAACCAGGAAAAACAGCGTTGATTGACTTAGCTGCCAGGCCCATACGAAGGTCCTTGTTGAGAATGCGGCAGAATAACCTAGCAGACCTTGGCGAAAGCCGGAATATGCACATGTCAATGGCGTTATCAGCAGCATGCCCTGTAAGAGCTCTGGAAGCTAGCATATCTAGCAGCGTCCAAGTATCCTGAGAAAATACTTTTTCACCGGTACCGATGCAAAAGTCCTCATTTCTTTTGGCATAGTACTGAGTGAATGGGTCATATGCCGCCTTAAGGTAAAGCATCATCTCGGGATGCAGAAAAGACCGCTTACTGTATCCACTTGCCGCTGCCGCTTTTTCAATGCCAGAAAAAACATCATCACTTGTCCAGGCCATCTTTTCTTCCTCCTTCAATGATTTCGGTTACTATTTCTTTGAATACTCTGACCTTTTCTACCGAGTCAATAACCAGTACTTCGGTGCCGAGGTCCCTTAAAGTTCTGATTACCTTTTGCTGCAAAGGCCTAGGTTTTTTACCAGGAGCCTTTAATTCTGCCAGGATTATCAGGCCTCCTGGGAAAAAGCATATACGATCCGGTACACCCCTATTGCTAGGAGAAGTCCACTTATAAGATTTACCTCCCATTGATTTGGTAGTTGACACGAAGAACTTTTCAATATTACTTTCAGTTTGCTTCATTGGTAGTCCTCCAACGACCAGCCACAGTCTAAACAGACTAATGGGTTATCTACGCATGCACTGCACGGCGGGTTGACATGGCAAGAGCAATTTTCTACAGGTTCAAAACCCATAGTGCCTGGACATATTGGGCAGTCATCCCCCTCTTCTACGAATATGTTTATGTACCCATATTTTTCGGGGTTTAAAACTATGTCTTTATAGGTGGCCTTCACTATGCGGTCAGGAACTGACTTATGCAAGAAAATGTTACGGTAATGGGTAGATTCACTATTGGCCACTGTTCTTAGTGTTCCCAATTCACCCTTTCGCCAGAATCTGCAAAAAGCTCCGGCTTGCGTAGGACTAACAATAAAACCGAATTCTGCATCAGGATGATTAAAACCATCAAATCCAATTGCATGGTCTGGTAAATACACGATTTGAGTCTTTGGAGTTAGCCATTCCATACTATCCATACTGCCTCCTTTACATTTTTCTGTAGCGTTTTTCTATCATCCCATCCGCAGCAAGCGGAAGGCCCTCAGCCCAAACGGGCATTTTGCACATAGTATCGCAGAAATGCTTAAGATCAGTAAAACTTTCATCAACTTCAGCAAGAGCTTCATCATGAACAGATCCTATTAACGGGTAACCAGCGGCTTCCAAATTTAGTTTGCCTTCCGCTAATACGTCGCGGCAGAATCCTTGAACAATGTTTTCAACAAATCTTCCTGGTATAATTCGTAGTCGCTGCCATTTTTTGGAGTACGGATTTATACCCATAGCAGAGACTTCGGGGCCATATATTCCATCAACTATTTTCGGCATATTGTAATATATGGCTCTGTTTGAAGGAAGCATACACCGCAGCCAAATTGTACCGTTACGGTCCTTGATCATTTTATACGTTACCAAATGAACTCGGAACTCTTTATTGGGATGAGTAATGGCATTGATAGCTGCTCGTTTACAAGCGTACCAGAAATCAACAACTTTTGAGTACCTTAACCTGTAGGCTTTTACAGCGTCATGAGACTCAATTAAGTCAATATATACACCCCACGAAGCGGCGTTCTTTTGAAAACCTTCACCACCTAAGCCATAGCCACAACCCAAAATTAGCATTTTACCAAACTGCCTTTGATCTTCAGTGACTTGATCATATGGCACATTATACCTTGACGATGCCATATCGATATACTGATCAAGGCCTTCACGAAAAAGCTGTAAAGTTTCTTGGTCGTCAGAAAACCAGGCTAAGCCCCTATTTTCAATAGAAGAATAGTCTGCAGCGCATATCATCTTGCCTTTGCCAGCTTTGATCATGCCGCGAACAATATCTTTGGCAGACTGTACTGGATTGCCCTCGATAACTGTTAGGTCAAAGAAAGAGTCAATTATTGGTTGTGCGTCTTTAACTTTACTGCGTGGAAGATTGTGAATCTGAAAACCCATACCGCCCCATCTGCCAGGGCCAGCTGCGTGGTACCTTAGATTGTCATAGATTCTACCATTATATACCTGGTTAGCGAGCTTCTGGTATTTGGCAGTTGATGACTTTCCAAGCTCTTGCCGCAACTGAAGAACAAGGCGGGCATCATCTGGAAGATCACGCCGTTCCAAAAGAGACTCTACCGTTTTAGCTTGCAAATTAGGGACAACTATGCCTTTTCTTCGCAGCCAATTAGTTATCCGTTGAGCTTGAGTCGCTTTAGTTACGTTGCCTCCAGTCAACTCAGGAAGCAGCGTATTCTGCTCTTGCTTATACGCCTCAGTTACCTTGAGAATTTGATGTACAGCATCAATATCAACTGGTATACCACGAAGATTTATACGCTGAGTAAGTTCCCAAATTTGCTGTTCTTTTTGGGATAGCTTAAATGCCGGAAGAGTATTGAGCATCTCATGCATGGTTCTTACGTCATCGGCGCCATACTTCATAAATTCGTAAAACTCTGCATGAGTGTAATTATAAGGCGGCGTACATATTTTCTTTATTAGAGCTTTACCTCTTGGATTCTTACGAATTTTAAGGTCAAGGTCTTCACCGGCTTTTTCTAACTGCTGATGATAAGTGAACCTGCCGCATATAGCCATAACATCAGTCATGTTGCTTAAGTCAATAGCAGTATAACCGTGCTTAGCAAGGCCGAGTATATTCCATGCTCTATATTCAAACAAAGCATTGAAAGCGTAAAAATGAAAGTTGTAAGGCATTCTGATTATATCTGGTAAATCGGTTTTAGGGAACCATTGAAGAACTGGTCCATCGTCAATTTTATAAGATAAAAACAGGATATCAGCGTCTTTACCGTGAAAATATTTCATGGCACCGCATTTAACTAGATCTATGTCTGACTTTGTTTCAAAGTCTATTCCAACTAATGGCTTCATAAAGCTTATCCTTTAAAGTATTACAGGGGACCCGGAGGTCCCCTGCATAGATCTTCAGTACCGGTAGGTTAGCGATCTATTGCTGTAGTAACAGCAATACGGTAGTATGTGCGAACTATGGGCCAAATTCACCATATGCCACATAACATGACCCTATTTATTCGAGATCGCCCTCGGTTTGCTCGGTTGCAGCGTAATTGGCAAAAGCATCTTCGGCCTTCTGACGTCCATCCAGGCGCTCACCGTCGCGAATTTTCATCAGGTTATTCAGACCGACGCCAACGCCGATGTTACCGGCATTTTTGAACGGAAAAAAGTTGATGTCCGCACGGCCGTGGCAGCCGCTATAGAAATCATCAGGATCGAACAGGGGCTTGGCGTCTGCGCCGACGATGCCCGGCTTGTTAACTGAGGATGAGTTGAGAAAGTAATGGCCTTTGTACTCAGCTCCACGATCGCCATTCTCAAATTCCACATCACCATCACGCAGCGGGTTGTGAAACTTCGGGCTGTTCGTTTGAGCTGCCGAGAACTTGTTGGCATCAATGCCTTTCTGAACGGCGGCATTGATGGCAGCCTTTACCTCTTTTACGCTCAGTTCGTCCTCTTTAGGCACCAATATTGACGCCGAGTATTTCATGTCACCAGACGGCGTCTTTTTGGGTTCAAAGGCATTCAGGTAGGAAAATCTTACGATACCAGTAATCATGTTAACTCCTTTACTTTTTGACTGTTGTCATTTGTCATTTGTACCCCTCAAAAAGGATACTTTCTGTGAGTTTTGCCTTGACGTATTTCCTGAGGCTTTCAACAGACTTGTTAGCAGCATCAATTACTGATTCACCGTCAGGCACGTCTTTCTCAATAGCCACATCCATTCGAATTGCCTCATAGCTACGAGGCTGAATAGTACGGCCATATGAGACCCTTATCCGCGTCGACATTAATATCACCTCCTTTCCTTGGTATAGTCTGTTTTACTATAACCATTAGTAAGTCTACGTATGTTATTGGCCATGACTTCTTTGAATTTTTCTTCTAAGTCGCGGCCATCAACACCTATATCTTCACATACCGCTGCCAAAAAGAATATAACATCAATAACCTCGCGTTTGAAGTTTTCGATGTCACGTGACTGCTTGTCTATTTCTCGCCATGGTTTCCAGGGCAAGCTATCGATCATTTCTACCATTTCTATTATGGCAGCTAAAGACAAATTTCGTACAGACTGCATCCGCTGTTCTTCTGTATCGTAATGCCTTTGCTGACCAAGGGCATCATGATACTCTTTGATCTTGGCAAATACGTCTTGAAATGCCATTGACTTTTCATACTTAATAGGGTTCACAGGTTCACAGCCTTTCTCACATGTACAAGTAGAATAGTAATCAAGAGTAACCATGCTCTGCTCATATGACCTTCCGCAGATTTTACACTTAGTCGGCTTATTTGATGTAGAAATTAGACTTGTGTAAATACTAGAGGGTAACATGTATCCATGCTCCTTTCCATAATTCCCTTGGCTCAGGATGTTTATGCTCTTGCAAAAATACAATTCTGATACATGAGGTATTCATAATCATTCTTACACAAGCTATGCATGGGCTTAAGGTACAATAGACTGTTTTTATATCATAAGGCCTAGTACATTGTATCAGAGCATTCTGTTCTGCATGAGCTGAAGGGCATTTGTCTGGGCTGTTATATAGATCTTTCCAGCAAGTACCGTGGTCAATACAGTGTGGGCGTCCTCTCGGGGCTCCGTTATAGCCAGTTGCCAGTACTATGTCATTATAACTGGTTATAACGCAGCCCACCTGCTTATCAAGGCAGGTGGACCGTTTAGACATCGCCATAGCCATTCTAAGGTATACTTCATCCTTGGACTGTCTTAGCACGACATTCCTCCGCTTTCATAAAACCTTGCCTACAAAAACCAAGCATTTTACAGTCAGGCCCAACAAAGTGGAAAAGCTCCGGAAACCACTGATTTGCAATAGTTTCCATATTGCGTGCAAACGCATACATTTCTTTGACATTGCGTTTGCATAGCCGGATGTTTAAGAAGTTTATCAGAGACCTAGCGTTAGTAGTCCAGAGCAAATTAACTGCTTTGGAATTTGTCAGAATTTGACGGGCTTCCTCAGCAGGTACATTGTAATGCTTGATTAGGTCGGTGTAAGTTTGGTTGGACGCGTCAATCAGATAGCTGGCTATCGGCATATTCTTCATTTTGGCATCGACTATATCATCGTAATCGCTGTATTTCTGGTAATGTTGTGATCCAGAAGTAAAAGAACCCATGCGATGACGAGTAACCTGTGCCAAAAGAGAACGCGATATTCCTTGAATCAACACGGTAATTGTGGCATGTTCAAATAGAGAGGTGTGATTTGCGGTCAGCATGAACTTAATCAGTTTGACGCGCTTGTGCGGAAGGGGATAAGAAATGGTTTCCTCATCTTTGAGTTCTTTAGTTGTTATTGACGCGGCTAAAGAGATGAGTTTTGAGGGATTTGGGGTAGCTTGTATAACGGTTATCTTTTGATCATCATATGTCTTAAGCATACCGCCTTCCTTTCTTAATAGGGATTGCTAGCTGGCACCGGCACCGGCTCCAAAGCAGGAGTAGGCACAGCATCGTTTTCTTTGGCAATGGCCATGAGAAGAACGAGATAGACCATATGGTCTATGCACTTTTCAGCCCATACGCCGTATTCGTAGTCAGTAGTATCATGGCTCTTCAGCATATCATAGATTGACTTAGTATGCTTAACCATCATACCTCTGAGCGCTTGATGGGCCGGCTCACCGGTTATTGCTCCGATTTCTTTAAAATGTGCCAGTCTGTCATTCTCTCCACCAGGCACGTATTCTGCTTGTTTTTTATGCTCAACTGCTTGGATTGTGCCCAGAATATCTTGAAAATACGCATTAAAGTCGGCTATTTCCATTGTACACCTCGTCCAGTTAATAAAAACGGGCACCCCGCTATTGGGGTGCCCGTTATTTCATTTATGATGGTCACGTTATTCCAGGTCGTCCTCGACGGTATCCTCGAAGCCGCTGCCGCCCTCATCGAGCTCTTCCTTGCTTGCTTCTTCCTTGCTGGCCTCTTCGGGCTCGGCTTCGGCGGCTGCTTTTTCCGCCTGGGACAGAAGAATCGAAGAGATCTGCAGTTCGATCTCGCATTTCTGCTTCTGCAGACCGGCCAGGACGTCATCAGGATTGGCTTCAAGCCGCTTTTCGGCGTTGGTCAGGGCCGTCGACGCACGTTTTTCACGGGCTGCCGCTTTTTCCGCACGCTCTGCGGGAGTCAGGATCTTGCCGGCAGTGCCGCCAGAGGCTTTGGAAGCTTCCCACTCTTCGGCTGACACGATCTTGTAGGTGCCGTCCTCCTGACGCTGCGGGCACTTGCCCATCATACGCAGGTAGGTGAACTGAGAGGCCAGGCCTTTCTTGGTCGTACCGGTCAGAGCGAGCAGAGATTCATTGGTGGCTCCACCTTTCACGATTGCATCATAAATCACATCTCTCATTGCCATGGTAAAACTCCTTTCGTTGGGTTGTGTTTAGTTCTCGCTATTGAGAACCTGTGAAATAATTTAATAATAGCAAGTTATACACCAAAAGTAAATACGTATAGCTGGAAAAAGCTCAAAAATATTTGGACTTTATTCAAGCGAGTCAGGAACAGCATAATCCGCAAAAATATCTACGGCTTTCCGCTCTGGCTGCACGGCTTCACGGTAATCCGTAGACGGTGCCAAAGAAAGCTTACCTTCCGGTTTTTCATATAGCTCATGGAATTTTTCATCTTTCTTGAAGGCTTTGTTAAGCTTTTCTGCCTGAGCAGGAGAGATGAGTTTAGTAATGAAAATATCATCTTCGTCATACTCGTCCAAAAAAGCTAAAACGTCGGCTTCATTTTTCCACTTACGGATAGACCGGCCACGGACCAACTTATAGTCCGGGTAAAGATCACTGCCTTGCTGCAGCTCATTGAATATGAATATGCGCAAGTCTTTGATGACCTTCTCAACCAAAGGCGCACGCTTCAACAATTCCATGATTGCATCAGGTGTAACCTTGGTTGGCAGTAAATCCCTGGCCTTAAACAATTTTTCTGCATGGTTTTGCGCCCATGTAAACCGTGTATCGCAATGGTTTTTAACAGGGCAGAATCTGCATTGTTCTTCGCCAGGCACGAACACAGGCTCTTCACTTAAACACTTGCCGATACCAATAGCCAGAGTACCATGTACCCACTCATAAAGCTCAAAGTACGACAGTCGCTCAGTAGTAGCGCTATCGAGCGGAGGCTGTACAACATGAACTTCTATTTCCTTGGCATAGGCAATAGAAAGAGCGCCACCTGCATAAGCTCTTAACTGCGGGTTGTTGTAAGCGTAGACTGGAACACCAGAACCGAATTTCCAGTCTATAACATGGAGGACACGAGCAGCATTATCAATCAAGATAACATCAGCTGTGCCCCACACCTCACTCAAGCCCCAGTGCTTAAGGCTAACCCGCTCTTCAAACCGCAAATGATAATTGTTGTGACCAAGGCTTTTAATCAGAGTTTGCAGATACTCTATGCACTCAATCACATAGGACCGGTCATTCAGTTCGAGCTCTTTAAGCACTGCTGGATTTTTCCAACCTGCAGGTACATATGTATGCGAGAGGGAGCCATGAGCAGCAGCTTCACTCGGCTCTTTCTTAACATCCAGACCCTGCAAAGCCAGAGCTTCTGCTAAGCGGATTGAACCTGGGCATTTGAGAACCAGGTGCAGTCCTGATGGTGAGAAAAAAGCATGTTCATCCATAGTAATCCTTTCAGTTAGGGTTAATATTTTGCCTACCCCAGGACCTGGAAAGGGGGACCAGGTCCTGGACGCACAGGGCTTAAAGGCTCCCTGCTATACCCAGTCGTAACCGAGCTGTTTTAACCGGCAATCAACTGCTAATGCAGTGCGGCCTATTATACAGCCAAGGTGAGACTTGATAATTTCAAGAGTTTCTCGAGTAGGGGGTTCTTCTACTGCCCATTTTTTTAACGCCGATTTAAAATGTTTTGTTAACCAACGTTCTTCTTCGTTAGACCAGGGATTTCCCGTTCGTTCGCCAATAGAGTATACCAGAAAACTTGGAGATTTTTCATTCGTATCGCATACACTGGTTGAAGAGGCCTTACTTAGCTGGCTGAGCTTCTCTTCAACTCTTTGCATGCGCCAATCAATCACGCCAGTGGGAAGTCTTTTACCATGAGAAATCTGTTCCAAAGAAATCTCCAAATCGGTAAGACGACGGTGTAGACTCGGCACATGATCATGTGCTTGGCGAAACTCAGACTCAAGCTTTGCCATACGTTGTTTCATATTAGTCAATTCGATGGCCAGGTCGGTTAGCTCACTCGCTTCTGCTACTTTTACACTCATAGTTATTCTCCTTTGGTAATGGTTTCTAAATCTTCCAGAATATTATTCATAATTCTGTCAATATCGTCGGCAACAACAGCTGCATGTATCAGCTCTATTGCTTGTTGCCGCCTTACTTTTTTACCCTGCTCGTACTTGTAGTGAGCCCAGCCACAAACAGCAGTAATGCCGATGGCATAAGCTATAATAATTCCGTTAACTATTCGATACTTTAACATGGTTGAGTTCCTCCTCTCTAATCATTTCAAAAAGAGTTTCTTCTGCGTCTTCCCTATCAGAAGTGTAATAGCACCTGGACTCTACGCGCTTGTTATTTTTAGTAACACGCACGATCCATTCATTAGTGCTATACCTGCGATACATATCAAAACCTATATCGCCGACAAAGATAGTCTTGGTCCGATTTTTCATTGCCATTATTGCCTCCTTTTATATCTGTACTAGCGTAAAGTTCTCAAAATATCGGCCAAATCGCAGTTCAGCCATCCTAAAGTCTGTATACTTCTTGAGATCTCTGATATTACAGACTCTTCCAGAATCACGATGAGTTATTGTCTGCAGTATAAAGTCCTCTCCATTTTGGAAAGCCTCAGTCAATTCAGCAATTGTGCTAAATTGCTTACCATACGCCGGGGTGAGAACAGCTGTAGTCATTTTTTATCCTTCCATATTTCAAAGCAAACACTCATACGGCAGCGTTGACACATTTCGTTTGGATCTGTAGTTATCATCAAGTCAATTGCTTTATCACAAATTCCTTCGCGATTGTGGCAGTTTTCGTAATGAGCTGTTCCACACCGCGCCAGGAGTCCGTCATCTCGGTCAGCATCAAAGATATGCTCTTTTGCTCTTGGCCCATCTAGTAATGTTCCCAAATGAAATCTGTATTGTGTCATGGTTTTTCTTTCTGTGATAGAATTATTACTAAGAAAACGGCGATAGCCAGTATAAACAGAGTGAATTCAGTCATCCCAGTCCTTTCCGCAGTTAGGGCATTTATAGCCAATAATATCTTCTCGGCTTTCAGCGTCAACGGTATACTCACAACGATTAAAAAAGCGCGGTATATCGGCTATGCAGTCATCACAAAGCTTAACGGGTTTACACGAGCAAACAAATTTTACCTCAGTAATATTCATGATAATTCCTTTGCTTTGAGTAGGATATGCTTATACTGGATAAGTTTGTTCATCGCCTCCTTTTCAGAATAATATTTACATGGACAGATGACAGAAATAATAACACCCATACTTCTGTGCCAAGAGAAAAGCTTTCTTTTCGGGTTAAGTCTTGAGCACATTTCACAGGTAGATATTGATGCATTGTGCATTTGGCTGTGCCCTCTATGTACAGGGCAAGAGTTGGTGATATACTGAGGATTTTCTAGCATAAATTTTACTGATTTAAGGCCAAGGTTAACATCCAAATGAGACTTCGCGTATTCTGGAGTCATATTCTGCGCCTCCTGGGTTTCTTTGGCATATTAACAGTGTCATTCCATGCTTCCATAATTTCGTACAGTCTATAGGATTCGTCCTCGTAAGGAGTACCATCTTCTTTATACTTGCATATTATTGCGCACTTGTCAAGCATAATAGCTTCAGTATGTCCTGTGTCATCTGTAATTAGAAGATATTCTCCATTATCAAAGGTATACTCCCAAGCTGTACAACCTCCGCCTGTATCAACCAAGTTAAACCCTGAATAACTCATTAGTTTCTTGGTTGAGTAACAGCACATGGCCGCGACGAGTGGACTAACCTTATAGTAGTCTACAAGGCAGTCAATCAAGGCCTGTTCCTGTTCTGTTCTGTCCTCTTTACAAACGTAAGTTCCCATAGTTTCCCCTTTCTTTGGTAGTTAGCATAAAATTCCCAAAACTTATAAAAGAATTATATCATAAGTAATGCCAAAAGTAAATGCGTAATACCAAAGAAAGCTAAAAATTATTCAGAGTTGAAGTCGGTTAGTTTGGGAGGCATAACATACTTGGTGTACTTGGCTTGCTTAACAATTCCTTTAGAAATAGTGCCTTTACAGTTTGGCAGATCACGGCTTGTCCTGGAAGTACTCGTAAATTTACCACATAACTGTTCAAGGACATTGACAAGAGCAGGTATTTTGACGGGCATAGATGGGTATTTCTGTTTGATTGTTCCTATCACATCGTTTCTAGAGCTCAGCCAGGTATTATCTGATTGTACAGACTTAATAACTTCAAGGCCAGGAAACTCATAGTCAAAGTCATACAGCTCTTTGAGAACGTACTCAAGTTCAGTAGGCGCCCTAAACCGCTCATTCTCTTGGTATTGCATATTGATATTTGCTTGACTGAGTTTCCAAGGGTACTTTTTAGCTTTCAGTAATTCTTTTCCTCTCTCAACATATGAGCGGTAAAAGTGGTGCCAATTCACCTTCATAAGGCTGTCTGTATCTATAAAACTTACTTCAACAAGTGCTACCCGCCTTGAACTATCTTGCTCTAGTGGTAGTTTTTGCTGGTTTGTTGTACCAGCTAAAGCAGCAGTTCTTATAGTCTTTGTCATCATTTTGCTGTAGATCGGAATATAATCAACACTGTCACATGTTACCAAAGACTTGAACAGTGAATCATTTTTCCGATTATAAAATATTTCAAACTCATCGATTACTAATAGTGCAGATGATGTCATTTGAATCATAAAGTCACGCAATGATTTAGCAGAGGATAGTGTTTCAGTTGAATGCGTGATAAGATAGTTTTTAAACTGTGGAGGCATAAGAGAGGAAAAGAATGAAGACTTACGGCAGTTCTCAGGACCTGTCAATATGAGCATGAAATTGTGTTCAGGCCATATCCTATTGGGATTATAGATTGGCATCACTATACCAAAGAAAAATGCTTCTAAATACTTTTTAGCCAGGTCTTTGTTCTGTAGAGGATGCAGTTTTAGACAGTCAATAATATAGTCTATGTTAGAGCACGACGAATCAGTGCCAGGTTCCAATAACTCAGGAGGCAGATCCTTATATTCTGTATTCAACCATTGATCCATTAGGTTAAACTTTTTGGTAGTTTTACTGATATATGTCTTAGCTATTGGCGCTATAGTTCCTAATGGTATGTTGTCGTAGTGGTTGTCCTGCGCTAATGTCCACAATGTAGCAACTAAATCTTCTTGTGAAAATGGGCCAACTTTACCAAAGAAATACGCGGTTGTTTCATCAATAAAGTAATTCTCGATAGTCTTGATATCAGTTTCGACATATAGTCCATTAGTATATGGCTCATGATAAAATGATATATCAAAGTATTCCATTAGGTATTTAAAATTCTTATATTCGTTGATTAAAGGTTTTCCCGTGCCTATGCCTTTTCTGTCGACCTTTTCAACAGGCCAGTCAAACTTAATCAATCTAGCAAACTTGAACAACGTGTTGTATGATATTTTATTTTCTTGATCCGATAGTGAGGACCAATGCGCCATTACGTCATCGTCGTCTACATACGCTTCAGTATCTGACTGGCTCCACTCTAGTATATTGGCAAATATTTTGGCGCTATTAGTTCCTAGAATAGACATATAGTTGTGCACAGCAGACATCACCTTAAACCAATAGTCATAGTGATTATAAGACTGGTTCATTATGACTTCATAGGCGCGTCTAACGGCCGCACTCTGGTCGAGTCTGCACAGCCGGAGAGCTTCCAACATGACATCAAGATCAGGGAGGCTCGAGGCTTGCTTGAACAGTTCCAAACTCGGGTCAGGTTCAGGCTCAGGCTCAAGTTGATCACCGTTCTTTTTAAACCAAGGAACTATTTCACTCGCCGATATCTCCTTTATATCCCATTTTCGGAGCGCATTTCCCGTCACCGTAACATACCCCGAATTCGCAAACAGCTCCCCACCCACACAAAGCTCAGAATTTAAATTAACGCGTCCCGGAAGGCTGGATTTGTCATTACATAAGAAGAGTGTGCGCAATCCGCATTTTGAGGGTGATATTTCAGTATATGAGCGATGCTTATTTAAGAAGGCTTTAAAGTCATCAGGCAATACCTTTGTTGAAAATTCACGGTTACCCTTTTTGGCTTCATGGTCATCAACATCAAATGCTATTAAATTGTTGTGTTTATTTATTTTAATACCAGGATATCCATCTTTAATAGCAATACCAAAGGAAACGCCAGGTTCATCATCTTTTACTGTGTAGCCTTTACAAGGTGGCTTTGAATACGTACCATCTGGATTACGTTTATAATAATATGCCAACCAAATAGGCTGTTCCAAAAGAAACGATGGTAGGTTATGCTTAATTGCAGAGATAAGGTAGTCCTTATCTGGAATAGTATTTATTGTTTGAGCTTCTTTAGAAGATGGAACTGTTTGCATAGTTAGATGTCCGCCTGTTAGGGGTGGGTTTGGGCTTAATTTAATGGCATGGTATTGAGATGATTGGAAAGTGTGGGAGAGAGATGGAGGCGGTCATACTTATTTATGCCTGCGACCTTGAAGCCTCGAAAGATCGCAGTTATCTTTTGATAAGGTGCATTGATTGTGAGGGCTGTTTCTTTGGCAGAATAGTGTGCTTTATACATCTCGAGAATAATAGTTTTCGTGTCACTTGTGAAGTCCATTTTACCTCCATGGTTGATTATAATTATTAATAAAGGAATTATAACATATTCAAAATTAAAAGTAAATAATTATTATTCTTAATCATTTCAGTACCTTATGTGCTGTGAGCTCATAAGTATTTGATTTTATTATATAAAGTATATTCGTGGTGTGGCTGGACTGCGTGAGCAATGGACTAGATAGGAAACTCCTATTTCATATTCGTAATGATTTCAATATGTTATGAATAGGATAGGAGTAGGAAGGCTAGTTGAAAAAACTTCCTTATATTACGTTTTTTGTGTAATTTGAGAAGCTGTTATTATTTTTTTTTTTTTATTTTCCCTAATAAATAGATATAACATATTGAAATGATTAAGAAAAAATAATAGGAATAGGGTAGGATTTGTTTTACTGATCCTAAGTCAGATATGCAAGACCATTTCC
>Ga0180437_10001308_pt1 | contig 43073 bp, 67 predicted proteins | sample SS_ome_4_FD_132410 | JGI IMG/M metagenome (GOLD analysis project Ga0180437, IMG submission 132410) | Hypersaline lake sediment archaeal communities from the Salton Sea, California, USA - SS_3_D_1 metaG | ecosystem: Environmental > Aquatic > Non-marine Saline and Alkaline > Hypersaline >...
CCGCGTCTTGTTTTTCTTTCCCATTTAAATAATCACGTCCTTTTGTTTTAGATCTTTCACAAGCGATAAAAGATCCCCTTGAAGACACTTCTTTAATTCCGTATTGCTGGTTTCCAAGAGATCTACTCGCCTTTCTAAAAGAATGTGCGATTTATAGATCTTGTCGATAAAACCGATTATTTCAGTAAGATCATCGTTGGGGTGCATTTGTTTTAGTTTGTTGATTTTTTCCGTGTTCATTTGAGTTTCCTCCAATAGAAAAATAATGAAAAAAAATGTAGATCACTCGTTCTCCTTGACACGATCCCAGCCAAGACATTTCTCGCGGTAGTACGCGCAATAACGACAATTGGCGATTCCACATAATTTGGGCCTAATATCCTCGTTTCCCATTTGGAATTCATTAACGGCTAACATGATGTCCTTCAATTTGTCTATTACCTCATCAAACACGGTCCTTGAAGTGTCAAACACGTCAATGTTAAATCTTTGATCGTTTCGATCCATCCACATTATGGAGAATTTGTCAACATTCATTGTAACCGCGTATGAGTTGGCCTGAATGATGGACATGATTAACTTGTGTTCCGCGTATGAACCGGCCTTTGGAACACCCTCACATATCGATTTGAACACGTTGGAAGACAATGTCTTAATATCACAAATCATGAATTCGTTGTCCTTATCAAGATAAGTGATATCCACGTGTCCGCTAAGGAGAATATCTTCAATTTCATATTCCACTTCCTCCTCAACCGAAATGATACTGGCATCATCTATAATCAATACTTGTACTCCTTGATGTGTCATCGTTCCAGAGTTGGCCGCGCCCATAGGCACCGTTATAGTGCCCGTGAATTGATTCCTTATGATTTGCACCTCTCCTACAGGCGGTTCACTGATTTCGGGGAACACCTTCATGTAAAACAACTCGTGGGAGCAATAGGGCGTATTGGAGATTCGAAATTCATTGAGGGCGAGTTTTCTGAAGCCAGATATTCCCAATTCAGCCAATGCGTTGAAAACTATCTTCTCCAATTTCCTGGCCGCTTTTCGGCGACGGAAAACTTCAATAAACTCCCTTAACCCCTTCATTTTCTATTCCTCGTCGTCCGAATCATCGTCCTCTTGAACCTTTGACATCACTTTCAATTGACCCATGAGATTTGTGCCAAAATCCGTGATGGCCAGTCTCAATTTAATGATCTCGTCCACAAGAGGCGTGATATCCAATGCAACCGTCGTGGATGCCTGGCCGCCGTTCCCTCCATTGCTCGTATTGTTTCCGCTGTTATTACTTGTGGCATTGCCGGTGCTACCGGTGCCACCTTGGTTGACCGTGACTTGTCCAGTCCTTCGAACACTAAGAGTCTTTGTCCCGTTCCATTCTCGTACATAACACTGTGTACAAGTTAATTCCGCGCCAACGGGATAGTTTCCTTGGCCGAAAACGCCAATAACCATCTCCCCGGTTCCGTCGTCCAATGTAATATCATTGATCGTGTAATCTCCGGCTTTTCTTGTGTTCACCGACTTGATGGTGCCCTTTACAAAGCCTCCGCTCTTGGAACCGTTGAGAAATTCAAGAATTGTCATTGTCCTCAACCTTCAAGTAAAAACGTGGGTCCGGGGTATATCTCTTCTCCTCAATAGCAACCGATTTGATGTAATCCTGTTCGTCTTTGAGTTTCCGTTTTCGGTCTGCCGTATCCTCTTCGAAAGACTTCTTGGCACGACTTAACTTCAACTCAACTTCGGGATAAAACGTCTTGTAGATCCGACGAGATATAATCAAGATCTTCCCCGTCCCTTCAACCGGGATCTTCACCTTCGATTTGGTGTTACATAACTCGGCGGCTACCAATCCCATTATTTCCGACTTTCTGGTCTTCATCTCGGTGATGACCTTTTGGTGTTCCGTCAAGGCCGCATCGATTTGAACCAACTCTTCCAGCATTTTTTGCATGTACGTGCACCTACACGTTTCCTTTCATTCCCAACTTGTGGAGATCTTCGTTGAGCCGTTTTCGAACCTTTTTGAAGCACCTATCCCAAGCCTCTTCAACGGTCTCATCGGGCTCCACGTCAATACTCAAGGAGATGTGAGAATCAAGTGATCCATAATTCCCGTCGGATATCTTTCTCCCAAGTCCCACATTAACCCTCGGCAACTGACGTATCAATATCTCCTTTGGTTTTCGTTTGAATATTCCCATTGTCCGTCACACCTCTAATGATTATTTCACCGTCCTTATGGAGGAATTCGATATAGTCTGGACTCCCAAGGGATTCATATAACTCGTTGGGAATGGCGACTTGTCGGCGTTCTCCCACTTTCCTCCGCCAAGAGGGTGCTTTGGTAGTCGTGTAAACCATGTTAAAATCAACCCAAAATTGCTTAGGTGTGTGTTGGAAATATGTTCGGGAGCATACTTAAGTATGATCCACAAAAATCACAAGTGATTTATGAGAAAATAAGCGGAAACACTAAAAGGAGAGAAAGGGGATTACTTGGAATAGAAGAGAACGATTTGGTTACACACCGGACATCGAAAGTGAACGGTGCTCTTCTTGTTGTCGTATACGATTTCGGAGGCGACGCATCCCATTAAAGAAATGGGGCCGTCCCTCTTACACACCACATAGGTGGTTTCGGAGGGGATTTCTATCATCATTCCTCGTCGTCCTCGCTCACTTTGATGATAGCGGCTTTGGTCTTCTCAAGTAAATCATCAACATCGATTTCCGTTAAGTCGAAATCTTCTGGGCACACGGAGATCTCATCGTGTAATTTGTTGAGCATTTCAACCAACTTGGCCGACAATACTCGCGAATTACAAACTTCCGCGCCCCAACGTTGACTCCACGTTTCCTTACCCGCTTTGAAATCTCGCCAATAAGAATTCACATATCTGGAAACGTCTCGGTCGTCGAAATCGGGATCTTCTGAATACTCCTTAGCGGAATCAACTAATTCCTCTTTCACGGCTTCGATCATGTCAGATCGGACATTGTTGTACTCGTCGATCAATTCGTCGATTGGATCAGTCATCCGGTTGCGGTATTCGCGCAACAAGTCAATGTCCTTCGCGATTTGCGTGTTATCAACGTACTCCGTCGCGGAATCTTCGGCACAGTCTTCCGGGTCTTCACGGTTGCGGTCCTTACAACTTTCAAGCATGTTCTCGGCAGTAAACCCGATACTGGAAACAACTTCCGCGAAAGCATTCTTGAGTTGGTCGTCTTCCAATGCTTCCAATTCGAAGCCCATTAAGCCGCCGCCAAACACGTCCTTGTCCTTGTCGTATCCCATCGAATCTATCCAATTCTGGTCGAAAACCCCGTACTTACCGCTCTTCTTTTGCATTTTGGGGATATAACATTGTTGCTGGCGCTGATCGGTTGGGATGTTCAATTGCCACATGGAATGACTCCAAAAGAGCACTTCCACGCCACATTTTTCGAATTGTTGCTCGGCAGGGGCACGGGCGATTTTCAAGCCCGCTGGGTCGTGGTCCGTTATCGACATGAAGATTATCTTCGTTTTCCCGTTGGAATCCAAGTTATTGATGAGTTTCTCAAGTGAGGAGATGGAATTTTGTCCGTGTCCAGAAATAACGTTGATTCCGATGTATTCTCCCATAGGCCTCAAGAGATCAAACTCGGCATCTTTCTCCACCATTAGAACGAAGTGGATCTCATCTTGTGAGTTAAAATCGTCTTCCAAGATTTTCTCAACATCGGTAATGATATCCTTCAACGGTTTGTACAAGTTTATGAGAACGGCGTTATTCTCCTCAATTTGCTCCTTCATTGCCTGGCCGTTTTCGAATTCCTTGAGATAGTTGAGAAAGTGCTTGAAGAGAATCTTTCGACGAACGTTAAATCTCATTCGGGAAATGTCTTGAATCCCGAGGTCTTCGTATTTGCACACGGCATCACGGACGGGCACGGCGGCAACACCCAACCACTCGGTCTCTTTAGAGATTTGGGCGGTGCACCAGTATTGGGCGGCGACGGAGATGTTTCTGGGCATAACATCATAGAAATCCACGTCGGTATCTGGGTCCTTCTTGTACTCCCCGTTATTGAAGACGATCTTGTAAACGGACTGCAACATGGGCTTGAATTTGTACCAGATTTTTCGCATGGAACGGCTGGAGCCACTGTGGGCTCTTTGGAATGCTCGGATTTCGTCCCCGAGAATGGAGGCTAAGAAAGACTTGGTGGCTTTTTTCCACGAGCCACAAGACTTCACTACTTCATAGATCTCTTCTGGAGATAACTCCAAGAAGATGTTTTTGGCGGGGAGTTGCGGAATCAAGTCCTCCATCGTTTCGTAATCGATAAAGTTGATTTCCGCGTACTTCTCCCACGCCGCTTTGATTTGCTTCACGAAGGAATCGTTTCGAATCAAATCCAGCCAGAGTTTTTCGTTAAACATTGTGATTTTCACCGGTTTCGTCTCCCGCGGTTGTTGGCGGGTAGTTATTTCGGTGGATACCCATCCGAACGAGTATTTATAAATGTACTTAGTGAACACAAGTGTTTTTCCGCTTATAGGAAAGCAAACCCTTAAATTAACTTAGTTTAATTACTTCCACACTAAGTAAACACTTAGTAAAAGCATTTCACGGATGTTAAACATGGTACAAGAAAAAGACTTCCTCATGGCTCATTGTGCCGAGGACGCGAAAACCATCATTTCCTTGAAAGATGCCCTAAAGAAAAACAAGGAATTACTTCACAAGTTGGCAATGTCTATGGTCACGACTTTTGAAGAGGCGTGCGCGATCCACGGTATCCCGGTGATACAAAATGCCTAATGTGGAAGGTACAAGAAATATCTACTTTGGTAAGAACGAGGCTCCCATAGTTAAGGGGTGGACGGCCAAAGAGATAGCAACCCTCATCTCCAAGGGTCGCCAGTTATTTGAAATGGCGATGTCCAACGCGGAGGACGAGGAAATCGAATATCTGGAAGCAAATCCAGAATTGATGGAGGTAATCAAGAAATGGTAAACTTGGGACCACCGGCAACGTGTAAAAACTGCTTGGGAGCAATGACTCCGCCATTTGAAAGATGTCCGTATTGCGGCACGTACTACCCGAAAATGATGGGTTTGTTTCCGTCAACACCATCATCGGAATTGTCAGCCAATATCCCACCTATTACGGGATCTAAACCCAAATCTGAATTGTGGGAATTTAGACCCGGTTTAAGAGAAAAATTCGCACCAAGAGTCCCAAACTTCAACGAACCAATGCCAATAGTCCGGCCTCATTTCACGGGATTAGACACGGAAATATATCCCGGGCTTAATCTCCATCGTTTATTAGATGTTGCGCGGGCTTACCAATTGCAGAATGTATCCTTGATACGAACATTGGCTCCAACGATATATCCCGTTCAAGCGGGTATTAATTATTGGTCCACGCCGAATGACAACACGCACAAAATAGCCACGATATCCAAAGTTGCCACCTTTGAACGAGTTGATCAAAAACATCAATTGGAACAGGTTATTCGTGAAACCTCTAATAGATTTTGCATTGAAGAGGACCGCTTGGCGTTCCTTGGCGATAAACACATCGGCGTTAAGGGTTTGGTGAAACAAACAAGTGATTTTGCGGCACACGAGATAACGATACAAACCATTATCGACGGGATCAACGAATTCGTGAAGGAGACTGGTGAGATAAGACCCAATGTTGTTATGACTTCCCCGGCGTTCAAATGGTGTGCAACCGTGCATATTTCACCCGGTAGAACACCTTTGGAAGTTATAAAGACTTGTGCAAACGTGTTTGTGAGCAATAACATTCAAGAAGAGACGCCCACATACGATAATAACACGGTGCTCATACTTCCGTCTCAAACACAACATTGGCACATGGCGGGTTCAACTCTTGAAGTAGAGGTTAGACCAGACTTATGGAAACTACACATTCGTTTCTGTATAAAGTCAGCCGTTATTGTCGAAAACCCACGCGCGTTATTCGCAATAATCAACAAACCACTTGGTGAACCAGAATGGACATAACGAGGAAAACAAAGAAGCCGAAGCCGGCACCAAAACCGGTGGAGACAAAGAAGCCACCCAAGCCGAAAAATAGTCAACCTGACCGGTCTAAATCCAAATCCAAGTCGACCACGACGACCACGAGAACCACACGAAAGCCAAAAGCCCCGGTGAGCATGATAAAATCGCTGGTGAAGACGGCTCGCATTAAATACTCCCATCATCCCCCGAAGTGCTCGAAATGCGGTAAAAAACCAAATCCTGTTAAAATCAAGGGTAAGTTGGTTTGCGAGTGTGGGAATGAGTTGAAGTGGGACCCGTCTCCCTCGTGGGTGGTAATATTCGAAACGGAAAACTGGCTCGCCAAGATCTCTTAATCCTTTTTTTTAAAAATCCACGCTTAGCCCGTGTTTCTTGATTCGTTCCATATAGGTTTTAAAGAAAAAATCCCTATCTTCAAGTTTACAACTAATCCCGCATTGGTCCTTTATCTCCTTTGTCAATGCGCGAGTCCATTTGGTCGAATCAACCGAAACCTTGAATTTTCTTTCGAATCTTGGGATATATCTTCGCATTAATGGCATGGATAACCCATAGAAGTGAATCCACTTGCCTTTTGGGAGAACGTGTGCCAGATAACCCATGGCGTGTTCCGTGTATCGGTTGGGGTAAATGATTCGACAAAAATTACCGATGCCGACGATTTTATCATCCCGGGACCATATCTCTTTTATCTCCTTTGTCCTGGCCATAAGATCGAAATAATCCATAAAGTTTGACTGAATCACACAAATGTATTGTGGGTTATCGATGTACTTGTAATTATTCCTGATGGAACGTTCAACAAATACATCGGAAAACTCCACATTCATATCCGGCGGGTAGTCTATGGAGATATACTCGTTATCCATCAAATTATCGTTGGCAAGAAAATGAAGTCGTTTCACACAAGAGTATTCGTCATTCTTTGTCAATTCATACACGCCGGGATCTACAAAGATGATTTCCTTGGCGTATTTTGCAGCAAAATCATATCGGTTGATGTTAAGCAAACAATATTTGCTGGCATCGGTGTTAATATCAGTAAAGAACATCATTTTCTCTTAAACTCGTCCATCCACATTCCAATTGTCTTCCCCTTCTTGATGGCCTTGTAAATGGCCCGTGCTATCGGGGGACACACCGCGTTGCCAATTTGTTTATACTTCTCCCACTTCTTGCCAGCAAACTCATATTCAAGAGGGAAGCCCATCACGAACGCCAGGACTTGTGGGCTGAATCCCTCTATCTCGCCCTCTGGTAACAAGCCCAGTTTTATCGCGACCTCTTGAAAACTCTTGTAATCCTGTTTTACCGTTTGATAGCCTTTTGATTGACCGATTCCCCTAAGACTGGCTAACGGTGTATCAAGAAACTTGTCCCACCTATCAAGAACATACTCTTTCCCATCGTGGGTTAATAAGGGGTCTCTACAAACTGGTGTGGGTACTACATACCCCGTGTATGGTTTCTTGACTGGCTCGGGATAGTTTCCAGCAAATAGTCGTTTCCTACGATGAGGGAGACCAAAATCACAAGCCCTAAAGAATCTTCCCTTCACCAAGCCAGTTTTAACAACGCCAGGGACTTCCTCCATTACCCAAAACTCGGGATTCAACTCGTCGCGGATTTCAAGATAACGGAGAACCATCTCCGGGTCTTCCGTCTTACCGCGAATGTTGGCTTTGCTGAAGGGTTGACACGGGGGAGAACCTATCAGGATATCCACTTTCCCAATGGTGGACAAATCTAATTCTCGCACATCCTTCAAGATAAACTCCCCTTGAATGTTATGCTCCCAAGTTTCCCCGGCGATCTCCCAAGTGTCCACGCCTATAAGTTGGTTTCCCGTCTCCTTGAAGCCCAGTGAAAACCCGCCAGCACCGCAGAAGAGATCAAGTATCTTTCGACCCACCTTCTCTCCTCCTATTGCTCTCCAGAAACATTATCACCGCAATGAGGACACGGGCCCGGCGTGTTGCTACCCGGCTTCCCACAATTGGAACAGACCATCTTTTTTACATGTCGTGGTCCCGTGTAGTCAAAATCAAGCCTAATGGCGGCATCGAGTTTCTCTCGGAGCCGGGCGTTCTCGATTTCAGGCGCTCCCTCGTCACTGGTGGGTTGCTCCAACACATTCAATAACTTCTCGGCTTCCTCGCTAATATACTGCAGGTTCCTTGCCTTGCTTGATAGACTATACGAGACATCGTGGATCATGAAAAATCTAATGGCGGCATCGATTTTATCTTGTAGTGCAGACACCCCCGCTTTCAAGGCGGCGTTCTCCTGCTTGAGATTCTCATTCTCAAAAAGCAATTTTTGATGGCACACACCAACACACGCGACATCGTCCACCACGCAATTACCCGTGGGACCCAGTAAAGCGCATTTAGGCGCCCCCGCTTTCCCGTGGCCAGCCCGGTCCTGACTGGAGGCGTCGTCAACACGGGTGCTTGTATCAATGACGGGGGCCGTTTGTATCCCCGGGGTTTCACCGGTCCCGTCAAGGTTTAGGGCATTCGGGGCGGGGGAGTCCTGCTCGAGATGACAAATATCACAATTCTCGTGGTCTGATTCCAACACCCAACGGCCGTGAGCGAGTACGTGGTCCGCACAACAGAACGGGCAACTAAAACTCGTCCACGGGACACCACCAACAAATGCCATGTCACACTCCAAGCATCTATCTGGAGGGGCGGGGGAGTCCTGCTTGGGTTCGAAATTCTCGCCGACCTCACACTTGTAACACGCTCCAATATCGTGGTGCATCGTTGAATTCACGCATTGCTGACATATCATCCCTTTCAAGCCGCCCCTCGTTTTCCTCGCCTCTTTTGCTATTTCAACGAGCAAATGCGCGCAATAAGCATCCTCACGGTGGGAGTTGCACCCACATCCAGCCTTCTCATTTTCTGCGGCCGCGCTGGTGTCCAACTGGGAATCTCGCGAGGCACGTTCTATTTCGGCTATCCAGTTAACCCCTGAAGTCACGTTCTTGAGTACATTCAACACCAAGTTATATTGAATCTTCAACTCGTTTAATTCCTTATTGCATTGTTTCCAAGCAATGAAGGCCAAGAGTCCGATGTTTTCCGTCTTCTTTTCTTTATTCTCCTTGTTTTCCTTTTCGTTTGACATGTTTATCCATCATCTCCAATATGTTCCCTTGTCGTTTCTTTCTCTTGTTTTCCAAGAGGACATCCAAGCGGTGTTCACAACCGTTCACCTTGTTACAGCCAGGATCTTGGAAATCACACGGTTGATGACAATCCATTTCTGGAATCAATTTTTTCTTGAACGGGTATCTATCGTGTACCATACCGCATGATTTACAATAAAACTCTTCAAGAGTGTTGTCCTTCGCGCACAAACGATACCCAAACGTGTCTCCGTTACATTTAGGGCATATCATCCGCACGGCCATATTAGATTTTGCGCCTGTGATAATCCAAACACCATCCCTAACACAAATATCATTATTGCGAACCCTATTAACAGGATCACGTCCATCGCCATCCCGTATTGGCGTTTTCTCCGTCGTTTCGGTATTAGTGTTTCCATAATGGCTTCCGTGACACGAGACTTCTTTGTGTAGAATGATTCCCGTAGGCTCTCCATCTTGGTTTGGAGGAGCACCAGCCAGATTTGAGTATGAGACACTAAGATCTTGAATAGTAGATGGAGAATCCACCGGGCTTTGATGGTGAAACATTCGTCAAATATGGTTCTCGTTTCATTGGAATACGTTTCCATATCATCAAGCATGTTATCGATGGCAGCAAAATCCACCACTCTACACCGCAGAATTTCGTTATCCATGAATACCTCAAGACATTTATGTTTGTAAACGCAAATCCCGCAATTATGTCTTTCCAAAAACTCCTTGGCTTTAATTGTGCTCATGTTCGACATGAAAAAACACCAAATAATACGCCGGGGAGGATTTGAACCTCCATCTCGCGCTTGGGTAGCCCGTGTGCTTCCATATTGCACCACCGACGTTTGGGTTTGGTTGCAGTGGGTGGAATTGAACCACCTATCTCCGGATTATGAGCCCGGCGAGTCTACCAATACTCCACACTGCAATTGCTATAGGAAATAATCCCCCACGTGTTTATATGTGTTTCCCAACCCATTGGGACACTTGTATTTTTCCACCGATATGTTTAAGAACATATCCACGTCACCAAACACGTCCATAACAATATATGATGATGATCATGAAAGCGGTCACGATATTATTCCCCGAGAAGTACATTGAAGCAATTGAGAATCTTGTGAAAAGGGGATATTTTCCAAATAAATCCGAAGGTTTCCGCATGGCGGTATCAAATTTCGTTCATAATCTCGTCCCAGCCTTTGAGGCAATGTTCCTCAAGGATGTAGATTCAAACGATAAGGAAATCAAGGATACCAAGAAAACTACCAAGGGTGGCGCCGCCGGTGTCTCGGCATAAACGGAAAAACGGCCAGGATAAGGACGAGATAACCCTTATTTGGGTATGTTCTGGATGCAAATCCAAATTCCGCAGTTATAAGCAATACGAGAACCACGGTAAGGAATGCGTTAAATTGCGAAAACATGATGGTAAAAGATGCCCGTATTGTCAAAGATTCTTTACCAGTGTTGCCACATGTAACTATCACAAGACCATATGCAAACAAAGACCTGTGGTTACACAAATAAAAAAAAGGTCCCCCCGGTAAACGGGGGAACCGAAAGGACACACGGAGTTGTTTAGGCCCCTGCCGAAGGGCCCGTTATCATTCTATTTTTTCTTTTTTATAGCCGGGCGGTGCCCAACTTGATGGAGGCTCTGGAGTCACGTATCCCGTTATTTCCTTTAACTCCTTATTCATGTACTTATTCCATCTTTTCAGGATTTTGAAAAGAGTTAAGAACATCAAAGCGGAGTAAAGCGCCAGGCATCCAACTATCAAGAGAATCATTCCAAGTTGTTTATCTGGCGGTTGCCTCGTGTAGATGTCAAGGAGCACTTGTACCTCACCAAATAGTACGAAAATGGCTAATAGGACAAGCCCCAGATAGACACATATGAAGATTATCACGCCCAAGACGGTGAGAAACGAGGACATCACCTTAAACTTTTCCACCACTTTTTATCCACCATTTATACCATTCGTTCATGTGATACTTGATTTTTTTCTCGTTGTTCAGTAGATTCCGAGCAATTTGAACCTCGCTTTCATTCCTATGTTTCTGGGATTTGATCCACGCATCGTTAAGTGAGTCCACTATCCCTCTATTGAAGGCCCTTTTCACGAAAGATACCATGATACCCGAAAATAACGTTAGTACGGTTATCATTGAAAACCGAGGACTTGTAAGAGCCATGTAAAGAAAAAAGTCACCAAGGCTCCCCCAGCCATCAAGGCAAGAATGATCAAGGACTGGGTAAACTTCTCCGCCAAGATCTTCATGGTATCAGAGTGTGCTTTCACCGGCATGGTCGTGGAATACTCCTTGTTGATTTCCGCTAAGGCCACGATGTTCGTATTGTTGTCCGCTAAGGCCTTCTGAAACAAGGCTTGGGATTTCTGGAATTCCTCGCGGTTGACTTTAAGATCTTGTCCGATGCTTGTCATCCAATCCTTAAACTCTTCCTTTGAGACAAAATCATCCTCCAAGATACGGTCTAACATGGCTTTCTGTTCCTTTGTCAACTCGCCGGGAAAAATACCCTTCTCGTCGGCTTTCTCTTCTGGAATATCTTCATACGGTGGTTCACTCATATAATCACCAAGTAATATCTCCGTCTTTCTCGTTGAAATATATTACTATTGATTCTCAAGAGTCTCCAGTCTTTCCAAGATGTTCTTGAGAATGTGGCGCATACCACATCCCGCCCTATCATCATTCTTGACACATGCCAAACAATCCTCAACCGTCGGTGCGGGAAAAGGCTCCCCGCATTCCGGATTGCCACAAGTTTCTCTTTCGGTCATATCCACCACCCTATTACTACTATGAAGTATTCCGTCCACGCGATTAGAGTTGTATTGGAGTACCATTCTATAAATCGATTATCATCTAACGGGACCGTTAACTCTTGGGAATTGAAATTATTGCTTGGATTTGAATAGATTATCGATGAGGAGACGAGATTATTATCCCCGTTTCTCCCGAATAACATAAAATTACCGGCTTGATTGTCTCTAATCAACACCTTCAAGTTTACCGCTCTGGCACCAACCGGAACGATTCCAGACAAATCAATTGGGTTCCACGTGTTGGGTTCACCATTTGGAACAGGCAGGGCAACGGTGGCGCCTCCCGCTATCTTGTAATAGTCATACTGGGTTGGCACCGGCAATCGCTGGACATATGTGCCGGCGCGGAGTCTTGAGACCGAATTTTGCTCTTTAGGTACAGAATTGGTCGAAGATTCTTGGTCGCCGTCATAATATGTTCCAGTCAAATCATCATCCGTGTTCAACGATCTGGCGAGTGTCGTGATCTCCTTCAAGGTAACTATGCCATCCGTGAGTACAACCATGTTAATATCATTTCTAACATCCCACGGTTCGTAGGCCAGTACCATATAATCTTTTCTTGGGATTTCGACCGCATCATCTTTCCAAGCAAAATCAACGGTGGTGCCCACTTGAACATGTCCTTGATTCTGAACGCGAACCGTGATAATTCTGGGAGTCCTCAAATCTGAACCTTCATTGGTGTAAATGTTAAATCGATTTACAGCCATTTGAAGACACTCCGCATCATTCATTAATTTTGGGTCATTCTTTTGTGTCACATACACGGTTCCTTCAGAGGCTTCAAGCCCGGGGTCTCCAATGTAAACCCTTCGCACTTGACCCGCTTGATTATGTCCTCCAGATACTTCCGATCGAGTAATCCTGAAATCGGGCACTCGCACATCAACCAGTTTCACTTGAGGGTTACCCTCGTGCCATTTAACACCGGAATCTATCAAACGATCATATCTTCGAAGGTTCGCGAGTCCAACAGGATTGGTGTAAAATACGGCTCTTTCCAAGTCCCTGGCGTATTGTAAATATTTGTCCGTTCTATTCTGGACTTTTCTATTATGAGCCAATGTAAAATCACCGTCGGGGTCGATAGACGAATCCTGATAAAGGAAACTCAAGCCATTGATGATCGTCTTGGCCATATCTGCGGTATTCAATGATTTGAAATCAAAATTGCTCTTCTGATAGACCGCATAGTTAAGATCGACCAATTGTAATTCATAATCAGATCTTTCGGAAGTGCTTATGGGTTCAAAGATTTTGGTTTTACTTACAAGTTGGTTAAATCCATCGTATATTTCTATGAAATCACCCTCTGGAATGATACCCAGATCATTTGGATTCAATTCCATCATCCCGGATGCTGGTCTCTCCGTTGCCCACTTCTCAAACTCAAATCTCTTGATGATCTCGTTTGGAACGATGTCAAATTGAAAGATTTCCAAGTCGGTGAATATCACACCGTACAAACTGGCTCCCTGAAATGTATCCGCGGTGTCTGGGTCAGAGTACAACTTAAAACCGTGATTTAGAGGCTCATCATAATAATAAGTCTTTATGGAACCGCTAAGGAGAAGGTGCATCCAAGCCCTATTCTGTTTATCGCTGGTGGTGCTACTACCTTCGAATTGTGGTTGAGAAACCGATGGGTATCTTACCCGATTCTCGCTGGAACCCAACAAGAAGGCTTCCTCTTCGAACATTATATTCCACGAGACGCCATCATCCAAGGATTCATATACTCTAAATTGTCCCGCGTTCTCAAGAACGAGACATATTCTATTGTTATTGACGTGGTCGTACAAGATGGGATATTGATGGCAGTTAACTGGGACCACCCAATTGGTCGGGAAGTCGAAGATCTTGGTGGCCGCACCGACGCCGAAGGGGATTCTCCAGTATTCCGCGTTGGTCCCGCCTACTTGATTAAGGACCACATCAAAGGAGGCTTGATTATGGTTGTAAACCGCGTTAAATTGAAATGGCTCGCCTGGGGTTTGAGCAACATAAAACGGGAGTACCCAACTATAGCCGGGGTTAACAAATCCTGCTCCGCTTAAGGTTCTATGAAAGATCGTGTGAGTGCTCCCGTTGTCGAATAGAAACAAGGCTTCTTGGGAACCGCCATTGGATGCTATTGGCCAATAGGTGACCATTGCCGCACAAATATAACCAACGGTGGGCCCCGTGAAGACTGTAAACGTTTGTCCATCGTTGGTGGAGTATGCGAATTGTGCCAAGTTGGTGGCGCCATCGTGTCTTAGATATGCGTGGACGAATTCGGTTAAGACTGGAAACGTGTACCCCGAGCCTATCATTGCGTCCTTTGGGTCACACAAGCCCGCCAGTGAAGCCACGTTTGTAAACGTTTGTAGGTCTGGTGTAACACGCACCACTTGAGTGGTGGGCGTTTCATTATTCACAAGCAACAAGTGATCCGTGACCGTCGTATGAACGGGAACGAATCTACTTGGTACTCCGTTGGTTGGCACGTCTCTAACATACGGCCATGAATCCGTTTGAAGCCCTTCGTTCCTTTGATAGTAAAAAATATCATCCAGTTTCACATGGCAGTTAATCGCGCCTGTGGTTGGTCGAATCACGAAGCCGCCCCCCGGTTGTGTGCCCGTTGCTATTGGCCAGAAAATTTGATTATTCCAAGTAGCAAAAGGTACACCTCCGTTGGTAATTATCTCATCGTTCAATAGGACGATGTATTCGGTCTCATCTATGAAGTACCACGTCACGATTATTTCTTGATTCAAGGGGAATGCCCCGGCTTTCGCCAGTATTGAGGAGGTGTTATTATTCAAGTACATGTCTCCCAATGAATCAATTTGCATTCTTATAATGGGATTCCCGCCATTAAAGGGTGTTTGGTCCCAATATCCCCATATGAATTCAAGCCGGTTCCCTGGCGGGGGAAGGACAACCCAATCCAACTTGAATGTGAACGAGGAACCCACTGGATTTTGTCTAATTCTCAAACCATAATCGGAATTATATAATGCTACTTGTCGATAGTTTATGGTGCTTACTCCAGAATAGACCACACGACATTTCTTATCCCCGTCATAGTCTATAACACGCATTGTTGCCCCGCCTATTCTGGACCAGCCCGTATCATCGCCGGGAGTCAAGAGATAGTTATCCGCATAATTTCTCCACGTGTTAATGGTGTGGTATCTGGGCGAGATGGGCATGTTATAAGGCACCCCACACGATTTGGAAGATACCTTTGATAGGTAACGATTTCGGGTTCCCCAATAACATCGGATTTAGATTTGCTATGTAACCCGGTGCAAAATCCTTCGTATCATCGTCCGGCGCTGCATATTGAACGTAGGTGCCATCATAATTCAAAATGACCATATACGCGGTTTCTTGTGAGATCTTTCGATGCTTAGCAAAGAATCGTGTGAAGGCGTTCTGGTCCTCTAAGGTGGCCAGGAACCCGTCTATCTGTACTTGTTCATTGAAAACACCAAGTGGGACCGCGAAACCCACGCCTCCAGTAAATTGCTCGTGGTTTAACTCGTTGGATTGGGGCCTACCCGCCATGTTTGCAAACCACTTCATGTAGGTAATCCCGAAATCGAAATTTGCAATGTTTATGTCGTCCGGGTGGGACCATAGTTGAGTATTGACGTTTCTTTCAAATAAGTATGCGCCAGGCTCTATCATTTAACTTTCCACCAACCATTGTTGTTGTGCGGTTACCCGCGCCAATGTCTTTGCGGCCTGTTGGTCCAAGACCACGGCCTGAATATTATTGTTGATTACCCTTGAGGGTTGTTGAGGAATTCCCGTTTCCATATCACCGAGTAAATCCCTCATCATGGTAACGGTCTGGGCAGTCATTACCTGCTCGCCTCTATCGACTATGGCGACTCCGGTCTCTTTAATCATCCCTCCCGTTTGTAGTGTTTGGATATGCGGGATGGACTCAAAGGTGCCCAATGTAAAGAATTCCGCGAGTGCATTAATGATGTCTATAAAGAAATTGACTATGCCGATTATCACATTGACGAACCAAGTGAATCCCTCAACGATGCCGGCCCAAATCTCGTCCAGATTATCAAGTACCCACGCCAATGCTTCGAAAATAACGAAAATGACTTCCAAGATAGCATCTATCACACCGGAATCTACCAACCATGTGATAAACATTGAAATGGCGTCAACTATCATTATAAAGAATTGTATTAATTCGTCCAGCAAACCGGATTCGATAAGAGCATTTAAGATACCCACAAATAAATCGGTTAACATAACGAAGATTTGAACGCCAAGATCTATCAATTTCTCAAGTATGCCGCTTTCCGCTATTCTCCTTATAATTTCCGCTATGGCTTCAAACGCGGGTTTTAATGCACCCATTATGGCCTCACTGGCTCTTTGGAAAACACCCGAATCTATCAGATCCTGAATGGTTTCTCTAAGAACATCGATTATGGGTATTAGAAACTCGGCCAGATTCTCCGCCATTTGTTTCATTGCGCCTATGGCCTGCGGCGAGAAAAATATCTCGGTAATCTTACTTAATGCTGGAGCCAAGGTGGCGGTCAAGATCTTGCCAAACATGCCCACCCTATCCAAAATCGGCTTGAGGAAAGAGACAATGGGAGCAATTACACGGTTAAGACTATTCATTATGCCGTTTATGCCCGAGGATGCTACATCCTTGGCCATGTTGCCCACTCCTTTGGTAAACTCAAGCATTTTCTTTCCGGCTGCTCCTTTAACCGTGTTGAACACTTTCCCAAGTGCAGAGAATACCGCCAACGGTGCTACCATGTTTTATCGTCTTTTCTTTATTTTCTTTCGATTTCCGAATAATTTCTTTGCTCTTTTCTTGGCTTTTTTCTGTTCCGCTGCCATGATAGATAGATAGAAAACCTTCTTGAAGGGATTCAGATCTTCGATATCCTTCGTGGTCATACCCAAGCCTCTACGGAGGTTGAATTCCTCAAGCCATTCCGCTTCAACCGGGCTTTCCTCACACCAGTTTTCAAAGGCACTGGCCCCTTCTATTCGGACGACGAAGGAGGCGCTTTTTTTGTTTCAGCAAAGCGATTGTCTAACATTTTACCAAAGATCTCCATCACTCTATTTGCGGCCTCATAATCATCCACATCCGCCTCATTGGCGAGATATTCCTCGGTGATTTTTGGGTCCACACACATTTTCATGAAGACCTTGTCCCTAACTGGGAAACTGGCTTCCAACCTATCGTCCTCGTCTTCTATCGCCGACAGTCTTTTGAATTCTTTAACGGCATAATCCATTAACTGGTACGGCGCCTTGTTTCTAATATTAAATATCTTATCGCCTGCTACCAATGGCGTGGTTTGTATTGTCATGTTGTTTCACTCCGTGTATTGTTTTTTATGAAATAAATGAATTAAACAGGATCCGGCCCCGAATAAGAACCTTCGAAGTATCCAAGACCCAAATCATCTTTGGCTTCAATGGCCACGCTTCCCTCATCAAACCCTTGCGGGTTGTCTCGGGGCATCATCCATAACTCGCATTCAACATTCATAACCTTGTCTTCTTTGGAGGGGATTTCCTCTGGGTGAGCACCAAGCCTAAGACTATTCATTGTGAGTTGGAAGTATCTATCGGCGTTTTTCTCTATCCTCATCACTCCGGCTATCGGTGAAGCATATTGGGACAAGGGCTTGTTGATCAAGTTGAAAAATACAAGTGATTTCGGATAGTAATTCACGGTGATCGTGTAATCCAATGTTCCAACCTTGGGATAGTTTGGATAGAAATCACCTAAGGTGGGTTCATTCTCCACGTCATTTTCCAATAGGATTCTAAATATATCCGCCATGCCCGCTTCGATAATGTTTTCCCCGTCGTAGGTAAGTACGAAAGTATCAACAATATCACCCCATCTAAAATTATCAAGTGCGAATTCCGGTATTGCCGGGTCATATTTACTCAAGCCCTCATCAATGGACTTGGCCCCGTTAACCCCTATTTCTTGGGTACCGGCGCCTCCTTTCTCCAATGTGAGTTGCCAGGATTTGACGAGTATTCCGAGAAGATCAACTATAATGTCTTGGTCCTCGTCGCAAACATTCGGTTCTCGTATTCGGAGACACGAGGTGGGCATTTGACAAACGGAATCGATCTCCGTTATCTCCTTGATATACGGACCAGTGAAGATTTCAAAGGCATCCCCGTTAATATTCGTGGGCGTGTTTATGTCTAAGGTGACTGTGGAAGCATCATTATCTATGATTAAAAACTTCATAACGGTGGTTCCAGTGCCCACGTGGGTTACCTCTATATACTCGCCTATATGGGCGTCCACGACCATGGTAATGCCCAAATTAAGCACGGCGGTACCTTGTCCGCTTACAACGTTTCCGGTGATGGCTGGTGAGTGGGAAACTCCAGTGGTCTCACATTGGCCCCACGCCAGGAAAGCCCAGCGAGCGGTCTGAAATCGGAATGGCACGGTTTGATCTACCGCATCAAATCCCAACTCATCGTGATAATTGTATTTTCTCCCGCCTCCCACAGTATACTTCTTTTCGACTTTTAACTTATTTCGCATTATGGGGAAGGCTCCCTCTTCCGGCAGATCGATGGCGTACTGGATAGTCGGTGAGACATCCTTCGTATCTTCCGGGGTGCGGAATGCGCGCTCCTTCGTCAATAACACTTGGGAACCTTGTCGGGGATAGTTTTGTTTCGGCATGTTTAAATCACTTCCATATTAGTCTTAACTCGTTTAACTTTGTTTCTCTAAATCACTTGTACTTTACCGTGAAGAGGCTCCGAGCAAAATTTGTCACGTTCTTGATACCAAGAACACCTTTCAAAGGACGTATGAGGGGAACGATTCCGTTGTTTATGAAGTCTTTGTAAACTCTTTGAGCGAGGTTTCTCCCGTTGACAAGCAAAAGATTCCACCAGCCCTTTCGGGCGTTTGGATCGTTCCTGGCGACGCCAAACCGACCCACCGAACCACGGTGTTGAAGCCAAGAGGTTGGCATCTTGTTTACCGGTGCAGCATATGGCACGCCCGGGGTACCAATTACCATTCTGTAGGGTTGAGTTTGTGTAAAAGGCTTCAACGTGGCAGTGGAAACTTTAAGTCTACTTTCGATGGAGTCTCTAAGTTTACCCAACTCTGACGGCACCCAAATGTTTATCTTGTCGTTCATGTATTTCGACAAGGGACGGTGAATCATCGTGGTAATCATCCCGATTACTTTATTCTTTGATATTTCTTTCACCGTATCGAAACGGGCCCTTGGGGTGACTTCAATGATAACATCATCCCCCAATTCTCCCATTGGACCGAGTTTAGATCCCGCTCCACCGCTTCGCTTTTTGCGCCACATTTGAGGATGGGTGCCCTTTTTGAATTGTTTTACCCTTGCTTTGCGTTCCGCCTGGCGCTGTTTGTATTTCTTATTGTGAACCTTGATACCACGTTTCCTCTTTGCTTTTGCTCTTCTATCAGAAAGCGCCATCTTTCCTCACCTTTCCAGAACGATAACATATGACTTCCAAGTTTGTAATCCATTTTCCTCGCTGGGTTGTATAAACGGGATTCGGTACTTCGATTCTATTATACTCCCCACATTTTTCGTTCATTATACATATCTCCCTCATTTGGAGAAAGATATTTTCGGCATCCTTGATGTTTCCAGCCTTGATTATGATATTGTAAGTATCTCCTGCTTCCGTTCCCTCGTGGGTTCTACCAAATCCAAGATCATCAGAGTTGCGAGAAACCAATTCAACAAGAATCATTCGTTTGAAAACCGTATTGATTATTAATGCTTCCCTATCGTCTTCCTCGGGATTTACTGAAAAATACTCACGGAGAACGGGTTTTAACACTTCTCCCCAATCTCCCGCATCAAAAATCTTCGTTAATTCAAATTGATAACGTCGGGGAATCCTGATTCACCCCGTGTAAACACGTTGTCTAAAATCGTTGCCTTGGACGGGGACACCTGCGTATCCGTGGTCCACGAGAATGCGTTTCTGCTCCTTCGTTAATTCCATTGATTGACCGCGAAAACCAAGGTCGTATAACTCTATTGCTATTCCCGACAATTCCAGATACGGGTCATCTATTTCCGTTCTCCTACAGAACCCGTTTATCACGGCCGTGGCTCGGGCTTTCAATCTTGTATTCCGCTCTTTCGATACCGTGTTACCGCCGGGAACCTCTTCTCCGTCGAAAATCTCGTCGGATATCTGATCATCCTCAATATAATACGACATGGCTAATTCTCCGTGTGTAAAAAAGGGTAAAAAATGGTAGGACTAAGGCGGGGTAACGCCTGCATCAATTTCGTCCATCCAAGCAATGAATTTTGGCTGGAGAATCTTGGGAGCAAACTTTTCCCGCATACCGTAGGAGGTCTTCCAGTTATTGACCTTGTCCATGCTTTGCTCGATGCCGGATGAGAGGATCTCCCACGCGGCGTCGGCGGGGCCGGTTCTGGCGACCATGAGCATGGAATTGGCATCCTTGGCAACATTCTCTTGGAGGAAGTTTGTGGTGTAAACGTTTCCGCCATTCAACTTGGCTCGCATGATGTCAAGGTTGGTCGTCTTGGGGTCGTACGGAACCACGGTGGTGTTGGCCAACGTGTATATATACGAGGTAAGCACAACATCAACGGGGCGGTCTTGGAGACCTTCGGATGTGAAGTGATCGAGACCTTTCAATACGGCCGCTTGTAAATTCTCAAGAATACCGTCACCATCACTATCATCACCAAACGGACCGACGGGATTACCAAGGTCTTCGCTGCCAGTAGCACCAATTAGACCTTCGATCTTAACACCGGGCCTACCACGGAATCCAATAATGTCCTCTTCGTTCTTGATTAACTTCACCATACGAGTCATTGCGAGGGGAAGTCTTTCTTTACCCGCGAAGAGCCGGGCCCAGTGGTCGTTTGCGAGACTAACGGAATGGTAGATCTGGGGAGTCGGAACGGTAATGGTCGTACCAGTAATGTTCTTATGATCATCCTCTGGTTCCATTGCATAGTTGGGACGCTCCATATCATCCAGTGCGCCAGTTTGATGGGATGTGGTACCGTCGAATTGTAGGCTATCTACTCTGGGAGCCATGATGCGGAGAACGTTGGGCTGGTCGTGAAACAAGACCACGAGTTGGTTTGAAAACTTCCTAATATCCGTGATTAACGGGGAGAAGGACGAATCGCCACCAATCTTGATAATCGGGTTGAGGTCGTATGACATTTTTCTTTTCACCTGTTATCGTTGAATACAATACCGTGATTTTAGGGCGCGGGAACCGGTATGTATGCCTTGTTGATCAGGAGCCAAGCATAGACCCAACCCGGTGCAGTGGTGGTAGTCGCACTGAATGCCGCACGTGCAACCGGAATACCACTGGCGAGTTTAGTGGAGATTCCCAAGGCACCGACCTCAAGATAGTCTCCTTTTACTATGGTTTGACTTTCCGCCAACCTTAATAGAACCAAATCCGCGACTTCCGCAACATCCACGAATTCGTCGTTTTCCGCATGTTTACTACTCTGTACGCCGCTCACTATTGGCAAGTGAGTCTTTTGGACTTGAAAGAGACCAACGGGTACCTCATCGGCTGGGCACAACTTGACTTGATAATCACTTGAACCACGCGCCGCGAATCGACCCACGACTTCCTCAATTGCTGCCGAAGTTTGCTCATATCGGAGTTGCTCGGTAAACTTTCTCCACGTCCCGCGTGTAATCTGGGTTGGATATCCGTTTACCAAGGAACTAAGGACCGGATTAGACATTAGACCTTACCTCCATCAACGTATTTTTGCATATGGGCATACTCCGGTCTGAGGACCATTTTCTGGCTGTCGGAGTCGAATTGGAACATGTTGATGTCTAACAGGGGGATTTCCTCGTTGCTATCCCGTTCGGTTTGATTCCCGGAATCCCGGTCGCCTTGGATCTTACCGCCAACAGATCGGGCACCGAATAGGCAACCCTCAATGAAGTCGGCTGATTTGGACTTGAAGGATTTAGAATCGAAGCCGTGCTCCTTGACGAGAATATTCACGGTGTTTTCCGTGTTCTTGGTAATCTCGGCTTGGTACAAATCCTGATAGGTCTTTGCGGAATCTTGTGCAACCTTGAGTTGTTTCTCAAGAGCACTAATCCGCTTATCGACGGAATCACGATTGGTTGCTTCGGCTTTCAAACGAGCATTTTCTGCAATGAGTTGCTCCCGTGTCTTGCCAAGTGAATCGGACGAGTTTTTTTCCTCTTCCTCTTCCTCTTCCTCTTGGTCCATATCTTCTTTCTTGTTTGGTGACACTTTGGGTTCAACCTGTTTGATTTCCATTTCGTTTTTTGCCATGAGACTCGCACGGACGTTTAATTCTACCCGATCTATGCGGGGATTATCTTGGGCGAGTTTCCGCTTTATCTCTTCGATACGTTCTTGCGGAATATTTTCCAAGGCGTCCGTTGCTATGACATGTGAATCATAGCCTACCATGTTAATATCTATGCCCTTTTGCTCGGAAACACTACTATCGTTATTCACCGTTATCCCGAGCGGTGAGAAAGTTATTCTCGCGTCACCTGCAATTTGGAGAGCCTGGCGGTCTCGTGGTTCGTCGGTTAGCGCCAAGTGATCGATCAAGAGATTGGACTGTATTTCGTCGTACGGTACGCCATCGTGGGTGCCCTTTTCTTTAACCATTTTGTAGGGATAACCAATGGAATATCCCCTCTTGATGACCGAGCCGTTGGTAAGATGGATATCGGCACATAAATTCTTATCCCCGTGCGGGCAGGCCTTGATGACGGCTGTACCGAGTACCTTCTCCTTGCCGGAGAATAGCCCGTGATTCCCGTTTTCCATTGAGGGGTGCTCATCCAATACTGGGACACGACGGCCTATATTGGACTTGAGGTCCTCCCATTTCTTGAGTTTGGCCACGCCGTATTCCGGATATTGCAGAACGCCCTCCCGTGCTACCGGTTGATTAAGGAGAACGGTGTCCAAGTCTACTTCGCTCATTTTTATCATCGTTTGAATATGGTCGCGTTTAACGTGTTATTAAGATGTTGCATTATTATGTCTAATTCCTCTACCATCCATTGAATTTTCTTGTCTACCTCATCAACGGAGGCAGCCTGTTTTATCCTGGCGGCGAAATCGGTTAAGCCATCAATATATCCGATCACTTCGGCGAGTGGATCACTTGTCATTTTGCTCAATATGTTATGTCATAGAGAATTTCCAAACGCCCGGGGACGCCCAGAGTGGTTTTAAGCGAGTTTTTTATCATTTCCGCGTCAAACCAATACTTTAAATCGCCCTCTATCTCTTCCGTATCACTGGAGGCGATATATACAGTAAACTCACCATTTACCGCATCGGTGACTTCAATTTCTGCATCCGAGCCTCCCGCAGCCGTGTTTTTCTTTTGGAAAACAATGTCGCCTGTTTTTTTCTTTCTTACAGTGAATCTTAATTCCGCGTCGGTAAGATCCACTGGATCTTCACTCGGAGAATACTTGGCTACAAACCCTTGAGACCAGTCATCACCGCGTATCATGGTAAACGTGGGTTCGACACTCATCGTTCAACTACCTCCAAGATTATTTGCTCGTCTTCTTGTACGTCCAATTGCACGGTGCCCGCTTGAATCACCTTCACGGTATCGACTTGTACTTGTTGCCAGCCATCGGTTATCAAAGTTATCGTGATACCAGCATCACCTCTTTGTTTGGTTCCTGTTCCTTGAGTTTCTTATATGCGTCCAAATATCTGTTGAATTCTTTCTTGAATTTCTTAGACATGGTCTTCAAGTCTCGTTCAAGATTGGCCGCGGATGCAATGTGAGCCATTTGAAATGTTTTCCCGTCGGCCAAGTCCGTTTCGAACAGGATCTTAATAGGTCTACTACCCCTCATTGTTTTAGGTCTCCCTCGTTATCAAATGATTTGTTGGTTCGTTGCCGGTGTAGGTTACCGTCATTTCATATCGTGCCACGAGACCGGTTATGCCGTCGTGTAGATCCGCTGCGGCCTTTGAGTTGTACACTTCCACAGTGCTGGATACGTGTTTTCCAACACCGTCATATATATGAGTCATCCAAACGTTCTCCTTGTTTAAACCAAGAAGTCGTTTTATGTCGCCTTCTATTGCACTCGTTCTTTCCTCATTGCTCCACGATTGGTTGGTGGCCAGGACTACCACCGTATCGTCCGATGGAGTTGGGGTACTGGTGAACGCGGGATTCACAACAAATTCTCCTCGTGATTGGAGAACATTCCAAGAGTAGGAGGCAATATTTCTCGTTTCAATGATGGTCTGGTCTGACCCGTTTTTGTCTATCAAGCCCAGTTGCATGTTTCTAAACACGGAATTGGGCGCCTTTATGTCCGTATAAATATTTGTGGATGTGGAGCCGGCAAGAACCAAGCCGGCTGCCGCATATCGTTTCTCAAGCAATGTGGTAATTTGCGTGATTCCGGGGATTTGATAATCTTTCCCGTATATTTTAATCGCTATGGGTGCAAAAATAACCGCGATTATATCACCCGTGACTACCTCCGCGGTGGCCAAGTTAAACGTGACTTTGAATTGAATTTTATTCGTGTCCCGAACGATACTCAAAGCAAACGAGTCCAAATAGACTTGTATGCCACCCCGCAATATCTGAATAAACGCGACTGGAGAGCCGGAAACAGGAATCCCGATATTATCAGTCCAACTGGTAACCCAACCGGCGGTATCCCAAACAGTTAACTCAAATGCGAGATCTGGGAGTACAGAAATATCAATAATGTCGGTCACCGTGGGAACATTGCTGAACCAATCAAGGACCGCCTGGTGTGCGCGAATTGGGATGGAACCAGACTCGTATCTATCCACGTTGCTTAAACCCGAGCCTCCGTCCGCAACCCACATGTAACCCGTGTTAACAACGGCGGTGGTGAATACATAAAAATACCATCCATTGCCCACTTCACTCATGGATTGGGAGGTTATCACTTGTGTACCATCATCCTCGTACACATTAACCGTAGGCGTTAATCCGGTTGCTGGTACGCCGGAATTCTCAAAATATGCTCTTATTTGAACGGGGTTATCAACCATGTCTCATCAACTTTATCCAATTTGGTGATTTACCACTCCCGAAGGTGTCCTTTAGTATCATGTTTACTTCCGAGTAGGATAACGTCTCATCGAATCCCCGGTCCATCGCCAGAATGGTACCAATACGATCTTTGTCATCCCGTGAAAGACCAAACTTCTTTAGACCCGCGGCAATACATTGTACGCGAGACATGTTAGGAGGCACGTCTCCTTTAACATGTTTGGTGATACAATGTGCTATCCATTCGTCCACAGTCTTCGAATCAAAATTATCTATGTTCAACATGGACAAATCAATATTATCAATGTTTGACTCGCCATCTTTCTTGGGGTTGTCGCCAGGAATTTCCTCGTCTTCCAGATCAAATGTTTGGCTATCCATGTATTCCGCAATTGTCATGTTGCCAATATCGTCCGGCCATAAGGGTAATCCCATTCTTTCACGGGCTTCGTTTACCGAGATAATATCTTGAACCGTCATAACGGCACCCGCTTCGGTTGCGAAAATGTTGGTTTGTTTACCCCTATCCAACTTGATATCCATCGGGAAAAACAATTCGAATATATCCGTTTCGGGATCAATTGCATCCTCATCATCTTGATCGAGCATGTAATACGTCTCTACAATTGAATCCTCGTATCTTTCATGAAGAGTTGCGTACATTTCTGCTTGGTTGTCTTGGTCCGTTTCGGATCCTGTTACAGTACCAGTTTGCACTCCCTCCATTCTCATGCTCGGGTAACCCGTTGCGGAGGATACATCTTTCGTGTATCTTCCCATAGTCTCGTCCAAATTGAACGAGGCCTTCATTCCCTCTTCGACCTTAACTTGGAGGCGCTCATTGTGTACCATAACGGTGTAGGACGACGGGTTGCCATATTTTTCTGCCCAAGGTTTCAAATCCTCGTCGGTTTCGGCGCCCTCCACTGTAATATCAACGAGACCCAATCCACGTTTAACCACGATGGCGGCCCACGCTTGGGCAACATTCTCCGATCTTACAATGGTGTTGTATGATGTAAGAGTGCCGGGGATGCCCTCGTGTCCGTTTCCAATGGGATCTATCTCACCGATAAAAAGAACACAGTCCTTTGGGTCCAAGTTGAGTTGTTTGGTTCCCAATTCCCAACCGACCACCGGATTGAAGGAATCTATCTCATTCGTGCCCGTATCCCACGATATCCACTCGTCCGGTAACCTACACACGAATAACTTCCATTTTTTCACACGTTTGGATGAGCCGGTCTTTCGGCGATACAAAAGGGAACGGCCGAACGTCTCGGCGGTTTGAACCGCAGAAATGACGGCTTTCTTGACTTTGTACTTCTTATGGATTCGTTTTAACTTGGCTTCCAACTTTGTATCAAGTCGAATCTTGTGTTCCCTATCCTTAAGAAACTTCCAGTCTATTTTGAACGCGGCCCTTGGCGCAACACGTGTTATGTACGAGCCTTTGGGAGTCCAAGAAACGGCGTACAATTCAGATTCGTGGAGGAGATGCTGGGCACGTGATAGACTCGCCACCTGATTATTAAAGTCTATAGGTTGACCTCCGTTGGCGCGGCGTATATCCTGATAAAATGGGTCGAAGGCATAATCATGTCCGGTCTTTGGGTTGATGATCTTCTTACCGCCATCTTGACCGTATGTTTGTTTATCAGTTATTCCCACGGGCGGAGGGAGATTTGGGGTTATTCCCGTCGCGGTATCCTGTTTTGCTTCAGCCATCTTAATCGGCCAGTATTTTGGCTATGTTCTTACTCATCTTGACCCATTCCTCATCTTGGCGAGGCGGGGCCGTGATGTACTCGGCGAGGCTGTCCGGGACATATTGGCCATCCCAGAACATGAAATATGCGTTTCCGTTGCAGAAATTCTCGTTGTACATTGCGTAGGGAATTACCGAGTATAATTCATCTCGGATTTCCTGGTAGCACTCGTACGAGATATCCTTGATGATTACCGTTCTCATCGTTCTCAAGCCTCTTTACTCCTTTCTGAAAATACACAAGACTTGGTTGTAAATGGTCTGGGTTGCGGTTAAGAATTTGTATCCGAGACTTTCAACACACACGATTAATTCCGTTATGTCCACATACATGCACCGCACGGCTCTTATGTCTTCGCATTCCCTATCGTCCTTGATGAGTTTCCTGAGTTTGGCATTTGTGTCCTTTTTTGAAGTCAATTCCGTGTCACCTTTCTGAAAATCACTTTGTGTTACATGCTCCACCATAGTCTAAACTCATTTAACTATGTTTCCCACGAGCGGGTTGAAATGCGGTTTCGGGCTTCGTGGCGTCATTCCCGTCAACCGTGATCAGTAGGCGCAAACCGCCTCTTCGATCTGCCCGGGGTAGGCCGGCAGTCAACTCGAGCATGAAAAATGAACGTTATACGCGGTAACACTCTGACCATTACCGAATAAGGTTCCACCCGCTCTAATAAGGGGTGAAATTAGAGAAATAGAGGGAAAAAAAGAGGAAATAGTATTAGGCTTTACCCGAGGCGCTCCGGTACATCATTCGTTGATTCGTGGTAATCAACATGCACCCGAGACATAAACCTAATTCTCTGGCACGCGGGCCCACTTTTATTTCTCGCCCGCACAATACACAAGTCGTTTTCTTGTCTTCTTGGGTCATTTTAGTTGCCCTCCTTGTCGTATACCGCAACCTCGCATTCCTCGTTAAAGGAACACTCGGAGCAGTACCAAGAGTTGAGGACGGCGCAGTCCTCATTGTCCGGTTCAACATCGAATACTGGTTTCATGATTATCACACATCGGATAGTGCACGTTTGAATGATGTCCACACGTCTTCCTCCTCAACCAATTCCAACTCTTCTGGTGCGAAATACCAGTATTCCGGTCTTCTTGACTCGCTATATGGGTACTCGCTAAGAACCACGCCCCACTTGTCGGCCGACGGGACATAATCGATAAAATAGAAGATCTTATCGACCTGTTGAAGGTAATTCTCGTATACGCGATTTTGCATGTACTTCTTACCGGTAATCTTGATCACGCGGATTCTCGTATCGCGGGTTATGGTTTCTGGGTTCTCTAACATGATTTTCACCGGGTTTGCGTTTAACGCCCGCAGGGCGTGGATAATCGTTCTCACCCAAGGGAATCAAGGTGTAGAAGCCTTGTAAATCCGGGTGGGTCTAATCGACCTGATTATTCTCGGCACTTCTGGCATCGTTTCTGGCGATGATAGAACGGTGCATCTTTGTAGGCGTTGAAGCCGCACACACGGCATTCGTTGTATGAACGGCTGAAAAGCCCGTCTTGGCGGTACTCGTTGAAGACATCTTCCGAACCGCATTCCGGGCATTCCTTGAGCGGGAATTGTTCTCCGCATTGGATACATTTAACCATAGTTTTTCTCACATCTCCATTCTTATTTTTGATTGGGCTTTGCAGTAATCACCGATCATCGTGATGGCTTCGCGGATATCGACGGCCTCACCCAAATCAATTGTGTTCTTGTAGAGAACGGTATATCCTTCAATATCACCGTCTTCGGTAATGTCGGGAATGAAGGTGTGCTTCCCGTATCTAACGGTGTCGTATCTACCATCGGATTTACACATTCTCATCTTTCGGAGCATCATTTTCTCGCGGATCTCGTTGTCGGTCATCATTTCGGGTTCACTTAGTTTTCGTTATTGCTCTGGAGTAGTATCCACGACAAGTTATTTAAGTCTTATGTGTCTTCCGTGTTAGTCTCCAATTCGGAAGTCTCATTCCCGCTCACTTAGTGTTTACTTAGTGTTTACTTAGTGTTCAGATCATACCGAAACCTTATTAGATGAGTTAAGCCCATATTCCAGTAGGACAATGCCACGGAGAAAATTCTGGCCCTCGGATAACATGCGGATAGCCGCGTGGAAAGCCATGAAAAAACGAGGGCTTGCCATGACACTTGAAATGAAAAAAGCAATGCGGTATCATTATCAAATGCTTGCCGATAAAGGGCTTTTCTCTTCACCCACTTCCAAAGATTTGGCGAAGATGGGCGTGGATACCGCGAGTTGGAACGAGGGAAAAGGGTACCTCCCGATGGACCTCAAACTTGAGGAAGAGATAACCAAACCGGTCTCCGACGAGATTAAAATTGATGTGACCGGAGCAAAAGGTCCAGAGCCTCCACGAATAGATAACAAGACTGCCATGGCGCAAACCATCAAAGGAGTCATTAACTCTGGTCGTGGCTTCAAGAAACAGGATCCAGACGAATCGGAGAAAGTCGCGTTTACTGGGAGAAAATGGCAAGGGGAACATTGGGACCCAGAAAAGAAGGAGTGGGTAACCAAAGAAGGTTATTGGTGGAATCCTGTTATACAAGACTGGACTCCTGGTACGCCCCGTTTGGGTCCCTTCTATTGGTCCTTTGAATTCATGTGGGATCCCACGAAGTATCTTGACCCGGTGCCATATGGCTCGTTCCACGACGAAGTGCTCCATAAGATGGAGAAGACTCGTAGGGGCATTATCCTTATCCCGCGAGACCACTTGAAGACCACAATGTTTGCAGTAAACTACATAACGTACCACATTCTGGAGTTGCCCGAGAAAGCCAAAATGGGGATCATTAATATCTCGTGGGATTCCGACTTGGCGGGGACAACCTTCATGGACATCAAGGAGAACCTTGAAGAGAATGAGAAGATCGTCTCATTCTATGGGAATGTAATCGACGAGGACCGTCCAAAGACTGCGGAGAAGATTTTCTTTGTTTATCAACCGATCGGGCCCAAGTTTGGCTTGAAATGTACCTCTTTCAAGTCTGGTAGCATCACCGGGACACACCCTTATTTGGTAATCATGGACGACCCAGAGGACGAACCGCTTTCAGAGAAACTAATGAAAAAATTCAAGCGGGTAATGAATAAGAAACTAATCCCAGCGGTGGGTAAGAAAGGGCGTATCTACTTGATTGGAACCATCAAGGGCTGGGACACGAAAAATGATGGCTATCTGTGGCTAATGAAAAATCCAACGTGGACGGTGATGGAGTACCCCGCCGCCAATAAGATGCCGGAACCAGACACCTACACGCTGGAAAAGAAGGAGGTCCCAGTCCGGGACGAAGAGACCGGAGAATACTTGTATGATAGTCAAGGTAGGTTGAAAACGGAGATACAATATATGGCCACCGTTCAAAACCGCGAGGAGTATGTTACCCTCTATCCCGAAAGATACACCATTGAGGACCTCGTGTGTAAGCGTCACGAAATGCTGGACGAGGGCGAGGCGGATACGGACTTCTGGTCCGAATATTTCCTCCGACCGTCCAACCCATCTGGTAACTTCTTTCTCAAGAAACGGGTGTTTGCGGCGCCTCCGCCAGGATTTAACACGGTCCGGGAGTTTATTGACGCCGTGCATAAGAAACACAAGAACATAACCATGTTTATAGACCCTGGCGGCGCTGCCAGCCACGGGATAGCGGTAATCGTGGGAACCAGATTCAAGGGAAACTACGTGTTCTTGGATTTTCGCATATTTAGAGTGGGTCTAAAACAGGTCGCCAAGAAACTAATAGAAATGGTGGAATTATGGGATATAGATACGATCCTATGTGAGGGCAACTTCTCCCAAAAACAAACGTATGCCCAAGTGCTTACCGACTTCATGAAAGACCAGTGCGAGGCCGACGGCACGGAACATCTTTTCCGGCGAGTCCAGGCGGTCTTCAACACGGGCGAGAAGTATCAACGCATCCACACTCACTGGAGTAACATGATAGGCTTGAAAGACACGGAGATTCAATGTTATGTTAATAGAAAGTCTAAGGGCTATCTGGACTTTAATTTACAACTTGGAGCCTTCGGGGTGGGGGCGGCGGGCGTTAAGAGTCACGATTATGATCTCCTCGATGCCGGGGCTTCTCTAAATATATGGGCCTTTAAAAGAGCAACTCGGGCAGTCGGGATCGCGTGTTAGGCCAAGCGGCTGGCGCAACGAGAACCCACCTTCCGTGGAAAACACTGTGAAACACGCCCGACAATTTTTTTTCTCGATCCCGCAACGCCAACCCACGGGAAAGTCAAATCTGCGGTTTTGCACGTCACCAGGAGTTTCCGAAGCAATTTCGTTAACGGATACCGCCCGGTTTTTTTTAGACCTATGCCTTGCCGTTTAGAACGCCCATCTACCGTCTTGGGGGGTGCTCGTCTCCCAACGTCCCAGCCTCCCCGTGGACTGCCTGGCGCTCACGGAGGTTTTGTGTCCCGAGGGCGGTTTAAGGGGATCCCAGCGGGCCCACACGACACCGCCCGAGGTAGGCCCGAGGCACCTTGGTTGCGACACCACACACCGTCCCGAGGTACATCGGGATCACCTTGGTTGGCGCCACACGACCACGCCCGAGGTATATCAGGATCACCTTGGTGGGATTTCCATAACCTTGTCCGAGGTAGTTTGGAGATACCTTGGATGCTCTGATTCGGTGCAGCCCGAGGTAGGTTTAACCCACCTTGGGTAATCTCCCATAACCGCACTGGGATCTCCACGGCACACCTTGGATGATGCCCTATGGAATCAACTCGGACATACCTCGGGATGGCATGGATGATAAAATACAAGTGTACCATACCGGGCACGAGGAGAACGCCCGTTCCTGGCGCCCACGCCGGTTGCTCGCACCGACGCCAGGCACTCAACCAATACACGCCGGAGACAGGGGCGCACCGAAACCGTCTCGGAATCGTTGCCCGTGGGTTGTGCATACCGTTGCTCCGTTGTCGCCCAGTGCTCGCCCTAAGTCTTTGGCATAGTATTTGGAATGGTGGCCCGTATGGTTATGCGGGACAATATCTTAAAGGAGAATCACTGTGGCCAGGAAAGGGGAGAAAAGAAAGAAGACCTGAAAAAAGCCTCTGGGGTTCCCAAGCCCCTTCATTGGCCCGAGGGTTTGGAGATGGAGGAGAAGGAAAGGTGCCGTTGGGTGGGAGACCAATGGCCTATCAACGAGTTAATCAAGGAGGGGACGGATGGAGACTCATTAAAAACTCGTTGTTTGGATACACTTAGAACGTATCTCCTTGATAAGTGTTTTCCTATCTTCCACGTGGATCGGCGGGACAATGCTTATTCTGGAGCATAGGCTTGTCTAAAGGGTCCAAGCGGAGAGACCGGTCCCAACCTCGGAATTATTTATTCTTTTTTAGGGGCACCAAGCCCGAAAGCCGGGTATAATCATTTTACTTGGACCCTTGGGACAAGTTTTTCCCGAAATATCGCCGGAAAACTTCTCCTCGCCCTATGGCGGATAACAATATAATAAATTCGTTCGTCATTCGAATGTTTTGTATAGAAAAAAACGATCATGAAATGATCGAGAACGAAAAACAGGATCTGAAACTCGTTCGATGTCAAACACGTGATAGTTGCAAATCGATCAAATCTGCGCCAGCGGGTTGCCCATTTCGCATCCGCTTGGGGTTTGGTGGGTTTGCGCCGGACTCAAGCCCGCTTATCGCTAAGATGATGAGTTGTTATAAAAAAAAGGGGAATGTGTTGGAAATCGTCCGCACTTCGTGAATCCTGTTTAGAAGAGCGGTAATCCAAGAGCCAGTTTCATAGCACGGGATGCGTCCACATCGTTTTCCTTTCTGAGGACGGTGTGTGCGGTGCACTGGGGACACACCAACACAACTTCGGCTTCCACCTCAAAGACCATCGGGACTACTGGGACCGGCTCTTCACCAACACCTATCATGTTAGCAATGGGACCCGGTATAGACTGCAACTCGTGTCCTCGTTTGGGATAGATGCTACACTTGGCGGCCTTGATGGTCATTATCTCCTCGCAAAAGGAGCACTTGTATTCCTTATCCATGTGTCTTCAACTTCGGGGATATTGCCCCAGATAGTATTCCACACGAGTATATATAAAGGTGAGTGTCTTAATAATGAAAAAAAGGGGAAGGACCTAAAGTTTTCCTAATATGGCATCAACGTACAAGTGCCCGTGTTCTGGATCTTCAACACAACTCAAGCAATGACAACACAATATCTTCACTCTTTCGTCAAGCCAAATATCGGTGAGTTGTTTCACGGTGAACCCGTCCTCGCTCCACTCATAAAACATGTTTGCTTCCACGTATGTTCTAAAGAACACCAAACAATCGCATGATGGGCATAGTCGTGTCCTCTTCTCCGGGTGCATTGAATACAATATCTTCTCTATTTCCGCATCTATTCTATCGAGATATAGATGCCGAATAATGGTACATACTTCCTCGAAATTAAAATGTGTGTCCATCTTTACATCAACCTCGTTATTATCGCCAGTGAGTTGGTGAAGACAAAGAACATGAATTGAATCAATATCGCCTTCTCGGTTTTCCTGGCCGTGTATATCACGCCGGTTATTGCAGATATGAGATAAAGAACCCACCCGATTATCGAATTGACGTATATCGCCGCCAAGGGTGCCCCGGCGATCACCATCAACGTTGATAACGCACCGAGAAACTTTAGTCGATCCCGTGGTCTGGGCTTGAAAGATTTGTAATTCGGGTAACAATACGTGGCTTTGCATTGACCGCAACACTCACACCGCCACCCGCACCGTCTCAAGCAGTCCGATCCTATTATTTCTTTTCGGTGATTTTCCATCATAGTCCGTATCTATCCTCCGGCAGTATTTGCTCTGGTCTCCAGTCAAGACCGAGTGGTAAACTATTTATCGCCTTTTCCGCTATTTTATCACAACTGGTATTGATTATTTCTATCATTTTATCTTTTATGCTCCCGGCAAGAGTAAGAGCACAATTGGGGCACAACTTGACTGCCAAGACTCGGAAATAATACTCCTTCTCTTTTATCCTTCTCCTACACATCTTACATACGTGTGGTATTCTGGCTTTTGGCCAATATCCCATTTTCAAGAGGGTTTTTAGACCGGTTCGATATCCGTTAATGTTGACTTGTATGTTAGAAAAGGATATGTCCACCTTTGATTCCATCTTATGCCTCCTCCTTGATCCAGATATACTCATACGGGAAAACCCCACGGTAGCCGTGCCGAGACATCTTACACTTTCTTTTCTCGCGTTTGACGAGTCCTTGTTTGAGAAATATCTTTAACCATTTTTCCACGGTCTTGGCACTCACCGCGATTCTTTTCGAAATCTCCCGTACGGTACACGTCTCCCTCTTGATGAGATCAAGTATTCTATCACGAGTGTTCTTGGTGGTTCTCTTGGTACCGTCACACCACCCGAGATGTTTTTTAAGAGTGTAGGCACGGGATAAGACTTTCCCGCAATTTGGACACACGTGTTTACTCATCAAATCACCCTCCTCGTGAGCATTACTTTATCCGCGAATCTGGTTCCTGGCGGTATCGATACCTCTTGATGGTGAGCCGTGCAAATCAACAATTGTGCATCCTTGATGGTAACATGACGGAACCAATAATACAAGTCATTTTCCTCGCTTTCGATGTAAAGACACTCCCATATCTGGTGATAACGGCCGTGACCCAACTTACCCGGCCCGAGACTTACACACGTGTAAAACTCCATAAGGTCTTGCCAGTTGCCGAAAACCGCTAACGGGCCATTTCTGTGACCCTCAACATCACGAGGTTCTACCCACTTGCCGGGGATATATACCACCGACGCGGGCATACTTTCGTCATAGGCCGAAGCATACACTCCCTCCCTATCGTCCACGCCCACGATCTTATACCCCGTCTTGATGGTTTTCGACATTAGAGAACCCTCCGTGTTACCATCACTTTTTTCGCGAAGACCGTGCCTTCTGGCTCTTGACAACCCGCCGTCATCTTTCGTTTTCGTAGGAAACCCGCGGATTTGTAGAAATAATGGAAATATTTATCCGTGGACTGTTCCACGTACAAACATTCCCAGACTTCCAATCTTCCGATGCACACGTCATACATCAATGTCATTCGACCATCACGGACCTCATAATACGTTGCCATGAATTTAATCAACGATTCCCAGTCTTTGAACACGCCCAAGGGGCCGTCCATCAAGACCTTGCCAGTAATCTCCTCGACGGTCTCATTTGGAACCGTCCATTTACCCGACTTGTAGATCACGCGGGCATTACTGTTGAAGGCGGAAGATAACCACTTTTTGTAATTTCGAACGACCTTATAACCGGTCTTGATTATTTCACTCATAGGGCATCCTCCTTCACCAGTATCATGCCGTCATCACATTCCATCAAGTATTCCTTGAACCCGAGTAGGAGTCTCTTTCGAAGCCAATCCTTATCATCGTTGTAATTTGCATAGTCCGCGACAAGCCGGAATAACTCGTTTAGTTTAATCGCGAGTTTCCTCGTTGTGCATGATGTTTTCTCGTCACAAAGAGGTTCATTCTCGCATTCCGTGCACGGCCATTGAGGCATATCTTCTGGACTCATCTATTTTCAGCCTCCACCTTGAAGTGAGCACGGATTATCTCCTTTACTTCACTTCGTGCACTCTCCTTCATGGCCTCATATTCCTTTTGGTCACCCTTGAATGTCCAATCAACCCCATTACCCCATTGGTTGATCGTATACACGCATTGATCCATGAACCAATTTTCAAGTTCCACGAATACATCCGTGATGGGTTCCCAAATATCCTCAAGGTACTCGTTCATGTATTCCAGACCGCCGTTAAAGTAGTGTCCACCCTCATCGGTTTCCACTTCCCCGTCAACCACGGTGATTTCCGTTATGAAGTCCAATAGGACCTCAACCAGTTTCTCATTGATGTTTTTCTCATCGGTCATCTTAGCAAGCCTCCAACGTTTAGACCTATCAAGATGCCCGCCCAAGTGGATAAGACACCTATGAGAAAACCCAACCAAAAGTATTTTTCCTCGTCATTCATTGTTTTTGCACCTTCCGATCATACCAACCAGTCACCACACGACCGACCTCTTTGTGAAAGTATCCCTCGGCGATACCAATGTAGCCATAGGTCACATCATATAGGACAATGTTGCCGATCCTCGTTAAAACACGGTATTTTATGCGGTCATGTGCCTTGTCATACACGGCACTCATTGAGACTCGGACCAGCATTCCAAACCGCGTTTCGTCGTATACTCGTTCCTCCATACAAACTCACTTGTGTTTTATGTCTTATAGACTGGGTTCCTCCACGAGTTGACCGTCCTCAACTCGGAATATCTTGAATCCTTTCGATCTGCCCATCTTGAGCATTTCAGGGCTATCCTCATAAAATTCCACGATGTCATCAGGATTCTCTTCAAGGATTTGCGAGAATATCTTATCCTTCTCGCGGAGATATTGTTTCATGTTCTCAAATCCCACACAATGAAGTTTAACGAACGGGATGTTATGTCTCTTCAACCAGTCTTCGGTAATGTCACGATGATACTCGTGGCGACCGGTAACAATGAAGTTTTTCCCCGTGCGAAACGCGAGCAACCTTCCCGCCAGCCAGGGAGCCGGTGGGCACTCCATCATTAATTTAATGAATTCTTTCGTTTGCGCCACACGATGTTGCTCTTCAATGTCCCCGTATATCTTCAATGTGCGAAAGGGTGATGGATAACATAGTGTATCATCGAAATCCAAGATGCGGGTTGTCTTCTTAACCATCATACTCCACCCCTAAAGATTTGCACAACATCCTAACAACGGTTTCAAGTTTTTCGACCTTCTGCTCCACGTTCTCTGGGTCCCTACACACGGCGGCGACGATCTTATCTTGTACAAGATCGCCAACCTCCTCTTTGCTGAATTCCCACACGGCTGCCTCCGACATCCTTAACGTCTTCAAGAGAAACTCCGCGACAAGAGGCGGTAATGGGGAACACTTAATCTCGTTTGCGAGATCCTTGATGCCACTATTGCTCATTCGACTTCTCCTTGTCCTTTCGTTTGGAAATGGCGAGATATTCATAATAATAGTCCGGGAACGCCGTTTTAATCCTGGCGACGTTCTTAATATCGGCATGTAACAAAGCATCGCCAAGAGCCTTAACGAAACTCCCGCCGTATTGCTTCATTGCATAAGCCACGGCTTGTCTCTCCTTTTCCACCTTCTCGTATAACTCCATGTTGTTTTCACTCATTTTTTGTTGTTTAGTCATCCAGCGGGTCAAACATATCTTCCCGTTGGTCATACTCTTCATATTCTGGTGTATCATAGTCCAATTCTATTTTGGCGACATCAACGTTTGTCACCTTACTCTTTTTTCTCCCACGTTGAAGCATATCGATGGTAATTTGTGATGGCGTGATGCTCTTGGGATCTACCCAGATCGTCTCCTTCAATTTTAGACCGGTGTACGTGTATGGGCGTTTTCCGTCTTCGTTCTTGTTTTTTATACGGCCCTTACCAAATCCCTTTGAGTACAAATCTTGTGTGAATTGTGGCTTCTTGAGTACCTTCATGGCACCATCCGCGGCAGCAAAATCAACATATGCTTCATAAATACTTTCTTGAATATCTTCAAATCTCGCGTCCTCGTCACACATTTGTTTAATGAAACGGTAGACCGTGTCCGTCTCCTGCATGATGATTTCCATCACTTCCTCGGCACTTTGAGCAACAAACATCCCACGAGCCGACAACTCTTTAAATGCGTCCACCGCAAGAGATATAATCGCCTCTAATTCCTTCTCGTCGGCAATGATGGTTCTTTCGAAATCGGGTATCAATTCGTCGGTTGGGATAACCCTATCGAAGACAATGATTACCCAGCGCCTGCAATACGCCAGATCAAGGCCTATCACGGGAGGCATGTTATTCGTGGAAAACCAATGCTTGACCGTGTTATCCACGACATGAAAGCCCGCTCCCTTGATTTCATAGTCTATCTTATCATCTATCAGGATCTTGATGCGGGAAGAGTCCGTGATAGCCTTGTTAACGGAAATATCTGCATAGAAGTTAAGCAGTTTAAAGACGATCCCGCTGGTCCCGAATCTTTTTGATAATCGTTGGACCGAAATGCTGGAACAATTATCTTCACCTACAATAGCGGCCAGGATATTTAGAAACGTGGATTTACCCGTCTTACCCGGTCCCTTCACCATAAACAATTTTTGAAACTTCACTCCCATATACAACGTACAACCAACGGCCTTCATGATTAAATCGAATTTTTCCCAATCATATTTGATGGTCTTCAAGAGCCAAGGGATAAACTTTAACGGAGTCTTGTTTTCAAAATAATCGTGTGGGATTTGAATGGTGTAGTCTCTATCATAGTCCATGTGTTTATCTCTATGACCGTGAAATGTAAAATCGGTGGTATCAACCCAGCCGTTCTTGAAATTCATTACCTCGCGATTTCGATTAAATTGCTCTATTTTCATTTGTCGGGCTTCTTTAATTCTCGCCCTAATGTCATCCCGTGTATAAGGAGAATATTTTAACCCGCTATATTTCACATAATGTCGTATAAGTCTATTTAACGAAACGTCCACGTCAAAATACCATCTTCCGCTATACCACTTCGCGAATTTACCCTTGGCGTCTCCCACCCAAGCATAATTATGGTATCGAATGATAAACCAAATGATCTTATCGTGTATTTCTGCGGTTTCGTTCTTAACCTTTCTTAACTCAAGGTTTTTTAGGAATTCGTCGAAATCATAACGTGTTCCAATACTGCCTGGCGGTTCGAAGATTTCCGAATCGATGGTTTGAATAAATTCAGGATCCATTATTTTCTCCCTCAAGGAATGATTTTAATATGTTTTCCACGAGAATGCTTTGAGAAACTCCCTTCTTTTTGGCCCTTGTTTCCAGTTTCTCTATCAAGGAGACTGGTAAACCAAAACTCTTCGTTTTTAGAGGCGGGCAACGATTACAAGTCGCCACTTTTGACTTTCTGGCAACGGAAACCAACATTGGCTTCCCGCAATTTCTACACTTCACTTCTATAGCATTACCTCTTAAACCCTTCAATAGTCTCTTCGATATGTCTTCCGGGCGATAACCGATCCATTTTCTCTTCTCACTCATGACAAATTCACTTGTATTTTTTCCGATGGAGTAAATAAAAATATAGAGGGTTTACCCCTCGCTAAATTCTATATCGTCCGGGTCTATAGTGTCTTCCTCCTCTTCGACCGGCTTTGCATTCCTGTTTTCCTCTACGGCATCATTAATTTCGATATCCTTCAAGTTGCCTTCCTCGTCATATAGGTCATCCTCGTCTTCCTCAAACCGAGGCGCCACCAGATAGATGATAGAGCCACCATCAACGGTTTCAAGTCTACCTTTCTCTTTCTTGAAATCACCACGGAGAATGAGTGGAAGATCTTCCCCGATGGTCATCCACGGCACTTCGACCGTGCCAGCCATGTTAAGAAAGGTATCGATGTACTCAAGCCCATAACAACCGTGGGCATATTGCGGGGTGCCGTCAGCAAAAGACGAGCCTTTAACGTCTTCCTCGTCCGAGATATTTAATGTTGTTTCAACGGAACCACTCACCGGGTCAACACTATAAACCTTAACGAGACTTGGCTCGTCCGGCTCATACTCAAAGTGGACGGTCTCACCTATTAATCTCGCGTCCTCGGCAATTCGTTTTAGAACATCAAGGTCCATCTTTAACTTCACCTTGAATTCCTCCTCAACGTTATTCGCGAATTTAACAATTTCGTCTTCCGCCGGGTCGTTTACATCGATCTTAACACTCTTGTTTCGAATCTTGAACGTTCTCCTTTTCTTACCCTTGATAATGTGAATGGACAAAATACTCGGCTCATCCCCATTATAGGCGATTTCGATGGCTTCGTTTCCCTTAGCCCTGCCCATTATTTTCTTAAGATCGGCGATATCCACTCCCCAAGAAAAGTTTGTGTTGCTCCTAAACTTGGAGAAAAACCCCGAGGGCATATCAATGAAGACCATAGAGACTCGTTGCGGGTCCACCGCCGAAATTGTCATTCCGTTCTCGTTCACCTTGATAACCACGTCACTCAAGAACGAGGCTGACACGTCCAACACGGACGTTAATTTCTTTGGTGAGACCAATATGGCATTAAACAACTCTTTCTTGTGTTTAACCGTGGCCTTTTCCTTCTTGTTTTCCTTTGTTTTTTTCTTACCCAATAACACCACCTTCGTTCCATCACACACCCGTTGGGTCGGGTCCCATTGGTACAACGGGTTTGGATGTCTTGACCCGATCAAAAGATTTAGGGGAAAAGGAAATCACTCCGCTTGATGTGGTAGTGAGCCTCATATTGCTTAGGCGCGGGATATTGAAACCGCATTTCCTTCGGTCTCCCAGTAATTAAAAAATTTTCCACTTTCTTAACCACTTCACCCATTTGCTCCGGGTTTATGTATTTTCGAAACTCTTTATAGAATTTTGTCCTATAGAGTACGGTTGGGTCTCTATTACTAAACTTGATATACGAGGGGATTCTAAGAAGTCTTTTCAAACTTCTCGGGTCGTATATAAGGAATTTGATGAGTTTTTCACTACCATCTTCCATAACCCAACTCACATCAATTTCAAATGTAGAGCCGCGTTTTATTCGTCTCCATCGAAAGATCGTACCAATTCTTTTTGAAGGGACAACTAAAACAGGATCATTGTCGTTCTCCTTCAAGATACTCTTGATATGGTCGACCATGTCATATTCCGCACTCATAATCGTTTCACCAACCATCTCCGGCGCCAGTATTCAACGGCCTCATCAATGTCCGCTGGGGGTAAACGTTTCTCTTCGAATTTATTGATTTTCTCATTGATTATTGAAAGGTAATAACCCCGTTTCATTGAAACGTTAGTGATCTTGTAGCCCTTATCTTCCAATCCTGTAACACGTGTTAGGGCGAGTAATAGGGCTTTCTTTTTGGAAAAATACTCGTCATTTACCAGATAACCACCATAAAACGTTTGGAGATGCTTTTGAAGTTGCTGGAAAAATACGTGTGGGAATAGATACGTTGCTCCCGTTGAGCCAGTGGTAAACCCGTGTTGCCGCAGAAAGGGCAGTCTATCATATTGAATGGACTTGCCAAAAAGGCTGGTGGTCTCAACGAAATCAAGCCCGTCTTGGCGACCAATAGCACATGCAACCGTGGCACATAGTTTCCCGACGAGGAAGTGCGAGGCCCAAGGGTAGGCAACACACGTTTGGATGTTTCGACCATTAAAATCATTCACCGTCTTCCCTTTAGGCAACAAAGCATCCCTCTCCGAGTTTCTCATCATTGAGTTTGAGAAATTGATTAGACCTATCTTTATTTTGTCCAGATAGAGAATGTATGGCCATTGAATGAATCCATTCACTTCCGCGAGACTTGTCCTTCTATGTTCTTTGAGAAACGAAGCCGCCTCCACCTTCCTGGCGGTAATTTTACCAGTGTTAAGCATTTCTGCGGTAACATGTTGATCTTCTTTCTCATACATGGAATAACCTTTATGCTTCATGTCCTCGTTTTTCATTTCCAACATGATGTCCCGTATTTGTTTTCGGTCTAATTCCTTCACGGGTCCCTTCATAAACTCAATTTGGGGATAGTCCGCCAGGAAATCCATGAGTAGGCCTTTGGGTGATTGGCCAAACAAGGTTTGCTGTCCCTTTTTGTGTACTCCTTTCATTTAGACCGTCAACCTCTTCACAATTTGGCCGTCCATCACGTCATATTCTCGTGTATACGCCATGATAACCCTTTCCATATTTACTGGGCCCACACCGGGGGTTTTCTTAGCCATGATTTGGGAAACTTCGAAATGACCCTTTCTCTTGAGTAGTTTACTGATCTCTTCGAAAAATAATCGGAGACTCCCCCATTTTTCAACTATGCTCGTTCCGTTCTTGGGACCAATCTTCTTGATACCGCACAACATTGCCACGGGTTCCTCTTCTTTGGATTTCAAGAGATTATAAACGGGCATTTTCCGAGGCAACTCCCTACACTTCCTAAGAAACGTTTTGGAGACCTCTATTGCTTCATGTTCGTCCTTGACGAAAATAACAGTGGTGTTATAATTACTGGCGATTTGAACGAGTTTTTGTAAACCGGACAAGATTAAAGCATCTCCAGTACCGGATTGTTTCTGGTAAACCCATCTATTGCCATAAACACAAACCATAGTTGGTAATCCTGTTACAAACGCCTTGACACATTGCTCGTGTAGATGATACACGCCAACCCCGGTGGTGCTATTAATAAGGTCACCAAAGGTTTTGAATTCGACTCCTCCATCTCCGTTATCATTGGTGAAGTCAAAAACATCGAAATCATCTATATGTTCCGGGAGAATGACGAACCTACTACCTCTTATAGCCTCGTACTCCCAACCCTCTTGGTCCTTTCTCTCCAAGAAGATAGGGTTGGATTCCCGGGAGTCAAGAATGTAATTTTCCTCAGACATGTATTGATTCCTCGCTTTCCTTTTCAAGTATATTATGAATTGTTGCTTCCTCGCACTTTACACAACAAAATATATCCCATTTTCTATCTTGGGCAGGATCCCGATTAAGAATTAAAGGGAAGCCTTCCCAAACGTGCCCACAAGTACGACATTGCCACAACTTGTGGTACATGCACCGAATACCATTGGGAGCAATATATTTTTTTGGCGGACTTGCGATCAATTGCGGCGCCGGGGTAGGCCGGCCAATACGAAGAGGCGGATCCCGGGGTTTTTTGCACTTCGGGGCACCGGTTATCGCCTCGGGCTTCGAAACTACTTTAGGAGCCGATCCATCCAGACACATATCCGACATGAAACTCATGATGTCCTTCTTGGGCCGCGTCTTGTTTTTCTTTCCCATTTAAATAATCACGTCCTTTTGTTTTAGATCTTTCACAAGCGATAAAAGATCCCCTTGAAGACACTTCTTTAATTCCGTATTGCTGGTTTCCAAGAGATC
>Ga0180437_10001309_pt1 | contig 43067 bp, 43 predicted proteins | sample SS_ome_4_FD_132410 | JGI IMG/M metagenome (GOLD analysis project Ga0180437, IMG submission 132410) | Hypersaline lake sediment archaeal communities from the Salton Sea, California, USA - SS_3_D_1 metaG | ecosystem: Environmental > Aquatic > Non-marine Saline and Alkaline > Hypersaline >...
GATCCTCCAGGTGAGAAGAGAAAACAATACGCTCACTGGAGAAGAACGAGATCTCATTTCTCAGCGTGTTACCCACTCACTGAGAGAAGACGATTTCATCTCCCGGATTACTGAACGTAAAGAGGGAACAGATTATTATTTTTCCTCTGTAAAGGGTGCAAAAAGAAGTGCTGAAATGTTAAAAACACAGCTGGGTGGGACCATAAAAGAATCCTACCATACAGTAGGATTCGATGAACAGAAGGGAACAGCCATTTCCAGAGGAACTGTGCTCTTTTCCCTGCACAAATATCAGAAAGGAGACATTGTCGTCTATGGGGATACTGTATTTGAGGTAACGGATGCATCCCAGAAACTCACCTTAAAGAATGCCACAGATAAAAAGGTCCTCCCATGGAAAAAAGTAGAAATTGAGGAAAATAAAAATATGATTTCTATTCTGGCCCCTTCTCAGTATGAACTCCTTTCCTGCCTGGTTATTGATACCTCTCCCTCCTCGATATTACTGCTGAATCCTGATTATGAAACAATATACCTGGAAATACCCAAAGGTATAAAAGTAAAAACTGGAAAAAAGTACCCGATTCTCTTTTTTAAAGAACGCGCCTACTGGATGTGATAGAATGGATATAGAAGAAAGGCTCGACCTGATCTGCAGAAAACCCACCGAAGAAGTGGTGATTCGAGAGGAGTTGAAAGTACTCCTGGAATCGAAGGAACACCCTGTAGCATACCAGGGATTCGAACCATCTGGAATGGCACACCTGGGAACAGGATTGATAACTGCTCTCAAAACCAAAGATTTAATGGATGCAGGTATCCGGGTTAAACTCTTTCTGGCTGAGTGGCATGCCTGGATCAATAATAAGATGGGTGGTGACCTTGAAAAGATCCGAAAAGTGGGTGAATATTTCCAGAAGGTCTGGCTTTCTTTGGGAGTTCCAGACACGGTTGAATTCGTATGGAACTCTGAATTCGTGAATGATCCTGAATACTGGGGACGAATCATCAAGATATTGAAAGAATGCACCGTTGCCAGGATCACTCGATGTCTCACCATTATGGGACGAAAGGAGGCAGAACTCCAGGAGGCAGCCCAGTATCTGTACCCTGCCATGCAGGTATCTGATATCTATCAGATGGGCCTGGATATTGCGTGTGCAGGAATGGATCAGCGAAAGGCTCACATGCTGGCCAGGGATGTTGGCCCAAAACTTGGATTACCTAAACCCATAGCTATTCATTATCACCTGCTGGCAGGATTGCAGAGCCCTGGAAAAATGGGAGAATATGATGAAGATGCAGCAATTGACCAGCAGATATCGGCAAAAATGGCAAAATCAAAACCTGAAACGTGTATCTTTGCCCATGATTCTCAAAAAGAAATTTTGAACAAGATTAAAAAAGCATTCTGTCCGGCAGGACAGGTGGAAGGAAATCCAATACTGGAAATCACAAATTATTTATTATTCAGGGATCGGGAACGGGAATTTACCATTAAACGCCCTTCTAAATTCGGAGGAGATATAACCTTCTGGTCCTATGAAGAACTGGAACATGAATTCAGGGAGAAAACCCTGCATCCCCAGGACCTCAAAATCAAGGTGGCTGAAGAATTGAATGCACTCATTGCTCCCAGCAGAGAATACTTTCAGCATCATCCTGAATATTTGGAGGTCTTTGCTGAACAGACTATAACGAGGTGAGATAACTGGCAAAAAACCAAACAGAGACAGACCAGATTGGCAGAATAAGACTCCCACGAGGGAATGAAGTCATCGGAGTAGTAACCCAGATGATGGGATATGGAAAAATGTTGGTTAAATGCACCGATGGTAAGGTACGATTATGCAGAATCCCGGGTAGATTTCGGAATAGATTATGGATCCGTGTGAACAACATGGTGTTAGTGAAACCATGGGAACTTGCAGAAGATGAACGGGGCGATATAATCTACCGCTATTCACGTGCCCAATCACAATGGCTGGAAAGAAAGAGAAACATACGATTGTAACATATGGTGATTCCATGGCTAAAGAGAAAAGGCTCAAAAAGGGGCAAGAAGCCTTTAAAGTATACAAGGAAGTTTTTGACCGTTCTACCCTTCTCACACTGTATGCACTCATAACTCAGGGCCATATAGACGAGGTCAATGGAACAATATCCACAGGAAAAGAAGCTAATGTGTTTCATGGCTGTGATCAGGAGAAAAATGAAATAGCCATTAAAATCTATCGGATAGCCACTGCTGATTTCAGAACGAAATGGTCTTACATTGCATCTGATCCCCGATATGACCATGTGCCAAAAAATTCACGAAAGGTAGTATTCTTGTGGGCCCAGAGAGAATTTTCCACGCTCAAGACCCTTTCCGGGAAAATCAACATTCCTCGCCCCCGGGCAGTACATAAAAATGTGGTGGTAATGGACTTTCTCGGCGAACATGGGCTTCCCTATCCTTCCCTGAAAAATACAGGTCCACTGGATGCGGAGGAAGATTTTTACACAGTCTTAAATGCAGTAAAAATCATGTATGGAGAAGGGCTCGTTCACGCAGACCTCTCAGAATACAACATCCTGGTTCATGATACCCTCTATTTCATTGATTTTGCACAGGCAACGGTGTTAGAAGATCCACGGGCCCGGGAACTTTTGAAACGGGATGTTGATAACATACATCGCTATTTTACCAGATATTGTGACATCCCCAGCCCGGAAGAAATACTGAAGGAGGTGGTGGAATGGAAGAATTCATAAGGGTTCCCCAGGCGAGAATTGGGGCTATAATAGGTAAAAATGGGAAGACAAAACAGGAAATTGAAGAAAAATTGAAAGTGAATATAGAAATTGATACTGAATCCGGCCAAACACATATTTTCTGTGAAGAATTTGAGGATCCTCTCTGTGTCTGGAAGGGAAGGGATATTATCAAGGCTATTGCACGAGGATTTTCACCAAGAAAGGCACTGGAACTGGCTGAAGACTGATATGTCCTGGAAATAATCGATCTGGAAGATTATTTTGGAAAATCTCCTCACACGCTTAAACGAGTGAAGGGACGGATTATTGGAAAAAATGGGATGACCCGGAAGATTATTGAAAATATGACAGGGACAAAAGTCAGTGTGTATGGAAGAACAGTGGCTCTGATCGGAGAATTTGATATGGTGGCTGATGCACGAAAAGCAGTGGAAATGCTGCTTTCAGGATGTATGCACGCTACAGTCTATAAATTCCTGGAAAATAAAAATAAACAGAGAAAAATAAAAGAACGTCAGAGCCTGTGGAAACAATAGACAATAATACATAACAGCAACACATACTGATGAGATTATTGAATGATGTCAGTATGTTCGTTCAATAACGAAATCAGCCAGTTCTCTCAAGAATTTTTTCTGAGGTTCTTTCATGGGGATTGATTCGAGAGCAGCCTTTGCCTTTTCCGAGAAATATGTTTCCTTCTGCAGACAGTAATCTAACGCTCCTGTCTCCTTGAAGATAGTGCGAATCATTCCAATTTCTTCAGGCGTTGCTTCTGCTCTCCCCAATGTGGCTTTGAGTAAATCTTTTTGTTCTTCAGAGGCCATTTCCATGGCTTTTATGACCAGAAGAGTCCGTTTCCCTTTCTTTATATCCGAATCAGTGGGCTTTCCAGTTTCTTCCCCGCCGAATGTTCCCAGGATATCATCGTGTATCTGGAAGCCCCTGGTCATGGGGAAGGAATAGTTATCCAGCAGGGGTTCATCATGCCCTGCCAGCACTGCAGCAATGCGGACCGGATAGGCAAAGAGGAGTCCTGATTTCTTGTCTATCATGGAGAGATATTCTGCTTCTGTAGGTTCCCTTTTTTCCATGAGGATGTCCAGTAACTGCCCCTCATTCAACTGCTGATACATCTCCATATGCAGGTGAAGAGCCTTCAATATGACTGTGCTGTCAAATCCAGATTCTTTCAGGCATTTCACCGATAAAGAAAATAGGAGGTTGGAGGCCAGCGAGGAGAGGGCATAGGAATATCTGGAGAGGGACCTCTGCACATGGAGGAGATCAAAGAGCCCTCCCTTTTCAATCCAGCTTTCCCCCCTGGCATATTTTTCAAAGGAAAATTTCATGGTTTCGAAAATCTTATCTGCATAGGTGGCATTGAGAGTCTTTTTTCCGTGTCTGATAATATCTTCATCCATGGCATCATCCAGAACCAGGGATCCTGCATGGAGAAATTCACTGGAAAGACTGGCTGTCACGATGCGTTCATCTTTCGCTGTGAACCCTGAATAGGTTTGAATCATGCTGATTGGTCGCAGTCTCTTTCCTCCTGCCAGCATATACTCTTTAATATCCTGGTAAAATTCTTCCAGAATTGAGTTTTCTCCTTTGAAATGCAAAAATTCCGAGATTCTCTCTTCAATCTCTGTTCTGAGAACCTCCAGTTCTGTCTCAAAGTCCATACCCCCATATAGAAATCTGTAATAAAAGTGTTTCTATCTCTTACAACCGGCTGCATATACACCCTCATGGGGGATCAATTCGATTTTCTGAAGAATGTCATATACAGTGCTATTAGCCCTCCTGCAATACAAAGGATAACCATAATCTCTTTAATACCCATAGAAATGGCAGGTTCTTTTATTTCATCAGATTCAAAATCAAAGAGGACTTCTTTAATTTCCTCTGGTTCCAGAGTGATTTTTTGAGTCTCTGCAGTATCATCAGATTCCACCGTGATGATATGATCATTGGGAGGCATTGATTTTTCCAGGGGGGTTTTTCCCTTGTATTCGCCATCAATAAAAACATCTCCTCCTTCGGGGGTGGAAACAACCTTTATCTTCCCCACTTCACGTTTAACGCAGTATAAATGGCCATCACAGGAACTGAAATATATAACCTGGTCGGTGACTGCTGCTTTACATTCAATGTCTCCTTCTGTTTCGAACCGCCACAGCTCATGGCCTGTTCTGTAATCCATGCAATAAAAGGTGAAATCCACAGACCCCACATATACACGATCATCCCGTACTGTGGGAGTGGAGGTGACAAAATTGTGGGTGAAAAATCGCCACACAAATGCTCCTGTATCAGCTTCCAGGCAATATACATTATAATCCACACAACCAAAATACAGATATTCTTTATAGATAGTTACAGCAGAATAGATATTATGCCCTGTTTTATATTTCCAGATCACATCACCTGATTGAAGATCAAAACAATACATATAATCATCCCATGATCCGATATACACCCTGGATGTATCATCAATCACCGGGGGAGCATACACTTTATCTCCCGTATAATATTTCCAGATTTCTTCTCCGGTATCAGCATCCACACAATATACATTTTGATCGAGGGAACCAAACACTACTCTGCCTTCTGCAACAGCGGGAGTGCCGAAGACATAATCCCCGGCTTCAAATTTCCACAATAATTCCCCTGTGTCAGCATGCAAACAATATACTGTCCCATCTTTGCTCCCTGTATAGATTTTATCCTCCCATACACCAGGTCCTGAGGGAATATCATTTCCGGTCTGGAAAGACCAGATTAAATCCCCTGTGTATACATCCAGACAATATACATGATTATCCCGGGAACCAATATATACCCTCTTCTTATAGAGAGTGGGAATCGCATCTACCTGGCCTCTGGTCCTGTACTGCCAGATAATCTCTCCTGTTTCTGCTTGCAATGCATACACATTGTGATTTCTAGAGCCTAAAAGCACCATGTTCTCATAAAGAACAGGGGATGAGGTAAGGCATCTGTTGGTGTAAAATTTCCATACTACCTGGGGAGTATAGGAATATACAAGGGATGCATTAACCCCTATCATCAGTACACATAAAGAAATAGCCACATATCTTTTCACATTGTGCATATAGACATACAGAGTGGCGGGTTTAAAAGCCTTTTTCTTATTCTGGAAAAGGGTGCTTTCTACCATTATCATCCTTCATTGTCATGTCTTGGAACCAGAACTATCTGTATTTGGGCAGAATGAAATGAAATGTAGACCCCTTTCCCTGCTCACTCTCTACCCAGATTCGTCCACCATGTTGTTCAACAATGCCTTTTGCAATGAAAAGTCCCAACCCTGTTCTTCCATCCATACGTGCGTATTCTGTCTTGCTGGGAACAATGTAAAATTCATCAAATACTTTTTTGATGTACTCTGGAGGGATCCCACATCCTTGATCTGTGACCATGCACTGGATTTCCTTGGGCATTTCCCGGAACCTGATGTAAATTTCTGAATATTGTGGAGAATAGCGAATGGCATTGTCCAGGAGATTGCTCATTACCGTACATAGGGCTTTTTCATCTCCCTGTATCACTGAAAGATGGGAAGAGCTTTCCACAAACACATGTTGATGTTTTGCCTTCCATAGGGGACGCAGTTGATTGACGATCTCCGTTGTAATAGTAATGAGTGAAACAGACTGCTCTTTGATACGTAATTTATTTTTGATGACTCGAGACGCCACCAATGTTTGATTGATAATCTCTTCCAATCGATTGACCCCTTCTTCCATCACCCGTATCCGTTCCTGCAGGGTGGAGGAGAGGTGCCCATACTGATCCATAGCCATCATTTCCAGGTAGAGTTTCAGTGTGGTAAGCGGTGTTCGTAATTCATGGGACGCTATATCAATAAACTCGGATTTCATCTTATCCAGCTCTTTCAGTTCCTCCAGGGACTGACGTAACTGTGCTTCAGCCCGCGATTTTGCAATGGCAATTCCCACAGGGTCCAGAAAATTTTCCAGGTGCAGGTAATCCTCCTGTTTGGGTGGTTTTTCATGAACCAGAAATAAAACACCGATGACTCCATCTTTATAGGGGAGAGGAGCTATCATGATACTTGCTTTATCTGGAGAGATATGAAATGCTCTTGTAAAATCACCCACCAACTGAGACATCGATGTGCTCATCCCATCGATGGGGATGAGTTCTTCCAGAAAAGGAAATCCCTGGAGTATAATGCATTTTTTCTTATTGAGCACTTGATCAGCAATATAAGAGGGAGTATGTATGGGATACTTGAATCTTGAGAGATCTTCACCTATTAATCTGGAAATCTTTTCATGGAGATTCTGGGGGAAGGAAACATATTCAAAGGATAAATATTGACCTGCAGGATCCAATAAAATGGGAAATGCACATTTATAATGATAGATGCTCTGTATACTCACAGAAATATGATCGAGGATTTCCTGGAGAGGTGCCTCAGTGTTCAAGAGAGTATTTATCCGCTGCACTGCCTGTAACTCATTGAAGGTTTCTTTGAGTCTTTCAGAATGCCTGATCCGCTCCATAGCACTGGATATTAATTCTGCTACCGTTCTCATGAGATTGAAATCTGCTAGACCATACGGTGTTGAACTCATAACCATGAGAGAACCCTGGGGAATTCCCTTCATGAGTATGGGAAATACCATGCCTGAAGAAAACCCTAAGAGCCGGGATGCTTTTTTGAACATCCCCAAAAAGGGTGAATCTTTAGGGAAGAGGGTGCTGAACATCTCATCCAGAGATACCCATGTCACTTCCGCTGTGTCAATAGAAACATCCGGAGAGACCAGGGGGATGGTAGTATTGAACTCCCTATGTGTGAAGGTATCTGAATCCAAGGGGACGGAAGCCCCTTTCATAGAAAATCCCGGGAAAAAAAACTCTGCAGTTTTTTCCAGCATCTGCAACAATCGCGACTCCATCTTCACCCTGGCTACCGTCGCTTCTGCACTGTCTTCATTGATGAGAATAATGCTGGAAAAAGAGTTTCCTATGTTGGACATCCCCTCAATTGCTGCATCCAGGACTTCATCCAGAGATTGGGCTAAAAATAATGTGCTGTTCACCTTTCTCAGGAGATGTTGTTCTTGTAAATTGCGGGCAAGTTCATCTGCTCTCTTCCTGCTCTCTTCCAGTAATCGCGCGTTTTCCAGGGCAGTGGATACCTGATTGGCAAAGGCCATGATGGATGAACAATCCCGGGATGTTATGACATCAGAGAGTACTGCCAGAATTCCCACAGTTTCATCCTGTCTGAGTAAAGGAGCCAGAATCAATTTTTTATTGGCAATTCCCAGGGTTTCGATTGCTTTTTCAGATGCGTCCTGTAAGGAGGCAGGCACCAACAAGGTAATAGCAACATTGACATCTTCCAGGTAGATTGCTTCCTTTCTCTCGATTATTCGATTGTAAAATGGATGGTTCAGCGGAATCTCATATTGCTTCCCTTCCATTTCTGTGGATAAATCTCCAGACATGTCTGTAACATGCACAATCTCTCCTGTAGTTTTTTCTTTATTGAACATGATAAAAACAACAAAAAAATTGAATCTGTTCAATTCCTCTGCAGTGACAGTGAAAATTTCCTGCTGCGTTTTCACCTTTTGGATACGTGAGGCTGCCTTGTTCAATGATTCTAATGTCTGCTGTAATCGTTTCTGTTCAGTAATATCCTTGAGAATAAGCATGATCCCCAGCACTTTCTGATTATCGTTTTTCAAAAGAGAAAGAGACGCCAGTGTATGGATAATTCTTCCATCCTGAGTAATGAAGGGAAGTTCTTCATGTTCGATATGACCCTTCTTCATGAGAGTATGGATTAACCGATTGATCTTCCACTTCTTACTGGAAAAGTAGGTGGTAATGGGCTGATTGAGTATATCAGATTCTGAACACCCCAGCATTTTTTCCACGCCCCTATTGACAAAAGTGACCCGACCCTTCATATCCATTGCCAGGATTGCATCCACAGAACTCTGCACAATGCTTTCCATTTTACTCTTGACCCGTTCCAGTTCTTCTGTTCTGATTTTCATCTGGGTTTCCAGTGTTTTGAGATCACTGACCATCTGCTGAAAAACATCTGCGCGTTCCAGTGCTGCAGAAACCTGTATTCCTAATGCAGACGCCACGGGCCTGTCTTCAGGAGACAGATTATCGGAAAGCAAAACCAATAACCCATTGAATTCTTCTCTGTGAGTCAGTGGAACAACGACTCCCCGGGGAGTGGCCAGCAGGGAAAAAAACTTGGTGAGTTCTGCAGGATCGATGGATGGTGTGGTCAGAGAAATGATTGAAGAAATGTCAGTGAAAACTAATGACGAGAGATCATGAATTTTTTCCAACACCTCCTCTGTACATTGTATTTTGGCAAATTCGAAGGGCACTCCCATGATAAATTCAGTCACCTGGGTCTCAGACATATCCAGGGTGTGATAATCCACGGAAAACCACCCTCTATCATGATGGAGAATTAAAAAATCGACTCCTACCCGGAACAGCTCTTCCCTCATTATATCAAATATTTTCTGAGCATGTGAATGTTTCTGAATCATAATCCCCAGTTTTTCCAGTGCCTGGACAACATCTACTTTTTTGGCTCCTCTCTGTATGGTACATACTGCACCGAGGGGAGTATTTCCCGAAAAAAGAGGAGTGATACACATATGCACCGGGATAGTGTGCTTGTGTCCGTGTATACACATATGTGAAAATTCTTTTTCTTCATGTATGGTGCTAAAAGGTATTGTTGTATCCTGGTCTTCTCCATATGAGATAATATCTTCAAAAGCATATCCCACATCCTGAGTACCTGTGAGATTTGCGGCCTTCTCATTGACATATCTCACATATCCCTCTGTATCCAGGATAAAAAATGGCTCCTGGATGTCTTCCACCAGCATACAAAATGCTTTTTCAATCAATTTGGTTTCTTTATAACCCTCTTTCACGAGATCACCTATCCACACCAGTGCTCTAATCCATGGTGTCAAGGGACCCTTCCCGATCCGACTCGATGTTTTGTGATCTTTCTCTTTATACCAATCCGGTATCTCTATTCATTTAATAGTTTCTGTCTCTTTAAGTATTACTCCGTACATCCACGGCATACGGTCTCTGCAGTAGATTCCACCTGTACATACTTATCTGGGTTACAGCCTATCATGATATAGTGAATAAAAAATGCAATGATATACCTCAAGTGAGATGTATAGAGCCTGGCAATGCAGGAAATGAAGGTGCCCTGCATACAGTGCTCTCTATCCATTTTCTATCCTCTCTGGAAAAAAGATAATTGCCGAAAAAATCCTTATAGTCAATAGAATTATGTTCTCTTATGAAAAAATAATCTCAATAGTAATTATATATCGCTATACACTCTTCCATATCCGGTATATCATCCATATGCGGGCAGAAAACCTTTATATTATACCGGGAGTATCCAGCCCCGGTGATTATATGCGCTGTCTCGAATGTGGATATGACAACGAAGAAGGGAGTGCATTTTGCAGCAACTGTGGTTCTACCTTATCTTCACAGACTCCCACCAAAAAAGAACCCCGGGAAAGAGGAAAATCCAAGAGGAGAACATCTCCACTCATGATTGCTGCTGTGGCAGTGATCATTATTATTGTGGGTATTGTCAGTTATATTTCACTATTTTCCTATGATATTCAGGAGGCAAATGATCTAGTGCAGCAGGCAAATAGAGAAATCCAGAATGGGAATACCTTACTCACTACCTCTGTAAGTGAGCAGATAGCCGAGTATAGAAAAATCACATTTGACCTCGACACAGAATCTGAACTCCAGAATGAGATTCAGTATGCAAAAACCACATCCCAGAGTGCTCAACACCTCACAGGCACGGTAACCACAATAAAAGGACATTTCAACAACTCACGCAATTATTTTTCCCAGACACATGATTTACGGCTTCCTGCATGGTATCATGATTATATTGATTTAAAGATCAAGGCGATAGATAAAGATCTGGAAAGAATGTCCAAGATTGAAGAGCTTATCAACAATTATATCCTCTATTATGGATTTGCAGAAAAATATCTGCAGGGAAGAGACGAATTACTCACATTGATGGATGCACTGGAAGATGGACTGGATGATGTGGAGAGTGGCGACTTTTCTTCTGGTGCATCAGCTTTTCAAACAGCGCTCTCCCAGTTGAGAGAGAGCACTGTACAGTTTGAGGACGCATCGAACATCATCTCTCTGGATTCCCTTGATGAACTGTTAGATCAGATGGAACATATCGATACTGCACTGGAATCACTCTCTGATGCCACTCAATTCTTGAGCTCTGGTGATATCTCCCGGGCCATGTCTCTGCTGGCACTGGCAAACGATGAACTGGCAGGAGTGGAAAAAGCACCCACAGCACTCCTGGAGGACCAGATAGATTCATGGTATGACACACACATTCTCGGGTTACTCACAGAAATTGAGCATCTTCTCAATCAGGTCACCCAATATGAACAGGATGCACAGGACCTCTATGATCAACATACCTGATTTTTTCCTTTTTTTTCAGAGCCCTTCAATATATGGAATATCTCCCTTTTATAAAAAAGAATCTGTAAAAGTTTTCGCTCTGCTCTCTCTAATCTCCATGTTCAATACCGGGTATACAAACCTTTTTCAAGGGTTCTCAATTACAGAAAGGTAAGATCACATAGTCCAGAATCTAACCGAATGAGGTGCTCACATGATTCATATCTGGGATGAAACACTGAGGGATGGGGAACAGACCCCAGGAGTGATACTCACCAAAGAAGAGAAAATTGAACTGGCAAAGGCACTGGACGATATTGGTGTATCTCTTGTGGTATGTGGATTTCCCATTAATTGTGAAATTGAAGCTGAAACAATCCGGACCATAGCCAGGGAAGGTCTGACAACCAAAACAGGGGCTGTGGCCAGGGGCAGAAAAGAAGATGTAGACGAATGTCTCAGGTGCGAAACTGATGAAATTGTCATCTTTGTACCCTCTTCAGACATTCATATTACCCATAAGCTCAGAAAAACCCATGAAGATGTCCTTGACATGATCAGAGAAACAGTTCAGTATGCTTCCGATCATGTCACCACAAATTTCGTTGCAGAAGATGCTACCCGTTCTGATTTTGATTTTCTCATTTCCTGCTTCAGATGTGCTGTAGAAGCGGGTGCATCCAGGGTGGTCATAGCCGATACGGTGGGAACCATGTATCCACCGCGGATGAAAGTCCTCATAGAACAGATCGCCTCTCATATCTCTGTCCCCTTATCGGTGCACTGTCATAATGATATGGGGTTAGCTACAGCAAATACCCTGGCAGCAGTGGAGGGAGGAGTAACATATCCTCAGGTCACCATCAATGGATATGGTGAACGGGCCGGGAATGCCCCATTGGACGAAGTTGTCATGGGTATTGAGACGCTTCTTTCTAAAAAAACTGGAATTAAAATCAATAAATTATATGAATTATCCCAGCTGGCCGAAAAATATATCATGATTCCTGTCCACCAGCAGAAACCTCTGGTGGGTGAAAAAGCCTTCTCCCATGAAGCGGGAATTCATGTTCACGGATTATTGAAGGACAGAAAGACCTATGAAGTGATGGATCCCCGGGTATTGAACCGTGAAACGCACTTCATTATCGGTAAACACACAGGTGATGCCCTCATGGAAGCCAAACTGAAGGAACTTGGATTCTCCTCCGACAAGACCATTCGCAGACGAATTCTCAATGTCATAATCGGATATCTGGAAATTCACAAATCAGACAGAGTAGAACAGTTTGAACTCGCAAAAAGGAACATAGAAAATCTCACCCGGGGGATGACAGATAAAGAACTGAGGAAGGTCATTAAGTTCATTGAGAATATTGATATAATGAGGCAGATCACCGGCGATGAACAGGAGAATTTATAAACTGATCAAATAATTACAGGTCAAGGTAATCACAATGTCTCTGTATCGCTTTGTAGCCCGGAGAATCATAGAAATAATCGTCACATTTTTTATCATAACCATACTTGTTTTTATTCTCTTTCGGATAATGCCGGGAGACCCTGCTTCCATGGTGATCTCCCCTCGAATGACTCCTGAATTAAAAGAGATCATACGGGCCAGATTTGGATTGGATAAACCATTGTGGCACCAATTTCTCATCTATATGAACAATTTGCTTCATGGAGAATTTGGCACCTCATTTTATTATTCACAGGATGTATTCGGTATCATCAAGCAGCGAATCTTTCCTACTGTTCTCCTTTTCACATCGGGGCAACTACTGGCTTATGTGCTGGGGGTCAATCTGGGGCGGATTATCGCCTGGAAGAGAGGGGGAAAACTGGAATACGGAAATACCGTGGTAGGCCTCTTCTTCTATACCATGCCCATTTTCTGGCTGGGTCTTTTATGTATCTGGGTATTCTCCTTCTATCTTGATATATTCCCCGTGGGGGGATGGAAAACTCCCGAGATCTGGGGTGCTGTTGGATATGTGAGTCCCTGGACAAAAATCCTCGATATCCTCTATCACCTTTTTTTACCCCTGACCGTCTATACTATCTGGATCTATGCAGGAAGCATGTTGATAATGAAAAACAGCATGCTGGAAACCCTGAAAGAAGATTATATAATAGCTGCACGGGCCAAGGGACTTCCCGAAAAAACTATTCGCGATCATCATGCAGCCCGCAATGCCATGTTACCGGTGGTCACAGACCTGGCACTGGGTATTGTATTCTCTCTGGATGGAGGAGTATTGACAGAAACGACCTTTTCCTGGCCGGGACTGGGTAAAACTATGGTGGAAGCTTCCCTGAATTATGATTATCCACTGGCCCAGGGTGCATTCATATTACTGGCCATTGTACTCCTGGTATCTGTTCTGGTAGCAGATATTCTGTATGCCTACCTCGATCCTCGAATTCGATATGAGAAAACAAAATATTAATGCATACTGAATGCATAGAGAAAATGGAGAAGAGAGAAGAAAGAAGTGAGAAAATAAAGAAATAAGTAAAGGATATTATCCTCTATCTTTGGGGATTTTTGGTATCAGCCAGGAAAGAAATGCATCTTCACTCCGTGTCTGGGCGAAAATTGTACCGGGCCCCTGAAATTCTGCCACCAATCCTTCACCGCTGAACAGTGTGGATTTGAGGCCTCCTATTCGTTTTACATTCCAGGATATATTGTTATCGAAAGCAACAATGTGACCTGTATCCACCACATATTTCTGTCCACTTTCTAATGTAACCTGGTGCAGTGCCCCATAACTGGACATGAATATATATCCTGTTCCTTCCATTTTCAGAAGAAAGAGTCCTTCCCTGGCAAAAAAGGTCTTAGCGCCCCCAAACTTAGTGTCGATGAGAATTTCAGGGTCCGAAGCCATGTAACAGCCTGAGGTCACGAAAAAGATTTCAGCAGACAATTCTTTGTAAATAACATCTCCTGAAAGTGGTGGTGCCAGTCCAATAGTCCCCGGTCCATTTCTGGCAGTATAGGTATTCATGAAAAAACTTTCTCCTCCAAGCATGGATCGTTTCAGTGCTCCAAAAACCCCACCTTTAGCCTGAGTGGCAAGTTCCAGATTGGATGACATGTATACCATGGCCCCTCCTTCAGCAGTGATGCTCTGATCGGGCTTGAGATGTATCTCTGCAAGAGAATAACTGGGCTGATAAAGGATTTCAAAATCGATTTTTCCTGAAAGATGTTCTGCAAGGGGTGCTCCACAATGTGTACAGAATCTGCTCTCTTCCTTATTTTCCCTTCCACATTTTTTACAGTACATGAGAACTGTACTATCAGCAGATTTTTAAACTTTCCTTCCATTTCCCACAGTGGAACTCTTTCCTCTCCCCTTCAGGGGGAGCAGGAAATATAACCAGAGAAAAACAGGCCCAACATATTTATAAAGAAATTAAAAAAAAGAACATAAGTGATCCATTATATAGAGAGGTGAATGGCATGGACCGGATTTTAAAGGTATTCTGTGGAGAAGAAGTTTCCTGTGTGGAAGAATGGGCAAAAAAACGAAAAGCTCCCCAAGAACTGTTGACCCGTATGTATCAGAGTCTTACAGATCCTCAAAACGCCCATACACATGTTGAACATATCTTTGACCTGTTTGAGAACGAGAAAGATGAGCACATTAAAAACAAGATTCGCATGGCCCTGGTGAGGATTCAGATGTTTTCACACTATCATATGTTCGAACAATCTGAATTTCGCGATGCAGGTGATATGGCATCCCTACTGGAACGGATGCTCTTTGGCTACAACATTACAGAGGGGAAAAAGCCCCAGAAAGATGAAGCTTCCTCAGAGGAATAGAAGTAAAAGAGAAAGATTTTTCTTTTCTCCTGTGAGTCCCTTTTTTATTTTATAAAATTCTGATTCTACTCAAACATGTGTATTCAAGGCCAGATCAGGCTATAACCTTTATAAATAATCATATCCTAAAGAGCAGGCTATGATCCTGCTCATCATACTGGATGGTTGGGGAATTTCTGAAAACAGAGAAGGAAATGCCATACTCCAGGCTCATACTCCTCATTACGATGAGATACTCCGCTCTTACCCCAACACAACCCTGGGTGCCTCAGGAGAAGATGTTGGTCTTCCTGATAACCAGATGGGTAATTCTGAAGTGGGTCATCTGAATCTGGGAGCAGGACGCATTGTATACCAGGACTTTGCCCGAATAAACAAAGCAATCCGCGATAAGAGTTTTTTCAAGGAAGAATATCTAGTTCAGGCAGTAGAACGTGTGAAAAACACCAGTTCCACACTTCATCTCATGGGATTGGTATCAGATGGTGGTGTGCACAGCCATATATCCCATCTGTATGCTCTTCTCGATCTCGCCTCCATGCATGATGTTGATCCTGTTATCCACCCCTTCCTGGATGGGAGAGACGTTCTCCCTACCAGCGCCCTCCTCTACATATCACAGGTGAAAGACTATATGCAAAAACAATCCATAGGGCGATTCGGGACAGTTATGGGAAGATATTATTCTATGGATCGGGATAATCGCTGGAAACGTACTCAGAAAGCATATGAGGCTCTGACCGGTGTAGAAGAAAATACATTCATTGCCCGTTCCATAGATGAAGCTATTGAAAAAGCATATGAACGGGGTGAAACCGATGAATTTGTCCAGCCCACCATCGTTGGTGAAACCATTACAGACACAGATTCCATCATTTTTTTCAATTTTCGACCCGATCGCGCCCGTCAATTGACCCGGGCATTCTTGGATGATTCTTTTGATCATTTTGAACGGAAGAAACTGGATGTCTTTTTTGTGTGCATGACTGAATACGAAGAAGATATTTCCACAAGAGTGGTGTTCACTCCCCTCTCCCTGAAAAACACACTGGGAGAAGTCTTGAGTAATCATGGGTTGAAACAACTCCGTATTGCGGAAACCGAGAAATATTATCATGTGACCTATTTTTTCAATGGCGGGGATGAAGATGCCTTTGAGGGTGAAACTCGATTATTAATTCCCTCACCGCAGGTTGCTACCTACGATGAAAAACCTGAAATGTCTGCATACGAAATTACCGAGGCAGTGATCAAAGAGATAAAAACTCATGCGTATGATGTGATCATCATGAATTTTGCCAATCCCGATATGGTGGGGCATACAGGAGTCCTGGAGGCAGGTATCAAAGCCATCGAAACTGTGGATGATTGCCTGGATCAGATTGTGGAGGTATGTACTGCTGATACTGATCCTGATTCTGGTCCTGATCATGAGAATGTGGTGCTTATCACTGCAGATCATGGAAATGCGGAAAAGATGATCGATACCAGCACGCATAAGGTATTCACTGCTCATACCCCCAACAGAGTCCCTTTTATTATTACCAAATCCTGTGAGCTTCGCCCGGGAATACTGGCAGATGTAGCTCCAACCATACTGGATCTCTTGAATCTTGAAAAACCTGATGAGATGAATGGGGAAAGTTTAATAAAGTCACTATAAAGAATTGTGGCATGGTCAAAAAGAAGAGGAAGAAGAAGGTGAAAAAGAAACCATCTCAGAATATTTTTGCTGGGGGTGGATTGATCCTTCTCATAATTGGAGGATTCTTTGGAATATTATATCAGACCCTTTATCTGCTCATCACCCGGGAGGCACTGGCAGACCAGTCGCTCTACTTTGTGGGAGCCCGGGTACTCCAGGAGCTGGGATTCCTGCTGGTATTCTGTGCACTGATGGTGGGATGTTATTATTACCGCTCAGAAGAGGAACCCCATCAGAAAATTGCTGGATTCACCCTCATCCCAGCAGCAGTCGTTTCCATACCTGCCTTCGTGTATTTATTATATGACAACATCTCAATTCTGCAGGACCAGGTCTTCACCATGCGTACCTTCCTGACCCAGATAATCCCTACCTTATTTGAATCCATATCCAAAATCTACTTCTTTGCTGGGGCACTCTTTCTAGGTATACTGTTCATCGGTGTATTGCGGAGAAAATCAGTGGCAGATTGGTTTCTCATTTCTGGTTCCCTCACAGGATGCGTTGTCCTGGTCATTTACCTGTATACAATAATTGATAGTTATTCTGTGTATCTTGAACAGGGTGCCAGCAGCGATCTGATCATGGCACGGGTGATCATACCCTCTTCCACCATGGTGCTTGCTTACCTATTCATTATAGGAGGTACTCTCCTATTTTCTGTATCACGGATATGGCAGCGAAGGAATCTGAAACCCTGGACAGGCAGAATCTGGCTGGTAGGAGGAATCACAGGTGCATTTCATGAATTCATCCAGTTAGCAATGAATTCACAAAATATACAGGACGAGATCCTGCGTGTTCGCCAGTATATCATGGAACTCACTCCATACTCCACATCACTACGGGATCTTCCTTTGACCACCCTCACCCTGAGAGAGTATTATGTGAAAAAAATGATACCTCTCTACCTGGACCATGCCCTGTGGATTTTAATCTTTTCCGGATTGGCAATGGTGGGACTGTATTTCTGGTTAAAGGAATAAGCCTCCTTTCAATCTCCGACAACCCAGAAGATGGAAATTCTCCCTGTAGATTGGATACCGGCACACGTGTTCATGAAACACCCCATCCCCTCAGGAGAAATACTCGACTATTGAAAAGAGAAGCAGACCACCCACTCCCACCACAGCTGCCGCGGGATAAATCCATACCAGGGGCATCACTCCAAATATGAATGAGCCGGTGGCAATTCCCAGGTCGAAGGAAGCAGTGAAGAGAGAAAGACCTCTGGCCCGTACTTCTTCTGGGACTCTATCCACCAGAAGTGCTGTTAATACTGGATACACGCTGTTAAATCCAATACCATACAATATTCCCGAACCGATGAGGAGTACCAGCGAATGAGCAGTGGATAAGAGAATTAAAGATACTGAAAGGGTGATCATTCCCGGTATGATGATGGTGGTTCGACCCACCGTATCTGATATCCTGCCAATGGGGATTCTGATAATAATGGATGAAAGGGCATAAAATGTATAAAAAAGTCCATAATTAGCAATATTTCTGGCAAAAAATGGTAGAAATGCTACAATAGATCCATAAGTTATTGTACAGAATAAAATTACCATAGATGGAAGAATAGCTCCTCTTATTGATTTATTTACACTGATTTTTTCATTTTCATGAGTTTCTTTTACCAGAACCCCTAATAATAATGCAATTCCAGCCAGAAAGGCTTCCAATAAAAATACTTCCCTGAATGAGTAGGCATCCAGGAGATTGGTGCCTATGGCTGGAGACACAGAGAGTGCCAGGGCAGCAGCCATTCCAAAGACGCCAAAAGCTTCACCTCTCCTGTGGGGTGGGGAGATATCTGCGATCATGGCAATGGCAGCGGTGGCAAAGGCTGCAATTCCCAGTCCATGGAATATCCTGACCAGTGACAGCTCCCACATGGTATGGGCTGTTATATACAAAAAAGGAGATATGAGAAAAATGAGAGCCCCACCCAACAGCATGGATTTTCTCCCAGCGCTGTCTGCAATTTTACCAGCCAGTGGTCTGAATAACACAGAGGAAAGAGTGAATATGCCCACAATTATTCCCACCTCTCCCTGAGTACCTCCTATATGTTCCACATACAGGGGGAGAATGGGGAAGAGCAGGTAAAAACTGGAAAAGAAAAGGGTAATGGAGGAAAGTAATATGAATAAATTTCTGGTATACAGGGGCATCACTGTACCTCCCCTGGAAATTTATTAAATCTTTCTGTTTCTCAGAGGTAGCAGCCGAAAAATTCCATCTGAAAATAGGAAAATAGGAAAATAGGAAAAAGTACACTCCATGCTTACGTGATTACCAGCTTTCACTGCACACTGTAATAAAGGGAATACTATTTATATGGGGACCATGAAAGCTGTGCTCATGGATATACGTGTGGATGCAGACCTGTGCTGTGGTTGTGGTCTGTGTGTCATCATCTGTCCCCAGGGAGTCTTTTCTCTGCATCATGGTGTTTCCCATGCAGAACAGCAGAACATGTGCCTCCAGTGCCATCTCTGTGAAATTGCTTGTGAAGACCATGCCATCACGGTGATAGAAGATGGAATAACTCTACAGGGTTAATTGTTCATTATCATGGGGAAATATGTGAATCCCCTTCATCTCCCTCAATACATCCAGCGACTCCAGTGCCTGGACTGGATTGAAGAGTACACCCACAATATTTCTTTTTTCCAGATTCTCTCTCAGGGGTGCAATATCTCCACAGTAAATATAATCTGTTGTTGATCCATGCACCACCACCGATTGATGACCTGGAGTATGCCCGGGGGTGGAGATGATTTCCACAGCATCAGAAATGCTGTAATCTCCTTTAATGGTCACAAAATCCAGTCCTTCGAAAAATTCTTCAATATATGCCGCTCTCATGAATCGATGAGGATTATAGGCATAGTCGAGTTCATCCTTCTGCACATAGGTTTTGGCATTGGGGAATAAAGCATTATTACCCACATGGTCCATGTGCAGGTGTGTATTGATGATCATGGTGATGTCTTCCTGCTGCACCCCTTCCCTGCGTAGGGCGTCTGTCAGGGATTGCTTTCGATCGATCATATAATATTTACGAATAGCTTCAGGAAGTTCTCCCATACCAGAATCCACCAGAACAATATCTGATTCCGTTTTGATCAACAGTGGTTTCAATGCTGCCTGATATTTTTTACCATAATATGGAGCCTTTCCATAGACTAAGAATCCCAAATCAAGGGTAAAAAACCCTTCAAGGAGCAGAGTCACCTTTACATCTTCAGATCCAGTCATGTCACCACCCTATTCCCTTACGAGCCATGGTGCCTTCTGTATAGGGATGTTTGATTTCCAGCATCTCGGTCACATAATCTGCCACTTTCACAATCTCACGGGGGCAATTCCGTCCAGTGAGGATCAATTCCACAGAAGGTGGTCTTTCTTCCAGTAAAGACAGGACAGGTTCGGATGATATGAGTGCAAAATCCATGGCCACATTGATTTCATCCAGTATGACAATATCATATTCCCCTGACAAGATTATGTCTTTTGCATGATTGAGTCCTTCCTGAGCCAGTTTAATATCTTCAGGATCAGGATGTTCCTTTGAAACAAAATCGGGTCTGCCGAATTGTTTTATTGTAAAATTCGGGATAAGCTTTGCCGTTTCCAGTTCTCCATAATTGATTCTTCCCTTCATGAACTGAATCATATATACCCTGAGTTCATGACCTGTTGCTCGCATAGCCAGCCCCAGAGCCGCTGTCGTCTTTCCCTTTCCATTACCAGTATAAACATGAACACGTGCATTTTCCATAGCATCCCTTTTGAGAGTGAATTATAAGCTTTTCTCCCTCCTCCACAGGCACCACCTATATAAGATTCAATATTAATATTTGGATCAGTACCCGTGCCTGTATCCCTGCCTCTGTCTCTATCTCTGTTTTTCTGTCCGGGGTCCCTGTCTCACAAACCTTATAAACACGTTCAGTGAAACTGCTGCATGAAGAAGATGAGCATCTGGGTATCCAATATTGATTCATCTAGGTCCCGGTTGGAAGGGCGAAAAATTGCCAAGGGGCTAGCAATAAAAGATCCCTCTCTTACAGAAATTGAAGAAGCTGCCAGACACCTGAATCTGGATTTTGAGATTAGCCAAGCACAGTATCCCAATGACCAGGGAAAGGAAGAAAGAACTCCGGGAAGAATCCTGGTGGAAAAAAAATATTCAAAAAGTAAATCCATGAAACTTCTCTGTGATGAAATTAGACGAATCCGTCAGGATACCCAATAAAAACTATAGGTCTCTCTTGTGCTCTTATCTGCATCTTTAACGAGATTGTTCTGGGTACCCTGGTGGATGGGGTGATATAATTTCTTTTGGTGGACGCGATCGTCTCCAGAGAATGAGTATGATGATTATCACCGTGGTAATCAAGAGCAAGCCTGCGAGAATTGTTCTGTTTCTCTGAGCAATTTCTGTTGATTCTTCTTCACCCTGTAATTGCTGTATCTGCTCCAGGAGAATGTCACACTCTGCAACCTTTTCTGTGGCTTCAACCTGCTTATATAGGGAGCGAGCTTCTTCAATATTCTCTTTGGCCTGTGCATATGATCCTTCCTCCAGCAACTGCTGTCCTTCTTCCAGAAGCATGCTGGCATTGTAGATCATGGCGGTGGTGTCCCCACATTCAGCCAGGAGTGCCATGCATTCATTTACCTTCTCAGTATTTCCCAATCCATCATAGATAGTGAGAGCTTCGTTAAAGTAAGATGATGCTTCTTCACAATTTAGTTCTTCGAGGCTTTTTTTCCCTTCTTCAAAAAGTTCATTTGCTTTTAATCCGTTTTCTGCTCTGTTCAATAACTCAAAAGCCTGTCGCATGGTGAATGGATCTCTGGTTTTCTGAGATATTTCTTTTACTTCTTCCAGTACCACCTGTGCCTCCACATAATTTCCCTGTTCTAAGAGTGCTTTTCCTTCATCCATCAGTTCTGATATTCTGTTCATTTTTGTTTTTACCGATAACCAATCGAAAATATTGAGAGCCAGCCGTTTATGATCGAAATAATCAAGTGGATTTTTTTCCCAAAGAGATCCTGCTGCTGTTCTTCCTCTGAAGAGGCTGGTATCTCCAATTGCAATAATTCTCCCTCTTCCTGATTCGGTATATGCCATGAGAATGAGATCTTCTCCTTTCTTCTCGAGAGATGGTTCATAGTTTCCTCCTCCAAATCCATAAACCTCGGAAAGAATATCCCCATACGTATCTACATTTCCCCATGAAAGGGGCCTGGCCATTCGAGAAAGCCGCATAGAACACCCTGATATGAAAAAAATGGTGGATATATTCCGGGTCACATAATGATCAGCAAAATGAGTGATAATAGGGATTTCAGTATAAGGCTTATCCAGCACCAGATTGTTCTCAGGATCGATAACCACATCCCTCTGGAAGGAAATCCCATAGTATCCTGCTACCTCATTAAAGTCTTCTATATTCTTGGAGCTGAGGATACCACTTTCTCCCATCAAAAATAATCCGCCACCATCGAGGACAAACTTATGAATAGCATCCTGTTCTTCTTCAGAATAGGGAACAGTAGGTGCTGCAATTACCAGAACATCATAGGGATCTAAATATCCAATCGTTCTTGAAAATTCCACCTCATAAAAATTTATTTCCAGTACCCTGGCCAGATCATTGAGAATATTCTGAATATTCTGAGAACTATGGCCCACATCGACCAGGATGGTTCCCTGTGCCTGTTGGGACGCTACAGGGATACAACTCATGAGCAATACCCCAAGTATCAGTATTCTGTAGATTTTCATATATGCACCACTGTATGTTAGGAAATCAGAGAATTTAAGTATTTCTTAAGTAATTGGGAACTACTGCATACCTTTCAGGTGAATTTGAAGTAATACATATATTCCCCTGTGATTTCTTTTAATTCTCAGGTATACACCAGCTCGTATTCCTATTCTTGTCCTGCCCCTCTCTCCTATTTTTATTCCTATTCCTATTCCCTCTCTCCTTCTTACCCTCGGTAAAAAGAGACATGAAGCATGACATCACCAAATTAATGATATTGCCCAGAATATGAGGTGAATCGAATTATCGAACACCGCCCTGTGATATTAAAATTGTCTCAATTTTTCACATGAAAGAGTTTAAAAAAGGGGTTATCTATTATCCTACATGTTCTGGAAACGCATTGCTGCTCTCTTTATCATCCTTATAGACGAGATCGTATTCACCACATTCTTTTTTGTAATTCTTCCTATTTTTGATTTATATCCACCTCTTTCTTCATATCTGAGTGTTATGGCCATCCTCATCATTAAAGATATCATTATTATTAAACTGATCTGGAATATTCTTGTTAAACCCCCTCTTCTTGGAAAAGAATCTCTAATTGGAAAAACAGGAATCGCACACTCCGATCTCAATCTCCAGGGGTGGGCACGCATTGATAACGAGTTCTGGAGGTGTGAAGCCTCTGAATTCATAGCAAAGGGGGAACTTATTGTGGTAACAGCTGTGCATGGGCTCATCCTGAAGGTGGAATCTTTGGATAAAACTCCCACATGATACCCTCCTCCAGCAATTTTAATCAATTACATCGAGGAATATAAGATCAATAAGAAAGGGGAAGGGGAGGATAAAGTTTTAAAAGTGGATAGTAAGTCAATTGCATGACTGGGTTTCTCATAGATCTGGATGGCGTGCTGAGACGAGGAGCAGTACCCATAGAGGGTGCTCCTGAATTATTACAGGTTCTCAAGGAATTTTCCTATCTCATTGTTACCAATAATTCCACACGAACTGCAGAAGAGTATGCAGTAGATCTCCAGTCCATTGGATTACCTCTTGATCCCCCACATATTCTGACATCTGCCCAGGCCACAGCACTGTTCCTCAAATCAAACAGGTCATACTCTACTGCCTGGGTAGTGGGGGAACGGGGGCTCCTCTCAGAAATTAAAACCATTGGTTATGATATTTCTGAAACTGGTGAATGCGTGGTGGTGGGATGGGACAGAACACTGGACTATAATAAATTGAAGACAGCGTGTCTTGCCATACGAAATGGTGCAGAGTTTATTGGCACGAATCCCGATCTGACATACCCCTCTGAAGAGGGAATCATTCCCGGATGTGGCGCCATCCTCGCCTTTCTGGAAGCCTGTACCAGCCAATCCCCATTAATAATTGGTAAACCTGCTGGATTGATAATGGAAATAGCCCTCAACAGACTGCAGGAACCTGAGGTATATGTCATAGGAGACCGTCTGGATACAGATATTCAGGCAGGAATCAATGCAGGATTGAAAACCATTCTGGTATTGACAGGAATCGAGACAGAGGAAAGTTTGTCTGTGTCCCCCATTCAGCCCACCCTGGTCTGTAACGATCTGCAGGAGCTGACAGATTTCATCCAATCACAGGGGAAATCCTGAGTGCAGTATGGGAACCTGGGAATCTCTCACGTATAGAGAAAAGGAATGCTGAAAAGAATGATGCCAGGCACATTATACCAGTAAGACTGCTAGGATTCCGGTGAGAAAAATTCCATCAAAGGTCCCTGCTCCTCCAATAGATGCAGTGGGAGTTCCAAGAGTTTTAATTTTACTGAAATTCAGCAAATCTGCACCAATTAACACACCCAGTACTCCTGAAACATACGCAATTACTGTTCGTATTGCATGAGGGAAAATAACAGCCAGTACCACAGCCACTATGGCAGATGCCAGTGGGGCCAAGAAAACAGGCATGGCAATGCCCAATCCAGGAACAGCTGTGGAAAATTTATAGCTGATAAGAACACAGATAGCTGTACCGATGAGCACAGGAAATATCATTGAGGGGAATTGTATTAAAAGATAGAGCGATACACACACCGGGATGATTGCTCCTCCCACATTTGCTGAGATGACAGTGCGTACAGATCGGTGTTCAATTACGGGTTCTGGCATGAACCATCCATATTTTGACGGTTTGTAAGATACCACATTTCCTTCTGATTTAATTTCAGTGAAAGGAATATTAATAAAACTACCAATAAGAGACCCAAATATAATAATAATCGCAAAAAAAGGGGAAAATCCCAGTTTTGTAAAGGAAATGCTGATAATATTGATAAAAATCATGAGTAATAGGAGAGGTATCAATAGGATGAGGAAAATCAGTATGGGCATGCTCACCGGTGCCTGAATCATTCTTTCCATGAAAAACTGAAATTATTCTCTCTTATAAGTATTATGGACAGTGGTCTCACAGGTTGCCACCGATATGCTTTTATTCCTGAATCTGGACCTCCTGTATATGAGAATTGTGGACCTGCGAAGTGATACCTTTACATTACCCACTGAAGAGATGATGGAAGCAATACAACATGCAGAACTGGGTGATGATGTTTTTGGTGAAGATCCTACAGTCAATGCCTTGGAAAAGTTAGCTGCAGAAACTGTGGGAAAAGAAAAAAGCCTGTTTGTAACCAGTGGTACACAGGCCAACGTGGTATCCCTCCTCAGTCAAACTCACCACGGAGACGAGGTCATTCTGGAATCTCAATCCCATATTTTCTTATATGAGGTAGGTGCCATGGCTTCCCTGGGGGGGTTGATGGCCCACCCAGTACAGGGTCGGGGAGCCGTACTCCATCCCCAGGATGTGGAGAAAGCCATCAGAGGTGAAAATATACACTTCCCCCATACTCGGTTGCTCTGTCTGGAGAATACCCACAACAACAGTGGGGGGACAGTCATTACTCCAGAAGAAATCCAGGCGCTGGCAGATACTGTCAAACCACGTGATATCCGTATACATCTGGATGGAGCTCGTGTATTCAATGCAGCCACTGCTCTGAACACGGATGTGAAAAAAATCACCAGAGAATGTGATTCTCTCATGTTCTGTCTCTCCAAGGGGTTGAGTGCCCCTGTGGGATCCATGGTGTGTGGCTCTGAAGATTTCATCGAGAAGGCCAGGAGGACCAGGAAAATGATGGGTGGAGGAATGAGGCAGGCAGGAATATTGGCAGCCTGTGGCATCGTGGCTATTAAAAAAATGGTCCATCGTTTAAAAGATGATCATGCTCATGCTCGAATCCTGGCCGAAGGATTGGCTGTAGAGAATGGTATATCCATCAACCTTGATACGGTTCAATCAAATATTATCATCTTCAATGTGGCTGGACTGGGAGGATCCCAGGTATTTATCCAGCAGCTGGAAAAAGAAGGAATTAAATGTCTCCCCCGTGATGAACATGTGGTACGCATGGTCACCCATCGCATGGTTTCCCGGGACGATGTGGAATACGCTGTTGAAAAAATCCATAAAGTTGCACAATCCCTGGACACTCCATGATTTCTTTTTTCTATTTTCCATTTTCTGTTTTAATCTTACATTCTCTTATCTATCCTATTTTTCTCGAAGCGCATTGAGGATTTCTGTATGAAATGCTGGAAGGGCTGCAATGATTATCTTTCCAGTGAAATTTCCCTCTGCATCAAAAAATCTGCCTTCGAAAGGGGGATTTCCCCTTTCATCGGTGACTGTGAGACCTGCGTTTTCTGCAATAATCTGGGCTCCTGCAACATCCACCACTCGAGCCTTCTTTCTCAAATCTACCAGGGACCGGAGGGACCCCTCTGCAACATAACAGAGCTCCAGAGCCAGTGAGCCATAACATCTCCAACTATCACAGAGAGGTAATACCTTCTCATATCCTTCACCGATATATCCTGCAGAAATTGAAAACGGGCAGTGAGGATGGATAGGGATACCATTTTTCAGAGAATTGCCATCGGAAAAGGCTTCATATACATCGCGGGTGGTGAGATTTTTCACCATCCCATATTTTTTCTCCCCCCAGATGGCTACTGAAACAGAATAAAATGGAATTCCAAGTAATGCATTGTTTGTCCCATCCAGGGGATCCAGAATCACCTTGATGTCTCCCTCACCCAAAGATCTGGATTCTTCAGTGACCAGATGAAATGAACCATGCTTCCTAGAAAGATATGAAATTGCAGCTTCTTCTGCTATGACATCGATATATGATGTCTTTCTTCCCCCCCTACTGGTGGATAGATTCCTGGCTTGTGGGGTACCCAGAAGCGGAGCGATAGCTTGCTCAATACTGGCTGCAATACCATGTGCGATTTCTGGATAGGTGACATGTACATTCATATATATTGACGACTTATCAGCGAATAAAAAGGTTCTTGTGGACTGTGTCTGAAGTTCAGAACCGAGCTGCATGACGGACAATCTCTTCCAGGGTATCACCCTGGGGAGCTGCTGTTCTGATTTTGTTGGCCTGGAGGGTGTACAGAGCTCCCTTTCCTGGATCATCTGCCACCACCACATCTACATGCATTTCTGCCAAAAATTCTGCTGCAGTGACTCCTTTCTTCTTCTCTTTATCCTGTGAAGGATTCTTTTCAATGTTCCAGCGAGTAATCTCCCCCTGCTCAACGCGTGCTATGAGAAAATAAGGAGTTTTTCCTACATGAGAAGAGATCCCCGATTCCAGTCCCTGGTCCTCTGTTACAGGTACTGCCACTATGCATTCTTTCAGAGGGCCCTTTCGGGGTTCTATATGAACCTGAAGAGAATCGATTTCTGGAATAGCCTCTCGTACTGCCTTTTCTACTTTTTCAGAAACTTCATGGCCTTCTTCTACCGTCAGGGTACCCTTTGTCTCCAGGTGTAATTCCCCGAACGCATAGGGTCCTGATCTCCTCATTTTTACAGAATGCACTCCTTCTACTCCAGGAATAGCTTCTGCTATGGATCTTGTTTCCTCTATCAATTCTGGCTTTACACAGGCATCCAGAAGTACCAGTACAGCATATCTGCCCATCCTGATTCCCATCCATATGATCAACCCACTGATGATTATTCCTGCTACCGATTCCAGCTGGGGATATCCAATCATGGAAGATACTATGCCTAGAAACACAAGCCCCGAGGAAGCCGTATCTATGAGGCTGTGTTTTCCATCGCTCACCAGGGCAGGAGAACCAATCTCCTCCCCAATTTTCATCTTATACATGGCCAGGAACAAATAGGCTCCAGCCGATACACTCACTACCACCAGCGCATGAGTCGCCATGTTAATAACAGAAGGTGAGAAAAAAGCATTGATCGATTCTATGAGAATTTCAATTCCTGCAAAAACAATCAATCCAGAGACCAGTAAAGAAGCCAGTGTTTCAGCCTTATAGTATCCATAGGGAAATTGAGTATTCGCTTTCTTCTGTGAGAATTTCAATCCGAAAAACACAGCCAGTGATGCAAAAACATCTGAAAAGGAATTGATTGCATCTGCCAGCAGCGCCACACTTCCTGTATATACTGCCACAATAATCTTCAATCCAGAAAGAATTAAACAGGTCACAGTGGAGTATTGAGACGCTTTCTCTCCTTTTTTGAGTATATCTTTGCCCATACTATCCATCCTCTCTATTCTCAGGTTCAGAATACTCTCCCTTACTCTTTCATTTTATTTTCCTTTTCCGTTAACTTGTACGGTTACTTTTCATATGGTATCACAGATACAAATATATAGAGTATCAATATACATAGTCAGAGGATTGTAGATATGCTGAAAGTATTACTTCCTGGTAAATTGACCCGATTTCTTGGGTACAGTGGCGGCATTAATTTTTTTCAATTTTCCCTGGATAAATTGATCCATAACATCTGAAATTTTTCCAGATCCTGAATATAATGATATATTCAAATAATTCAAAGATAAGAAGGCATTTGGACCCATATTTGATCCAATAATAGCTTCTACACCTTCATTGACCAGTAATTGAGCCGCCTGGATCCCTGCCCCTTCCTCTGCTTTTCGACCCGTGTTTTCCACTGTATAGTGCTCATGAGTGTCAGTATCCATGATGATGAAATAGGCACATCTCCCAAACCGGGAATCCACCTCAGAATCCACAGTGTTGCCTGTTGCCGGTATTGCAATCTTGATTATATCACCTCAAGTACACATCTTCTCATACTCCCTGCAGTCTATCTTTTTTTTCCTTCCTCACAGCGAGCATATTCTACCAATATGAATAGATAGCTTATGAATATATATTCATATAATATACAGTGTTATATAAAGATTCCTGAACACTGTTCTGCCTTCGATTATGCAGTACTCTGTGCATCTCCTTTTATATTTCTGGTTGTTGCACTTTATCATTTTTTGACCTGTCCATGCTGGGTAATGATCAGATTCTTTCACCTCAGATATCCAAAATGTTATAAACTCAATGTGTTTTCAACGTGTATGGATATTTTCACTGCACTCAAGCTCATCTTTATTTCACTGATTCCATGGATCGAACTCCGGGGTTCCATACCCATTGGAATCGGTATGGGATTACCTCCCCTGCATGTGTTTCTTATCTGTACGATTTCAGATATTCTTCTCATTCCTGTCCTCATCCTTGCACTCAAAATTGCTGTACCCTTCGTTCTTAAAATCGATACACTGAATCGATTCTATCAGTGGAATGTGGTGGGGACATTGAATCGATACGAAAAATACAAAAAATGGGAAGAGATTGGATTGATCCTTTTTGTGGCAATACCTCTCCCTTTCACAGGGGTATACTCTGGTACCTTTGTTTCCTACCTGCTTCAATTTAAAAAAAGGGAAGCATTCTTGTCTATAGCTACCGGTGCAGTTATTGCTGGAATAATAGTCACCAGTTTGAGTGTAAACTTTCTGGGATAACTATTTAAATCATGATGTGAGGTGATTTTTATGGAAGCTCAAGTAGAAAAGTCCTCTGGCCTTCGACCCGGGCGGGGATTCTCATTATCTGAAGTGCATAAAGTCGGTTTAACTGTTCATCAAGTGAGGAAATTAGGTATTTATGTAGACCCTCGCAGGAAAACATTTCATGAATTTAATGTCCAAAATCTGAAAACTCTCATCGAGACACGAAAAAAGCAACTGGAAGAAGAAGCAGAAATTATCAAAAAAGAAAGAGAAGAAATTAAAGAAAAGAAAAAAGCTGAAGAGAAAGAGAAAAAAGAAAAGAAAAAGAGAACTAAAAAGAAGAAAGTAGAAGAGAAATTCGAAGAAAAAAAGAAAAAAGAAGAGAAACCAAAGGACATAGATCTAACACAGATTAAGGGCATTGGAAAGAAAAAAGCTGAAGAATTTGAATCTGCAGGTATTCTAACCGTGGCAGATCTCCTGAAAGCTGACACAGAAGAACTGTCTGAAAAGACGAAATTCAGCACTGATTATATTGAGAAACTGAAAGGCCGAGCCAGATCATTATGAAGAGGGATGAAGCGCTGGCTCTTCTCAGAGAGGTGGGATGTCCCGAAAATGTAGTGGACCACTGCATCTGTGTATCTGAGAAAGCAACATCCATGGCCTGTTGTGCGCAGAAGGAAACAGAGATAACCATTCCCCTGGTGACCATTGGGGGATTGCTTCATGATATTGGAAGATCCATTACTCATTCTATCCGCCATGGTGTGGTAGGGGCCAGATTACTCAAGCAACATGGAGTATGTACTCCCCTGCAGCTCATCTGTGAACGACATGTGTGCGCGGGAATACCCAAAGAAGCGGCAGAAAAAATTGGACTGGGATCAAAGGATTATATCCCGCTTTCTCTGGAAGAAAAAATTGTATGCCATGCAGATAATCTCACCAATCACACTGTAGATGAACTGAGGACCCGATGGAAATCTTTCTTTGATAAAGAGAGCGGTGAAATTATTGTCTCTCTGCTAGAACAGCTTGATGCTGAATTACAGAACTATGTACAATGTGACTGAAAAATTACCACAGTATACGGGGAACAAAGATTGTTGCTAACAAACCCTTAAATAGGTTGATACATACAGGTATACACATGGTCACAGCATTCGTTCTCTGTGCTGTTTCTTCAGGAACAGAACGGATTGTCCTGGAAAAATTGAGAAAAATTGCAGAAGAAGTTCATATCATTTACGGAGAATATGATCTACTGGCAAAAATAACAGTATCGCGATGTGAAGACCTGGAAGATTTCATCATAAACAAATTGAGAACAATAGAAGAAATCCATAAAACCCAGACATGGATAGCAATGGATTAAGGTGATAATGTGGAATTCTGCCCAGAATGTGGCACACTTTTACTCCCGAAAAAAGGTAAATTACAATGCCGTTGTGGATATACCAAGGATATTGGTGATCAAGAAAAAGAAAAATATGCTCTTGAAAAAAAACCCCAGGAATCGAGAGAGATTCCAGTAATAGAAGAAGAAATACAACAGATGCCCACAGCAAGAGTGGAATGTAAAAAATGCGGCAATATGCTTGCATATTACTGGATGCTTCAGACACGATCAGCAGATGAACCTGCCACAAAATTCTTCCGCTGTACAAAATGTAAACATACCTGGAGAGATTACGATTAATTTTTTTCTCAAATAATGTCCGTCATTCTCCGAAAAATCTGAGAATATTCATGGATAATCTATGCGTCTCCATTTCCTTTTCTAATAAACTCAGTTGCTTCACTGATAGAGCTGAAGAATCAACAGGAACAATTAAAGTGGCTTTGTTGAGAATGATGAGATCATTGAGTGCCTGAATAAACCGTAATGTGGTTTCATAATCGTTTTGTAGAATGAGATACTCCAGGCCATCCAGCAGCACGATCCCCCCTTCCTGTTCCTGGATGAATTCTTTGATCACGTGTGTTAATTTTGCCAGGCTCAATGGATCTATTCCCTCAGGACTCTCTTCACGGGTGAGCCACAACATTTTTACCGATTTCATCATCTCATTCTGACGAAGTTTATCGGGAAAAGTCCGGCTGATAATCATGCCCTTAACATTTCTTTCCTGAAGAAGCTTCTGAAAAAGTGTTAATCCACGATTTGTCCCCCGTTCTTTCACCAGATAGGAGACACCCAGCTCCCAGTCAAATCCATCCATCTGTCTGGAAAATCTCAGGAGAAAAGAGAGGGCAATGGTTACAGCTACCACTATTCCTACAGCTAGAATAATGAGTACGGTCGTAGCTGTTGTGCTTTGCATAATTAACTCCTTTCAGCCGATTCTCACGGTTTTGGTTTATAAATGTTTGTAGGGAAGACCTTATCTTTAACCTGGGTATGAAATAATCTGGTCCCAGGGAACGAAATCTGTCTATCCTACTGAAAGAATCACATTTCCCGCCTTATAAATCAGTGGTCTCCAGATGATCACCGCTCCTTCATGTAAAGTTGTGCCTGCTTATATCCTTTAATCTGTAAATTATCGAGAGAAATTCAGAGAGATTGAGCGATATGCGACACGAAAGTTTATATGCAAATAGTAACCAAAAAGAAAAGGTGAGTATATGAGCTTGAAGGTATATAATACATTGACCAATAGAAAGGAAGAATTCACACCCCTCACAGATAATCAGGTAAACATGTATGTATGCGGTCCCACAGTCTATGACAAGTGTCATATTGGTCATGCCCGCTGTTATGTTGCCTTCGATCTTATCCGCCGGTATCTGGAATATTTAGGGTTTGAGGTACGCTATGTTCAAAATTTCACAGATGTGGATGATAAAATCATCAATAAGTCTCAGGAAACAGGAGAAGATCCTTTTCAGATTGCAGAACGGTATATTGCCGATTATTTTACATCCATGGATGCTCTCAATGTAAAGCGAGCCACCATTTACTGTAAAGCCACAGAACACATCCAGGACATGATATCCTTCGTGGAAAAACTGGTGGAAAAAGGGGTAGCCTATGCAGTGGATGGAGATGTGTACTTTTCTGTTGAAAAGGCTCAGCATTATGGTCAGCTTTCAGGTATCAATATAGATCAGATGAAAGCAGGGGCCCGTATTGCGGTGGATGAAAAGAAAAAAGATCCTCTGGATTTTGTATTATGGAAAAAAGCAAAAGAAGGAGAACCCACCTGGGAGAGCCCCTGGGGAGATGGAAGACCGGGATGGCATATTGAATGTTCTACCATGTCTCAGGCTTATTTAGGAGACACCCTAGATATTCACGGTGGTGGTCAGGATCTCATCTTTCCCCATCATGAAAATGAAATAGCTCAATCTGAGGCATATACAGGAAAACAGTTTGTACGGTACTGGCTCCATAATGGGTTTGTAACCATCCGTGATGAGAAGATGTCCAAATCCCTGGGAAACATCGTCAACGTGGAGGATCTCCTGCAGAACTATTCCCCGGAAACGCTCCGCTATTTTCTGATTTCCTCCCATTACCGGAAACCCATCGACTTTTCTGAGAATAATTTAGAGGAAGCAGAAAAGGCAGTCACCCGGTTACTACACACCATGGACACTATTCGCTCTGCATTATCGGAAAAGATGCAAGGTGAAGCCTTTTCCACAGCACCCTACCGCCAGCAATTCAAGGCCGCTATGGATGATGATTTCAACACCCCTCTGGCCCTCTCTGCCCTTTTCGAGCTGGCCCGGGAAACCAATCGACGAATAGAAGAGAGAACAATCGATACCCAATCCTTGAAAGACATTTATGAGACCTTTTTGGAACTGGGAGATGTCCTTGGACTGCTCTTTCACAGGGAAATGGAGGGTCTTGCAGAAGATCTCCTGGAAATACTGATCAATGTACGAAGCATAGCCCGGGATAAAAAGGAATGGGAACTATCGGATATCATTCGAGACCGGCTCAAGGCCATCGGAATTTATCTTGAAGATACTGCTCACGGTACCAGGTGGAAAATGGGTAAGAATCTGTGAACATATCTCTATAGATTACCTTCATGAATTTCTTTAGAATATATCTCAATAGGAATATTTAAATAGCTGGACAGATCAGACTATGTAAGGCCGGGGTCGCCTAGTGGCTATGGCCGTGGACTGCAGATCCACTCACGTGAGTTCAATTCTCACCCCCGGCTCCATCTCTTTCTGTCATGTTCATACGCCAGTACTATGCTGCTCCTGTGGAGTTCTCCAACCTCCTGTAAAAGAGCATGGTATCATTTATGAGCAAAACATACTTTCACTTTCTCATTCTTTGCATCTATCCGACAGAAGCCAAACCGCTCGAATTGCACAATATCTCCCACTGCCAGATCACCCACTGCCTCCTCTGCCACTCCTTCCACAATCTCCAGACTTTCAGGATTGAATTCACCATCCACAAAGAGTTCATGAGGAACTTCAACAGTGACAGACACATGGGTGTCTGTGGTCCACTGGATCTTTTCAAGGCCTTTTTTTACCTCTCTTCCCGCAAATTCCCCTCTATACTCATCATCCCCTTTCTGGGTAATTATAACATTGTAGAGGTCTTTTAATCTGAACTCGTCTGTTATTTCCTCCCGGGGGACAAAGAACACCGATGATGTTTTGATTGTACGCACGCCATAATCGTGGTCTGGATGTAATCGAAGCTGAACAGTCATTTCTGGTGCATTTTTCACTATTAATTTGACAGGGCTGGGGACAAAAAAATATCTATGGGCTTGTGGATCGATAATTTTTCGATTCAATGCCTCGATAATAGACCAGTCGATAACAGGTTCCGAAGTGGACAATCCCATCTCCACAGCCAGGGCATGTATGGTCTCAGGAACAATACCCCGTCGTCTGAGCGCCTTGAGGGTGGTCAATCTGATATCATCCCAGCCTCCCACCAGGTTCTCTTTGATGAGCGGTCTCAGTTTTCGCTTGGAGGCAGGCGATCCCTTCACATTGAATCGAGAATACTGGATGATCAGTGGATCTCTCAATCCTAACAGGGCCCTGATATGGTTCTGCAGTGTGGTGTGAAATTCATTGGAACGTAATACGTGAGTGATACCCAGCACTGAATCTTCGATAGCGCAGGCAAAATCATAGGTAGGCCATACCTTGAAGGCATCTTTCTGTATGGGATGGGGACTGGTAACTACGCGAAAGAGGGTGGGATCTCGCATCTGTGAATCGGGTGATTTCATATCCCCCTTCAATCGAAGAATATAGGGTGTTCCTTCCAGCATCTGCTTCCATAATGCTAGATTCTCTTTTTTGTCCCGATTTCGGCACTCACAGTCTCTCATCTCGTATCTGTCTCGCTTGATTTTTGACTGGGAACAGAAACACACGTAGGCATTGGTTTCATTGATGAGCTGTTCTGCGTATTCATAAAAGAGGGGGAGGGAATCTGATTCGCAATGTTCTTCATCCCAGTCTATCTTTAACCACTGTATTCCCTTTTTCATTTCCTCATAATACTGAAATCTTTCCTTTTCTGGATTGGTATCATCGAATCGCAGGATAACTTTCCCATTGTAACGGCGAGCATAATAATAATTGAAGTAAAATGAAATACCGTGTCCGATATGAGGGACTCCATTGGGTTCCGGTGGTAATCGAGTGACCACACGATCTGCATCTGGGAGAGGGGGAAGTTCTTTTTCCCTGCTTACCGGTTTCTTCTCGAAATAATCTGGATATAATTGCCTGAGTTGCTGTTCCTGTTCTTCCTGTGATAATGCATTAATTTTTTCAACGTCTTCTTTTATGAGCGAGAGGGTCTTTTCAGGATCATTTCTCAATTCAGGGCTTTCCCCCATGACCTTACCCATGACTGCCTTCACCGATGCAGTTCCTCCATATTCTAACGCATTGATGAGAGTGTGCTTTCTAATTATATCCATGCAAGGGGTTTTGATGCTCAATTTATATAGGTTCCCTCTCTATCCTTTCCTCTCACCTCTCCTCTCTGCTTCTCTTTTTCTTCTTTCTCTTCTCTCTTTTCTCTCTGGATGTAGTATCCTTTTTTCCCTGGTATCACTGCATCTTCTTCTGGATTCATATGAGCAGGGCCCCCTTTTTCAGTAACAGGGTCCCATCGATGGTCACGGTAGGATTCATTACCAGCACATCCCAGTGGATATCTGATTCATTTTTTCCACCATAACTCCGGTTCTCTCCAAAAGCCAGATGAATGGTTCCAACCATCTTTTCATCGGTGAGTACATATCCCACTGCTGCTGTTACCTCTGGATTTAACCCAATTCCCAGTTCCCCAATCCGGTATCGGTCTCCTTTTGCATTCTTCAGAATCTGGGTGAACGTGGAAAAGCCTTTTCTGGCCTTTACGGGAGTGGCAATACCGTCAGAAAAGGATACTGTAACCTCTTCCATCCGTTTTCCCCGGTGGAAAGCGAGATCAAATACTACCGTTCCTTCCACAGAATCTTCATGAGGTGTGGTATACACTTCACCGGTGGGGAGATTAAGGAGTCTATTTCCTGTTTTCATATCCTCTTGGTCTATGATGCCATCATCAATAGAGACTCTCCGTTCACCAATATCCATGGTAAGATCTGTTCCCTTTTCTGTGGTGATATGTACCTCACTCCCCTGTGCCACAATGTCAGCCAGTATCCTGGCTCGCTGAGACAGGGAGGTGTAATCAGTATTCATGGCGTTCCAGAACATGGTGTAGAAGGATTCGTACTGGATATTATAGAGGTGTGCCTGCTCAGGAGTAGGGAATCCAATGCCTATTCTTCGCTTCTCAGGGTATGTATTGAATAAATCGACGACCTGCTTTGAGAATGTCCGCCTGGCATGTTCTCTTTCGAGAGGGATATCCGAGAATTTCTGGGGATTCTGGGGTTCTACTCCTACTGAGAAGAGAATATCTGTTTTTTTGAGGGCTGAAAGGAAGTGTTTTGGAGCATGTTGTATCACTTCAACAGGACTCTCTGTTAAATCTCTGAACCGATATTCATCTGAAACAACTTCACAGATGGGATATGCTCCCATCTTTCTACAGTGAAAGGCAATATTTTCACAGAATACAAGATTGTCAGAGCGACCTCGTATGTATACTGTTTCACCTTTTTGGACTCCTGCACATACTCTTACAATTTTTTGAGCAACTTCATTGAAATCGACTGTTATCATTGTACCACTCTTCTCAATACACAGAATCATTTAAAAAGGTTGGTCATAAGTCTTGAATATTTTCAGTAATGGGGCGTAATCAGACATCAGAAATATGTCCTCATCGGTCTATTTTGAGAGAATACTCCACCAGAAAGACTCCAAATCATATATTATTTTTATTGTTTTTCCAGCATTTCCCTCACCAGTTCCACACAGTGATCCAGGGCATCTGTGATAGACTCTCCGGTGGCTCCAGCAGCCCGCAGGTGTCCGCCCCCATCCCCATTATACTGCTGGCCGATCTCTTTCATTATCTTGGACAGGTCAATATTCATATCCTGGGCAGCCTTGGCAATGATTCGATCTGCTTTAGCATTGGCCACAAATGCAATATCTGCTATCTGGGTGAGGAAGGTGGCTGTACTTGACTCATGTGAATTCACACGGGTGGTGATGACCAGTACACCCGATATTTTATGTAATTTTGCCCGCTGGCATCCTCTGATAATGGCAATCCGTTTGGGAAGGTCTTTCTCTTCCCGGAATATATTGAACACCTCATAGAGTTCCAGACCTTCCTCCATGATCCGGTGTACTGTCTCTATAGTGTCTTTGTTAGCATATTTGAAATTACCCGTATCTGTTAATATTCCAGCCATGAGTGCCAGATTCATTTTTTTATTTCGTTCAGGGAGTAAATCATATAGAATTTCCGCTGTAGATGTTCTTTCTTCCTTTAAATATATATACTCCTTGAAAGAAGAATCCCGGTGATGATCTATCACGACCACATGTTCTGCATTGTCCAGTACACTGGCACATGATCCCAGTTGAGAAGAAGACGCAGTATCCAGAATGATAATATTTTTTACATGTCCATCAACACTGCAGTGAATCATTTCATCCAGATTTTTTAAGAGATCTTTGGACATGCGATTTGCATGCTCACAACAAATTGTTGCTGTTTTATGGTGGAGACGTAAGTATTCTTTGAGAGCGACTGCAGACCCCACTGCATCGGGATCTGCATTTGAATGGATGAGAATGAGAAAATTGTCCTGTCGCTCAAGAAAGTCTAATATTGCCTTTTTCATCCAGCCTGTACTCCTGGTGAACCGATCATTTGTTCAATTTTTGCCTGCATATCCTTTAATTTTTCCAGTAATCGCTGTTCCTGCCTTTCCAGAGTCTTGATTCTCACATCCAGATTTTCTTTTCGTTCTTCCAGTTCTTTTTTCACATCTTCTCTCTTTGTTTTAACTAAAATACTTCCGATGGATTTATAGACTGTATCAGTTTCTTTTTCCAATTCCTCAACAGCCATCTGGGTTTCATTTAATTCGATTGATATTTTTTGTTTCTGTGTGACCACCATCTGATATTGCTGCTCCATCTGTTGAAATTGTTGAATTTCATGTTGTACATTTGGAGGAATTTTCTGCATGAAAATCACCTATGTGTTCTCATGTTGCCACCATATAAAGGTTTTCATAGAAACAGGTGCCATAAGAGACCCTCCAGGGATTTTTATTTAATTATGGAGGAAAAAGAAAGGGAATAAGAAATAAAAGAAAGGATATTACTCTTTTCCTTTAAATACAAAGATTTCTCCTTTCCCCAGTTCTGATATATCCCCATTATATCGTATATAGAGTCCATCGATGTGCTCCTGTTTTATGGGTATACTGTGGGGAGTTTTTTTGAGATCCAGAAGGAATACCCTCAACCAGGTGGGGTTATAGGTGGCATTCTGGGTGAAGGTGGGCAAGAGAGATGGTGCATTATATACCACAATACTGCCCCGTTCCATGAGAGATCCTGGTCTCATGCCCAGTGACCCATAACAGAAAATAGTTCCACCCCGCATTCCTGTACCGGTGAGATCACCGGTAGAACCTTCTACTACAATAATACCTTTTTTCATCAGAACGCCTGTTTCATTGCCTGTATTCCCCTTCACCACTATTAATCCCTTGTTCATGCCTGATTTGCTCCCCCGGTACGCTCCTCCCAGGCAGTTCCCTGCATTTCCATGGATAATGATTTCTCCTCCCCGCATTTCGGCTCCTGCCCAATCTGATACATTGCCGGTAACCTGGATAGTTCCTCCTTTCATCTGGGCACCCAGATGCATTCCTGCATCTCCTTCAATGGTAATGGTGCCGGACGTCATTTTCTTTCCAATGAACTTCACGGTGGGAACAGGGCCTGAAATGGTGATAATATCTTTTCCATCGTCTGTAATGGTGAAGAAATCGCCCAGGGTCTTTTCCTTATTTCCGTAAAACACGGGGAGCGAAGAGATTTCATCTGCTGATTTTCCTGAAAAAATATCAGGGGAAATACATTCTGCGACCACCGGGATGGTAGTAGTTATTGTGGGATTGAGTAGCACTAAATCACCTCCTTCAGGTTGATGAGGAATTTACCCAGGTTTCCACCATAATTACCTGCCGAGATTCGGGTGACTCCCTCCACTGTACAGGCTGCATGAATACCCTGGTGCATGGCCTGGTTCATGGAATCGATATCCAGGGCATCGATGACAATCTCCAGCACACAATTCTCTTCCCCGGTGAGCTGGGATTGTACCTGAGATTTCACAGATGGACAGTAGGCTGTATTTGTGGAGGCAGTGAGAAACTTGTACACAGATCCCACCTTGCTACCCGAACGGACCACGCCTCCCGGGAAGGGTGCTATCACATTGGAAAGCTTTCGGATGGCTGTTACTGCCCGTTCAGAAGCCTCGATAACAGGTTCAATTCCTTTTCCAATGATGAGGAAATTACCTCCACCCATAGCCTTTTTAGCCTGGAATTTCTCCTCACAGAGGAATTCTCCACCCATGACAGGAATTCTCCAGAATCGCCTTCCCTTGGGATAATCGGGGGTAGGGTTCAATCGTTTGGAGATCTGGAAGCTGTCACCGAAAAATCTCAATGCTCCTCCTACCACAAATTCCTTCTTTCCCTGCAGATTGTTGAAGCAGGCCGATGTGGGAGAGGTCATGACACACTGGCCAATCCTCCGCATGAGTTGATCACCCAGGTCTTTTGCAGAATTCGCAAAAATTAACACATTGACCCCTGGCCGTCCATCAGGAGTATCGGTGGTGGTGCCTTCTATCCCTGCTTCACACCCACACATGATCACCGAGGTACCAAAGCCTGCTACCGTTATGGCAGAATTCATGGCCCATTGTTCATTGATAGCGGTGATGAGCACCCGGGACCCATACATCTTGAAGGCTTCAGCGAAGGTATCTTCAATAGTCACTCCATTTATCTGCACGGTACCACCTCCTTCCGGGGAAGGTATACATCCTCCACTGCATAATTTGCCAGCTGAACGGTGTAATATTTTGAAAAAATCTCTTTTTCTTCATCTGAGAGTTCTCCTTTCACATCCAGACAATAGGTCCTTCCCATGTAGTCTTTAACGACTTCACCATCTTTTACCACAATATGCCCGTCTTTTATGGTATATACTGCTTTTTTGAAGCTTTTTTCAATAGCATCTTCCCGGAAATCATAGAGAGAAATATCGGCATCTGCACCCACACCCAAGTGCCCCTTTTCTGCAGTTCCCAGGGCTTGTGCTGGTCCTGCCCGGGTGACAGTTGCCACTTCGGAAAGGGTGTATTCTCGATCAATTGATTCCAGCACCGATCGTTCCCTGGCCATGTCGTGAACCTGGGAAAGCATCTCATCCCGGTATGACTTGCTCATGAGCAGTTGAATTACCTGTGGATAAAAATAGAAGGGACCTGCATTGGGGTGATCTGTGGTCATGAATACCTTGAAAGGATCTTCTGTGAGCAGCATTACTTCCAGGCCAATGGTCCATTGTATGGCATTGACAAAATTTTTCTTTTTAAATTTGTAGGGCACAATTCCCGCACCTGTTTCCATTTCCACATCTGAGTTTGCCCATTTATTCCCGCTCAACTTATAGAGGGTGTGCTGCCAGGGACCATCTGCGGTCATGGTGGTGGCGTCTCCAAAGATTACCTGCCCCACATCACAGGTGACCTTATCGGTGGAATTGAGTACTTTGGCAATTTCGCTGCCTCCTGAGGAAAAAGAGGCCCAATCTTCACCTGCATATGAATTGAACTGGATATGAGTGATATGTCTCCTGTAGGGTTCCAGTGTGCCAATGGTCTCTTTTGTTATCTCATAATTTCCCGGTGATCCCAGATTATTGCAGTGAACATGAATGGAGTGAGGTAAATGAAGTTCATCCACTGCACGTGCCAGGTTGGTGAGTATTTCCCGGGGAGTCACCTCAAAGTTCTGGACGGTATCATCCAGTGAGGTCACATTCTTTCCCCACTTCCAGGACTCCACACCTCCTGGGTTGACTATTTTCACTGCATATCCTTTTGTTGCATCCATGATCCAGGCCACATAGTTTTTCAAAGCCGGAAAATTGTCCTCTTCCACATGCTTGAGGATAAAATAATTTGATCCCAGCAATACGAAAAATCCCTTGTCCACAATGGGAATATCTATGAGTTCCTCGTGAGTGTGCCGTGCTCCCAGGGGAGGAGCAGCCGCTTCCCAGATAGTGGTATATCCCATTTCTGCATACCGGTATCCGATGGTGAAGGTGGAGGGCACGGTATACCCTGTTCCCGATCGCTTATGGGGGGTCTTTTTCACCACATCCTTGCGATGATCCTCTGGCCGCATGATTCTGGCAATATTGACCTTGGAACCTGCAACATGAGTATGAACCTCCACACCTCCCGGAAACACGATTAATCCAGATGCATCTATCTCTTTAGGATTTTTTACCTGTAATTCCTCAACGATTTTTCCATTGTCTACAAAAATATCCAGATTTTCACCATGAATATTGTTTAAGGGGTCGTACACTGTTCCATTTTTTATGACCAGGCTCATGCTATCACCCGCTGGATTAATGCAGAGAGAATCTGGGCGTCTGATAATCGGGTGGTATCTATCACTTTTTTCAACCGCAGGGGTACACCATCCATGCGGTAGGCAGTTCCTTCTGCCTCAATACCTGCAGTAGCCACTGGAATAGAAACCTTGGCCAGCTTGGATGTGAGACTGATCTTGGGATCCATGACAATGGTGGGAATGTCTGCCAGGTGCTTCCAGGAATCTGCTGGAAAGTTTGCCACAGGATCAGATGCAATAATGAGGGCTGCATCGCACTCTTTTCTGGCCAGAACATCTACTGCAGAAAATTCTCCCGGTCCATGTACAGGATATCCCTGAGAGAAATTCACCGCAAAGGGGTATCCTGTGATCCATGCCATGGTGGATCCAGCACCGGTCACATTATAATGACCTCTCATGGGGGTTATTGAAAATTTAGTATACTCATTCAGATCCCTCACCAGCCTGATAGCTGCATCCACATTGACATGCTTTCCCCGGGACATGGTAAGTCCCAGCCCGAAAAAGAGAATCCCAAACTCACAATCTTTCATCATTTCTAAAAGAGATATATACTCATCTGACAGGGGAGTGGATCTCCCTTTCAAATGAGCCCGCATCATTGAAAGTATTTCAAAATCAGTACCAGGTTCAATCATGATAAATTCATCTGCAATCCTGGCCGAAGGAGTCTTTCGGACATCCACCACCACTGTTTTCCGGCTCTTTTTGTCTTTTCTGAACAGCCCCTCGGGATATACACTGTAGCGCCTGAAATGTCGCATGTGTGCTTCTGCTGGATTACATCCCCAGTATACTATGAGATCTGCCCTGTTTTTCACCTCACCCAGGCTGCATTTGACACATCCAGCATCCATGGTGCCCAGGATGGTGGGGCCGTGACAGACAGATGCTGTCTGATCTATGGTGGCTCCCAGTATTTCAGCAAGATGAATAGCGTGTCTCTGTGCCTCACATTCTGTAGAGCTCAGTCCATAAATTAAAGGAAAATCAGCATTTTTGAGAATTTCAGATGCTTCATCTAAAGCTTTTTCTAATGGGACTTCTTTATTATCCACCATGGATGATTTTAATGCATTTTTTTCATGATTCACAAATTTAGATTTGGAAATTGCACAGGTATTTTTTGTTTTCGTGATATGACCGTCTTCCACAGTGATGACAATATCGTCGCACAGGCACCCGCAAAAGGGACACACCACATTCTCCTTGATCATGTTCTTCCCTCCACAATTTTCGTGAGAATGTCATCAACTGATTCAATCTCCTTATCTGTTTGCTTGATTTCAGCTGGTATTCCCTTTGAATCGGGCATCCCCGTGCTCTGGGTATCTGAGCCAATGAGCAGATTGGACCACGGTCCATAGGGCATGAACCCCATGGTCTCATC
>Ga0180437_10001310_pt1 | contig 43013 bp, 32 predicted proteins | sample SS_ome_4_FD_132410 | JGI IMG/M metagenome (GOLD analysis project Ga0180437, IMG submission 132410) | Hypersaline lake sediment archaeal communities from the Salton Sea, California, USA - SS_3_D_1 metaG | ecosystem: Environmental > Aquatic > Non-marine Saline and Alkaline > Hypersaline >...
ACCATGGGAACCATAGTCGGCGATGATGGTGCAGGCGCCCAAATCGGTGTTGCTCCCAGCGCGAAGTGGATTGGCTGCCGGAACATGGACCAGGGAGATGGGAAGGCGTCCACGTATATCGAGTGTTTCCAATGGTTCGTGGAACCTACCGATCTTAATGGCAAAAATGGGAATCCAGCCCTGGCACCGCATGTCATCAACAACTCCTGGTACTGCCCCCCACAAGAAGAATGCGCCTGGGATTCGCTTCAAGAAGTAATTGACAACACCCGTGCAGCCGGTATTGTTGTCGTCACATCAGCCGGGAATGATGGATACAAAGGATGCGGAACGGTAAGTTACCCGCCCGCCATCTACGAATCATCTTTCAGCATCGGGGCGACAGATCAAAACGATAACATCGCCAGTTTCAGCAGCCGGGGACCATCCGATTTTTCGAACCTGTTGAAACCCAATGTCACCGCGCCCGGGGTCGGCATCTATTCCAGCACACTGGATGGTGCTTACCGCATCGCAAGCGGTACAAGCATGGCAGCCCCACATGTGTCCGGATTGGCGGCGTTGTTGATTTCCGCACGCCCGGAATTAGCCGGCCAGGTCGAGCAGATTGAAACGCTGATCGAACAAAATGCGCTGCCGCTCACTTCCACAGAGAATTGCGGCGGCGTTTCGGGGGAATTAATCCCAAACAATACTTATGGGTGGGGCAGGATCGATGCAATGGAGACATTATTTGAGGATATATTTCTTCCCCTTTCATCGAAATAGTCCTATCCTTTAAAGTTAATAGATAGTTGATAAATATGCCTTCACTTCTGGCGAAGCAAGCGCGACGAATTCGCCAGAATACCCAGATCCGGTAGAGATTGCGCCGCGGCAGCCAGGACCGGGGGTAATATTCCCAATGCAGCCAGGCTCAATCCTACAAGGTTGTACAATCCTGTGAACAGGATATTTATCCTTACCACCCGCATCGTCCTGTGAGAGATCCGGAAAACCTCAGGCACCAATGACCAATCATCCCGCATCAGGGCAACATGCGCAGCTTCAATTGCGATATCGCTTCCGACCGCGCCCATTGCAATGCCGACATCCGCCTGAGCAAGCGCAGGCGCATCATTGACGCCATCGCCGACCATCACAACCATATATCCGTCCGCTTGGTATTCCTTTACAATCCTTATCTTGTCCTCCGGAAGCAGGTCAGCTGAATATTTTATGACAGGTGCTTTTGACATATCCTTCTTGATCTGTCCAACCAGATCAGCCGCAGCCTGCTGTCGATCTCCTGTTAATATTTTAACTTCGTTTATGCCCAAGGCGAAAATGTCCTGCATGGCTGAGGGCACTTCAGCCCGCATCACATCAGCGACAGCCAGGACTGCCGCTACCACGCCATCTACCCCTACATAAATCAGGCTTCTTTCACTATCTTCTATGCTCAACTGCTCCTTCAGGTCCTCAGGAAATTTATTTTGAATTTCAAACATACGTCTGCGCCCGACTTCAATCTGTTTGCCATCCACATTTGCTGTCACACCGAACCCGGCGACAGAACGGAATTCTTGAGGTTCAACCAGCTTTATTTTTTTTACGCTGGCTGCATAAACCAGCGCCTTTGCCAGGGGATGCTCCGAGAACCTTTCCGCTGAAGCCGCCAGGCGCAGAACTTCTAACTTTACTTTGTCCTCATCCTCCCCCGCCTCGATACCATAATTCAGCAGTTCAATATCCACGATTTCTGGTTTACCAAACGTTAAAGTCCCAGTCTTATCAATTAACAGCACCTGAACCTGGTCAAGCAATTCGATAAATTTTCCACCCTTGATCATTATCCCGCGCCTAGCTCCGGCGCCGATGGATGCCAGCATGGCGATGGGGGTGGCTAGTGCAAATGCGCAAGAACATGCCACCACCAATACAGCCACGGTTGCCATCGGGTCCCGCCGGATAATAAACGTGAATAACGCGACAACTGCTACCAGCGGCAGGAAATATCCAGAAAAGCGGTCCGCCATCCGTTGCACATCCGCCTTCCGAGTCTCTGCTTCTTCAACCAGTTTAACTACCTGTCCAAAGGTTGTACCAGCGCCAACCTGCAGCGCTCGCACCTTCAGGCTTCCGGACTGCACCAGCGATGCCGCATATATTTCTGAGCCGGGTCCCGCTTCCAGGGGCATAGCTTCGCCAGTGATTGCAGCCTGGTCAATACTCGCGTAGCCGCTCATAACCGCTCCATCCACCGGGATTTTGTCCCCCGGGCGCAGCACGACCGTTTCGCCAATTTCTACCTGCTCGACAGGAATTTCAAATTCCCCACCCTCCCTCTCAACCCGCGCCTTTTGAGGCGCCATATCGACCAATCCCTTGACTGACTGGCGGGCTTTCTCAGTTGTAAAGCGCTCGACATAATCCCCGATGCGCATAAAAAACGTGACGATCATTGCTGTCGCCCACTGCCCGGAAACCAGCGCCGCAAGAACTCCCACGGTCATCAAAGTATGCGCGATGATCTGGCGCTGCAGGGTCGCTCTTAAAACACTGCGGAATACCGGGTACCCGATGATCACAACAAGCGCAGCCCACACTGGCCAGGGGACAAAAGCTGTCAATACGTCAAACAGACCAAGCCATTCCCCAACGATCACGGTAAATAAAACCACACCGAACAGGATCCCTAAAAGGATGAAAATCACCCGTGAAAAACTTCTGTTTTCCTCCGATAATTGAGCTGCACTATTTTGATCCAGCACTGAATACCCAGCTTTTTCAACCGCCCCTTTAATATCACCTAACTGCACCAGGTCTGGATCCATCTGGATAACAGCCTTTTCTGAGGCGAGATATACCTCAACTGAAGAAACTCCAGGCAGATCCGCGATCGCCTTACGTACATGAAGTGTACAATCAACACAATCCATGCCTGAAACATGGATTTCTACGCTTTCATTTTCAATCATTGCCAGATCAATTTATTGAATACTTGTTAACAATTAAAAAGGTCTTGTAATGAGACAAAAGCCCACCCAAAACCTTTTTGGCTTCTAAATATTTCGAATTCAGGATTGTTCTACCGGTATCTGGTTCTCTTTTTCAGCATCATGATCTTCATCCTCATGCGAACCAGCCATCCATAAGCCTAATTCTTCACGGGAGGCGTCTTCCGCATCCACTGTTGCCACCATTTCGCCGTGGTACATCACGGAAATCCGGTCAGATAAGGATAATATTTCATCCAGTTCAGCAGATACAAGCAGCACGGCAATCCCCTTGTCCCGCCGGTGGACAATCTGGCTGTGGATGTATTCAATCGAACCCACATCCAAACCGCGCGTGGGTTGGTTCGCGATCAGCAAGCTAATCGGGCGGCCTAATTCGCGGGCTACGATCACTTTTTGCTGGTTGCCGCCTGACAGGTTGCTGGTAGGTAATAATGCGCTGGGTGTGCGTACATCAAATTGTTGGATTAATTTTTCCGAATTTTCTAGCACCGCTTTTTGATCGCGCTGCAGGCCTTTTGCAAATGGGGGTTGGTAATAGGTATTCAAAACTGTATTATCTGATATGGTATAAGGCAGCACTAATCCATGCTTATGGCGGTCCTCAGGTATATGCGCCACACCCATTTCCACCAGGGCGCGCGGATTTACGGCTGGCAGTTCTTGATCATTCAAATAGATTGATCCGCCTTCGATCTCTCGTAATCCAGTCAGCGCTTCAACCAGTTCAGTCTGACCATTGCCCTGTACTCCCGCAATACCTAATATTTCGCCTGCCTTGACTTCGAACGACAAATCGCGAACCGTCAGCACATCGCGATCATCCTTTACATTCAGGTTCTTAACGCTCAACACGACATCCGCAGGATGCGCAGGTTCTTTGTCGATCCATAGGATCACATCGCGGCCAACCATCATTGCGGCCAGACCGTGTTCATCCGTATCGGAGGGTGTCGTATTACCCACCACTTTTCCCCGCCTCATGACTGTGATCTCATCTGCAATAGCCAGTACTTCTTTCAGCTTGTGGGTAATAAAAATGATCGAAACCCCCCGGTCAGTGAGCTGGTGCATCACCTTGAATAAATCTTCCACTTCCTGAGGCGTAAGTACTGCAGTTGGCTCGTCTAACACTAGGATCCTGGCTTCCCGGTAAAGCGCTTTCAGTATTTCAACTCGCTGCTGGACGCCAACGGATAAATCTTCAACCACTGCATTCGGGTCCACTTCAAGACCATAATCTTCAGAAAGCTGGCGGATTTGCCGGCGCGCAGTACGCAGGTCAAGGCTTGGGCCGCGCGTAACCTCGTCACCCAAGATCATATTCTCTGCAACGGTGAATACCGGAACCAGCATAAAATGTTGGTGGACCATTCCAATACCGTACCTGATGGCGTCGTGCGGCGTTTCAATGTCCACCCTCTGCAGCCCGTTCGTCCCGTGATTTGTGTTCAGCAGAATCTCACCCTCATCGGGCGTATATAACCCGTAAATCACGTTCATCAGTGTGCTTTTTCCGGCCCCATTCTCTCCCAACAGCGCGTGGATTTCACCCTTCTTGAGCGTGAAATCCACGCTGTCGTTAGCCAAAACGCCAGGAAAACGTTTTGTTATGTTATGGACTTGTAGTGCTATCTGATCGCTCATAAAGATATCCTTATCCATCTGTTATTCTTTCTTATACGGAACGCCGTCAGCCGCGGGCGGCCGCGCTCGGCCGCCAAATCCCGCTAATACGACGATCGTCAGTAAGTAAGGTAAGATGCCAATAAACTGGTGTGGGATATCCACCTTTCCTCCAAATTGCAGCTGTGTCTGGACCGCAGAAGCCAGACCGAATAACAATGCTGCTCCCCATGATCCTAATGGGGTCCACTTTCCAAAAATCATCACTGCCAGGGCGACAAACCCGCGTCCGTTTGTCATTGCGCGTTCAAAAGAACCTACAGCTTCCAGAGTCAAAAATGCGCCAGCCAATCCAGCGAAACCGCCGCCGATAATCACATTGACATAACGCATGAAGTATACATTCACACCTACTGTATCCGCCGCCCTCGGGTGTTCTCCCACTGCCCTGGTGCGCAGACCCCACTTTGTGTGGAACAGGACGTAGTGAACCACAAATACCAGGATGATCGTCGCATAGGTAATTGGCGGGTTATCGAATAAAACCGGTCCAACCAATGGAATTTTTGCTAATGGTCCTAATGCGATCGGCGCAAGTTTACCTTTTGTGGTCAAACCGGCAGTATAAAAATAACCGGTAAGACCTAAGGCCAGAATATTGATTACTGAACCTCCAATGATCTGGTCAATCATCAATGTCACCGACATAAAAGCCAACAGCGCTCCTAGCAAAGCGCCCGTCAAAACACCTGCGCTTACTGCAAATAAAAGATTCCCAGTCCAAACGTTTACCAAGAAACCGATGAATGCGGCCAGAAGCATCTGGCCTTCAATCCCGATATTAATTACCCCCGAGCGCTCCCCGATCAATCCACACATTGCGCCCAACACAAGCGGTGTCGATTGGCGCACTGCGGACGCTAAAACTGCCGCGGTTACACGTGGATCTATTATATAACCCACAATGACTGCAATCAGAGCTGCCAGACCAAATACGATCCAGACCATCCAGCGGGAAAATTTTCGTAAAATTTCTCCTGTAAGCGAGTCATGAGCAGTAGCCATGGTAGTCATATTATATGCCTCCAGATTATTGTTGTCCCCAACCAGTACTCAAAGCCGGACCTTCTTCTTCCGCCTCTTTGATATGAAAAACCTTCCGTACGATCATATCGGCAGCTACAAAGAACAGGATCAAAGCCTGGATCACATCCGTGATCTCTTTAGCCACCCCAGCGCTGAACTGCATCTGGGAGGAGCCTGCCTTCATTGCCCCTACAAGGATGGCTGCAGGTATCACTCCAAATGGATGCGTCCGGCCCAGTAATGCAATAGTAATTCCGTCGAAACCCAGACCAACATTGAATCCTGGTTGGTAGCGTCCTACCACCCCTAAGGTTTCGATCCCACCTCCAATACCCGCTAAAAAACCGCTTATGACCATCGTTAAAATTACTGTAAACGCCACTTTCATTCCTGCATATCGGGCAGCGTTGGGATTGAGACCTACCGTTCGGATTTCGAACCCGGTGGTTGTGTACCATAAAATCCACCAGATAATTACAGCCGCCAGGACCCCAAGCACAAAACCGACTGGTACACCGCCAATGGATGGAATTCGAGCCGAATCGAGAATCTCCGGTGTCCGGGCGACGATATTCCCGGGAGAGGTGTCCTTCAGTGGTCCATCCGCAAAATAATCGGTGATGTTGATGGCAATATAATTCAACATAATTGTGGTTATTACTTCGTGGGCGCCGGTATAAACCTTCAAAGCCCCGGGGATCGCCCCGTACAACGCTCCAGCAATTCCACCGACTAATAAGGCTAACAACGCGTGCAGTATTGGGGGCACGCCTTGAACAGCAAAGCCAACCACAGCCGCGGTTAGTGCCCCGAACAGCAGTTGCCCTTGAGCACCGATATTGAATAAGCCTGCCTTAAAAGCGAACGCGACCGCCAACCCGCTGAAAATCAACGGGGTGGCTTTCTCCAGAGTGCGTTGAATTGCAGCTGGGCTGCCAAAAGCGCCTTTAAACAAGGCTGCATAAGCCTGGATTGGATTGGCGCCGGAAACCAGCAGGATGATCGCGCCGATCGCCAATGCAAGAATCACGGCGCCAAGAGGAACGCTGATCGCTCGCCAGATTGTATTTAAAACAGACCTTAATGACCGTGATTGTGTGGAGGAGGGTTGTTCATCGCTCATTTTAATACCTCGCTCAGAACCATGGTTAATGGAAAAAAGACATTTTACCCGTCTTTATTTAACCCGTAAAGTTATTTTCTACAAATAAATTCAATTTATGACAAAATTTATAAAAACAACGTGCGTCGCACCTGAAAGGTGTTTCGCACGTTGTCCTTTTCAATCAATGATCCTTAAAGGTTACCTGATTATCCACCAGGGTTATAACCTGTGCTGATGGAACCGTCATCCAATCCTGAATTGATCGCTTCCAGTTGGTCTTTCACTTCTTGCGGGACGTCATCCTCATGGTCATGGAACGGCGCTAATCCGACCGGGCCCAGGAAGTTGCCGCCTGGGAAGCTTCCTTCCACTGAGTTTTTGATCAAACCCGTTACGCCAGGGGTGATCAGTTTCATCGCGCTCGAAATCAAGCACGGGTGCGCTTCTGGCACAGTCTCCCATTGGTCGGAGTCCACACCGATGCAGTACACACCCTCGTTACCAGCCACCTCGATGAGGGCGCCGTTTCCGGTTTTACCGCCCGCGCCAAAGACAAAGTCCGCGCCCTGGTCCATCGCCTGCTTGGCTGTGGTTGCGCCCCATTCTGGGTCAGTAAATGCAACATCAAGACCACCAGGGTGATAAGTGGAAATAATGTTGACATCAGGATTGATGTACTCAGCGCCACCTTCATAACCTTCCTTGAATGCCACGACCGGTGGCACTAGATCTGTTCCGAGAACAGCCGCGATGGTATTTGTCTTGGTCATCATCGCTGCCAGCGCGCCAGCCAGGAAACCGGATTTATCCTCGGGGAAGATCAAACCAGTCACATTTTCCAAAGGCGCACCCTGGAATTGGTCTACTCCTATAAAATCAACATCCGGGTACTTACCAGCGGCTTCTACGGTGGCATCAGCCATCGCAAAACCAACTGTGACGATGATATCGTATCCCTGGTCACCGAACAAAGCAATGTTGGATTGGTAATCCTTTGCATCTTTGGTCTCGACGTAATCAATTTGGGCGCCCATCTCTTTTTCTACTGCCTGGACACCTTCCCAGGCTGACTGGTTGAATGATTTATCATCAACCTCACCCACGTCTGTGACCAGTCCAACGCATAGCACGTCGTCGCTTGAACAATCCGCTTCACCGGACTGTGGAGCGCAGGCTCCCAGAAGCATCACAGAAATGACGAGAACGCTGAAAAACAATAAACCTTTCTTAGACATTATTTACTCCTCCTAGTTAATATTATAGGGTTTATCCTTTTAAGATTGTGTTTTGTTCTGATATTGAAGTCTCAATATAATATTTGCCTCCTTTAGTCTAACACAATTTAAACTGCTTATTAAGTTATCATTCTTCACTTTTCATTGCGAAACATACGTGTTTACGCGATCTATTTATGTTGGCTTATGCTCCACAAGATAGGCAAATTTGTGTCTAAAATTACAAGAAATCGGGGGGGTTTGAATGATTTTCTTATACCACTCAAAATTTTTTTCCTTTGGAAGTACAGCTTATTGGGCGTTCACTGTAGTACAAAAACTGTGTATATACCAGTAAGATGTAGGGATAGTATACCCCAAATTATATCGACCAATATTAATGTTCTGGTTCAGTAAATCGTCTCTCCAGTAAGGGGGTTAATACCGGTATCAATATAACCGGAGGACAGTTCATCGAGAACTTGCTCAACGTGTCGTTGTCTGCCTGGACTGAACAAGGTTTCATTGCGGTTGTTAATTTCAATCGTTGGATTCACCACAATTCCTGATTCGCCCGCCATGATGCGCGGCCAAATTTCCCTTATCGCGCTGGAGGTATCATTTTTAACCGATGCGATCCAGCTGCCTTGAATACTGGCAGGCGGGTCGATCCCGCCAATCAGCTTTAATCCTGATTGAGCGAGGTTCTCCAAAAGTGTTAGATCCCCAACGCCGGGATGCACGTATACGGTTTGCACACCCTGGCCGATCAAAAAATCCACCGCTAATTGTCCTTCTTCGGGGGCAGCGCCGCTTGGCAGGTCATAATAGACCGGGTAATTTATAAAAGGAGGTACGACCGGTCTGCACAAACCACAAAAGAATACTACGCCGTTGATAAAGGCATTCCGGGCAGCATTTCCCGGGATTGTATCCCCGGCGCTGATAATTCCCACCCGCCAATCCTCAGTCAGTACAGTACTGAGATATCCCGCGATAAAGCCCTGTTGGTCTGGCCGGTCATCCGCTGTTCCGACAACGCTTACGTTATTCGACGGCATAAGACCCGGGATTCCAATTCCTAAAAAATGGATACCTGGATATGCCTGGGCGAGAGCAGCAATTCCGGGATCAGGCGGGATCAGGACCGCCAATTTGACTTCATTTGTTAGATAAGTCTCGATGGGTTCCGAAAGCCTTTCGAACTGGAATCCAGCTTGCTTCGCAAGATCCGCAATAGCAGGTTCAATCTCCTGAGCATAAGACAAATCCGTACCTGGCGGCATATAAAGTAAAATCTTTGCTGGTCCAGTTGTCGCCGTCGGGAGTGAAGTTGAGGTAGCGCTTGGTAATGGAGTGTTCGTAGCTTGAAGCGCGGGTTCGGTTTGAGTATCCCCACTGCTGGAACTACACGCTGCCAGGACCACAATTACTGCAATCTTAAAAACAGTTAAATGAATCTTCATGAATCATCAGCTGACTGCAAATCCATTTGAAATATGAATACTAATCCTAAATACAAAAAAAATTAACAACCCTATTTTACACGAGTTGAAAAGGTTATAATAGGTCCATGATCGAATTGAATATCCCCGGACGCGGTCTAATTCAACTCGAACACCTGGTCAGTGATATTAACGGAACTATCGCTGTTGATGGACATCTGCTGGAGGGGGTGCCGCGCTTGATAACCGAGCTTCAGGATCGCCTGGAGGTGCACCTGCTGTCCGCGGATACGCATGGCTGTCAATCTCAAATTGAACGCAAATTAAACTTAAAAATGGTCCGCATACAACCAGGAGGAGAACAGGATCAAAAAGCCGCGTATATTGAAAAAATCGGCGCCCAAAAGGTTATCGCTTTCGGGCAGGGCGCAAATGATGCTGCTATGTTGAAAAAGGCTGTCATCGGAATTTGTGTACTCTCTGCAGAAGGCGCTGCAGTTGAGACGCTCAATTCTGCTGATCTGGTCGTACCGGACATCAGAACCGCGTTCCAACTGATCCAAAAACCTGTACGCCTGGTAGCCAGTCTAAGAAAATGAACTTTCCAAGTATTGACCAACAACCGGATGACCCGGACAATTTGCCGCCTGCCCGCCGGCGGCGCGCCAACCGTATATTAGCTCCACTTGAAGCGGACGAACAGGCGAATTTGCTTGCTTTAGTCGCTCGCCGTGCTGCGCCTTCATTTGATTTCTTTCTGTTTTCATTGATCGCCGGTTTAGTGATGAGTTCTGGCATCCTGCTAAACGAACCAGCCCTACTGGTCCTGGGCGCCAGCCTGGCGCCATTGATGGCCCCCCTGGTAGGCGTCTCACTGGGAACAGTGATCGGCTCTATTCCATATTTTCTTAAAAACCTAGTTGGATTATTAATCGGGTGTTTTTTCGCATTTTTTTCAGGTTGGCTTGCCGGGTATGCCTTAACTTCATGGCTGCCATTCAGCTCTGATAAATTCTATAACCAGGCGCTGTTGTCCTGGACGGATTTTGTTGTCCTGGCAGTCGCAGCTGTTCTTACCACGCTTGCCATAGCCAGGAGCGGGGTCAACGGCTCTTTCCCAAAACTGGCACTTCCAAGCGTTGCCTTGGCATATGAACTTTATTTGCCGTTAGTCACTGCGGGATTCGGGCTGGGAATTGGCGCAATGCGCTTGATGTACGACGGACTGGTTGTATTTTCAATGTTTCTTGCCTGGGCAGCCTTATTGGGAGCCATAACCCTGGCAATTTTAGGATTCCGGCCGCTGACTTTGTTTGGTTACACTTTAGGCGCTGTCATCATTATGGTGTGCATCATATTGTTGATTGGAATGAGCGCTGTCGGCGCAGTATTAAGCGCGAACGTTGCTCTTCCCACACCTGTACCTTCGCCCACTCCAACCCTAACTGCCACAGCTACAAACACGCCAACACCGGTACCCCCTACCTCAACTTTAACGCCCACATCTACTCATACGCCAACCCTGACGTCCACCTCCACGCCAACCCTTACGCCAACACCCATACTTGTCCTTGTTCAATCAGATGAAGGTGCCCGCATCCGTTCGGTACCAGGTGGGCGAACCTCCGGTTTTATCGCAGATAATACAATTGTAATTTTGGTGCCGGACTCGCTAACAGAAGAGGATGGTGTCGAGTGGGTTGGGGTAATCATCCCGGACGGGACACGGGGGTGGATACTGGCATCCCTGGTCGATCCAATTACCCCCACACCAACCCCGTAGGTATTTATAAATTCTTTGCTGGTAAATCTCCCGGCCCGAATGCCCCCGGCAGCAGTGCCGCCAGCGTGGTCTCTTGAAGCAGTTGACCCTGATCATCTGCAATGAACACCAACAGATCGGGACCGAACTCAGCCATAACCTGCCGGCAAGAACCGCAAGGCGAACCTCCATTTTCAGTCACAACCGCGATGGCGAGAAAATTCCGCTCTCCTTGAGATGCAGCCTTGAATATGGCTACCCGTTCTGCACATATGCTGGTTGGATATGCAGCGTTTTCCACATTTACGCCGTCGTATATTTCACCCGATTCGGCTAGAACGGCGGCGCCAACAAAATAACCTGAATAAGGTGCGTAAGCCCAATGTCGTGCTTCTACAGCAGCCTGGATTAATTCCTGGCGTTTCTCATCCATTTTCACGATTTCTATCCTTTTCTTCAAACTCACTTAACGGAACCAAGGCGGCACGCACCTTCCGAATCCGGCGTGCACTTACTTGCTCAACCGTCAAAAGCAAATTATCGTTTTGCACTTTTTCGCCAATGCTCGGTACGTGTCCTAATCGGCTGTAGATATATCCGCCCAGGGTGTCCGCTTCATCCGTTGGAAGTTGACAGCCCATAATATCGTTAAAATCATCCAGATCAATTCGTCCCAGAAATAAATAGTCGCCTTCCTGGGAGACATGATAAGGCGCTTCTTCAGCCTGGTCATATTCATCCTGAATTTCGCCAAGTATTTCCTCAACGATGTCTTCCAGCGTAACCAATCCTGCAATACCGCCATATTCATCTATCACTACTGCCATATGGAAGCGCTGGCTTTGCATTTCCGTAAGCAATTCGTCAACTTTTTTCGCTTCCGGCACAAAAAACGCGGGGCGCAGCATTTCACGCAGCGAAACCTGTGGTTTCCCCTCCCGCCAAACACGTAGCAAATCCTTCGCATATAATAACCCCAGGGTATTATCCACGGTATCTTCGTGAACGGGAACCCGGGAATGCCCGGACATAAGAAAAGCATCAACAGCTTCCAGTAAAGGCGTATTAACATCCAATGTCAGGATGTCGATACGCGGCACCATAATCTCACGCACCAATGTGTCCGCTAATTGAAAAATGGAATAAATCATACGGCGTTCATCTTGCTCAAAAACGCCTTCCTCTTCACCCATATCCACCAGCGATTTCAGGTCATCCTCCGTAACTGTAGATACTGTATCGTTGGTAAATTCAGTTTGTCCTTTCACGCCAAATGGGACGAAAATATAAGAAAGCGGCGCAATGAACAGTCGGACGTAGAAATTCAATCGCACTGCCCATAATTCCGGATGCCGGAAGACAAGCCTGTCAATCCCCCATTCAAGCCCAAAAAGGACTATCCCAATCAGGAATAATATGCCTAACTTACCAACCAAACTGAGACCGGGTATGTAGACAAAAAAGGAGAGAATAAGTAAAGCAGCAATACTAAACCGTACGATTACCAGTATCAAACTGATACTGGCTTTCATTCGTAGAGGAAGTGGGATGTAATCCAACGTCCGGTTAACTGCCGTTTCCATATGATCTCGCAATCCAAGCAAGCGGGCTTGATTAACCTGGGTATATCCAGCACGCGCGCCTATTGTTAATAAATCCATCGATGCCAAAAGAAATAAACCGCCAAAAATCAATAGACCTTCAATCATTTTTCTCCAATTTACGTATCGCTCTAGCAGGTACACCCGCCACAATCGTTTTACCTGGAACGTCTTTCGTCACAACCGAACCCGCGCCGGTCCTGGAGTCTTTCTCCAGTTTTACCGGCGCGACCAGCATCGTATCACTGCCAATGAAAACATTATCTTCAATGATAGTGGGGTTCTTCTTCTTGCCATCAAAGTTACAGGTTATTGTGCCCGCCCCGATATTTACATTCTTCCCAATGGTCCCATCACCGATATATGAGAAGTGCCCCATTTTTGTGCCAGGTCCCAGGTACGAGTTTTTCACCTCGCCAAAGTTGCCTACATGAACGCCTTGAGCCAGGTGGGCGCCTTTGCGCATATGGCTGAAAGGTCCGATATCGACATCATCTTCAATAATCGCATCTTCGATTACTGATGATAGCACGGTACACCTATTTCCAATTTTTGAACGATGGATGATCGAATTTGGTCCGATACGACAGCCTTCCCCAATCCAACATTCTCCATACACATAAGTGTCCGGGTAAATAATTGTATCCTGACCGATTTTCACATCACGATCGATATACGTCCTTTCCGGGTCAATATATGTCACCCCGGCAAGCATCCAATCCTGGTTGATCTGCGATCTAAGGGCTGCTGATGTTTCAGCCAGGATTACACGATTTTGGATCTGTACAGCCTCGGTAGAGTTCTCCAGCTGTACTGCCTGAATAATTTGTCCATCAACAACTGCACGTCTGATTACTTTCGCCAGATTTTCCTCTTCATTGGTGGATGAAACAATCTGGGATAATTTCTCCCACAACCAGGTTGCGTTAAAACAATACACCCCGGCGTTCAATTCCTGCGATGAGGTTTGATCTTCCCCAACGATGTGTGAAATTTCACCATTTCCATCCCGCACAACTCGACCGAATCCGTGCGGATTATCCCCATAAAAGGTCAATATCGTGACTGGTCCAGCATTGGTAGATTGTTCCTTCACCAGTTGAGCCAGCGTTTCAATCGACAGTAAAGGTTTATCTGCTGTTGTGACCAAAACCAGATCACTTACCCCTCTTAGTTTACCTTCAGCCTGGAGAATTGTATCTTCCATTCCAGAAGGATGGTCCTGCAGGATAAACGTAGCCTGATCCCCAATGATCTTCTGAAATTCTTCAATCCGTTCCCCAATAACGATTACTGGTTTATCTTCGACAATATCCTTTACCGCATCAATGACGTATTGGACCAAAGGTTTACCTAACAGCAGATGCAGCCCGGTAGGAATCGTCGAGGCCATGCCGGACCTCTGGTCTGTTGCTATGATCACACAGGATGTTTTCATATATCACCTTAAATAAAAAGAGACGAGCCGATTCTATCGATCTAAACGATCGCACCTCGTCTACTACTTTTTCCAACCATTCCAGTTTTGTCTAGGTAAAGGAAAACGCCGTTCAATATTCAAGCCGCATATTAACCATATGAGGCCGCTATCATCAGGAATAAATAAATTGGATATATTAAGATCAGATTCGTCCACTAGTAAACCCAATAAGGTGATCAAGCAGGGGCGCCCGGATTCGAACCAGGACAAACAGTTCCAAAGACTGCTGTGCTACCATTACACAACGCCCCTAAGATCTGGCAAACCGCCAAGATACACCCGCAAATAGGGCATAGAATTGTAACATAAGCGAAGCAATGATGGCAATACGTATTCATTCCACACATATCATAGGATAGGTCATTTACAGCACACCTATCCCAAATGATGATTTATTAGTGATACAGAAAAGAGGCTATCTATAAAGAACCACTTGTCATGCTGAGCGCCCCGCAGCATGCCTACGGGTTGCGAAGCAGTCTTCTGGCAAAACAAAACATCTGGTTTTTTATCGAGAGAGATACTTCACTCCATGAAAACCAGGCATAAAAAACCGGTCACACCGTCCCGGTATCCTGCGGGAGAGTGATACATCCTTTGATGATAACCCCTCGAATGCCTAATATCAATCTTTGTATTCCCTCAGGTTAAACCAGGTAACAGGCCGTAAAATGTTCGGCGCCTTTATCATCCAGAGGCGGGTGGTCATTTTCCTCACACACTTTTTCGGCGATGGGACAGCGTTCAAAAAACCGGCAGCGCGGGATTGGGTTGATAGGCTTGGCGATACTACCTTTGATATTAGGTATATCCCTGTTGAATGTCGGATCAGGAACAGGAACTGCGGAAAGCAAAGCCTTGGTATAGGGGTGCAGCGGATTACTCAAGAGTTCTTCCATCTCACCCAGTTCCACGATCTTTCCTAAATACATCACTGCCAGCCTGTTCGACATATAGCGCGCCACAGCCAGGTCATGCGTGATGTACAGGTAAGTAACCCCCATCTGGTCAGCCAGGTCCTGCATCAAGTGCATAATTCCCGTACGGATTGAAACATCCAGCATAGAGGTCGGCTCATCTGCCACGACAAACGTTGGAACAACAACCAGCGCCCTGGCAATAGCGACCCGCTGCCGCTGTCCACCGGACAGCTCGTGGGGAAAGCGAAATATGAAGGTCTCCGGCGGGATCAGACCTACAAGTTCAAGGTAATGCGCAACCAGTTGTTCCCGTTCGCTGATATCGCCGATCCCTTGAACGACAAGAGGTTCCGCAATGGTGTCGAATATCGTCCGGCGTGGGTTCAGCGATTCATAAGGGTCCTGAAAGATCATCTGCACATGCCGTCGGAATCCTTTTAGTTCGCCTCCCTTCAAATTCGCAATATCCTTTTCGTAACCGTTTATGCGCATTACAATATCGCCGCTGGTCGGATCAACAAGCCGCACGAGCAGTTTACCTGTTGTGGTCTTTCCGGAACCCGACTCGCCAACCAGAGCCAGGCTCTCTCCGTCGCCAATATCAAAATCAACGCCATCAACTGCATGTATAAATGCGTCAGACTTCTTGAATAACCCACCGGCCAGTGGATACAGTTTTTTCAAACCACCAACACGAACCAGTGGTTCATGTACCATTTCTTCGTTGCTCATTAATCGCCCTCCAGTGGATGCCAGCAAGCTACAAAGTGTTTATCATCCATGTCCTTAAATTCTGGTACTTGCTCGGAACAAATCTCGGTCGCATAAGGACAGCGTGGATGAAACCTGCAGCCTGAAGGTGGTGATATCAAGTCCGGCGGTTCGCCAGGCAGTGTTGTTAATTCTCGTTTCGGTCCTACAATACTGGGAAAAGCAGACATTAATCCATACGTGTATGGATGTAGAGGATGTTTAAAAATTTCAACCGCGGAAGCGAACTCCGCCAAACGACCAGCATACATAACTCCGATCCGCTCGGTAACCTCCGCGATAACAGCGATATCATGTGAAATATAAATCATGCTCATATTGAGCTGTTCTTGAAGTTCGATCATCTCTCGCAGCAGCGAATCTTGCACGATCACATCTAATGCTGTTGTTGGTTCGTCGGCGATAATAATATCAGGTGAACAGGATAAAGCCATGGCGATCACTGCCCGCTGTCGCATACCGCCGCTGTATTCGTGGGGAAACTGGTCCATCAGTTTTGGCTGTAAGCCTACCAACTCAAATAAATATGCTACTCTTTCGCGCGCTTCCTGGTTGGTCTGGATTTCATTGTGTTCTTCCATTGCTTCGATAATCTGATCGCCCACTTTATAAACCGGGTTCAGCGCATTCATAGCTGCCTGAAACACCATCGAAATTTTGTTCCAGCGAAGTTTGCGCATCTCTTCTTCTTTTAATGGGACGATATCTTTATCATTGAGGTAGATATGCCCGCCTTTAAATTCCGCATTGTCAGGCAGCAGTTTAAGCAGCGAAATAGCTATGGAAGTTTTTCCGCAGCCAGATTCCCCCACTAATCCCATCGATTGCCCTCTCTCCAGAGAAAAAGTGACATCGTTGACAGCCGACACTTCCCCGCTTCGGGTGGTGTAGTGCATTGTCAGGTCCTGGACATTTAAGACTTTATCGGTCACATTTACACTCCTTATCGTTTTCGCAAACGCGGATTAACAATTTCATCAAGCGCACGTCCCACCAGATAAAATGCGGCGCAAATTGAACTGATAGCGATGCTGGCTGGAAAAATCAACCACCATTTTGAAAAATCCAGCAAGTATCCAGAATAAGAAGCAGTATAGATCATCAATCCCCACGACATGCGTACGTTTAACAATCCAAAGAATGATAAAACAGCTTCCGATGCTATCGCGCCGTTGACCGCAAACATCATATACAAGAAAGATAACGGCAGCAGGTTAGGGACAATGTGGCGCGATATGATGTGGGCATTCCCTCCGCCTGCTACCCGGGCTGCTTCAATATATGTGCGTACTTTAACGGTCAGTGCCTGTGATTTTAGAATAATCGTTGCGCCGCCGAAACCGCCCAAAATACCCAAAATGAGCGCCAACAGCGGCAAGGTTAAATCAAATAGGGCTGACATAACGATCAAGATGGTGATGTACGGCATCATGATAAAAATGTCGGCAACCCGCATAAAAACTGAATCTACTAATCCGCCATAATAAGCCGATACCGATCCCACCGTCGTCGCAATAATCACGGTAACCAATGCAGCAACGATACCGAGGATGAACTCGGAACGGGTGCTCCACATTAACTGGCTGAGCACATCTCTTCCCAGTGGATCTGTGCCCAATATATGCCGGGCTGTAGGAGGTGAGGGATGAAAAGGGATCGTTATGTCATAACCAACCACCGGGTTATATACAACCGGATCCCATACGGTTTTCATTAAAATTGGATGGATGATAATGAACGAAAAATAGAACAAAATGATAGCCACCCCGATCAATCCAATCGGATTTTCTGCGAATAACGCCAGGTTCGTTCGAACACTTCGCAGCCATAAGCGCAGCCTTACCTGCCACAGAGGCGTTTCCAACGATACAACTGGTGGGGGTGAAGCTGGAGAAATTTCAGCCATAGGATACCTCTTTTGCCTTTGAAAGTATTAGGAATAGCGTATGCGCGGATCCAGGACCGCGTAAAGGATATCCGCTATCAGGTGTGCGGTAAGCGCCAGGAAGCCAGTGAAAACCAGGGCGCCGATCACCATTGGGATGTCTTCGACCAGGGCAGCATTCAAAAGGGTTAATCCCATTCCGGGCCAGGAAAAGATGGTCTCCGTGATCACACCGCCGTCGAGGATAAAAGCCACAGCCAGCACAAAAGCGGTCACAACCGGCAGGAGCGCGTTTCTTGAAGCATGTTTATCCCGGATGGTCTTATCCGGCAGTCCCTTCGCCCTGGCAGCCATGATGTAATCTTCTCTCAGTGTCTCCAGCATGCTGTTGCGCGTCAACAGCATGGTACCTGCAAAGTTAACGATCGCCAGGGTAACGATTGGGAGGATAAGGTGGCTGGCGATATCCAGCGCGTACACAAACACCCCGGTAGACCACCAGTAAATTATGAAACCTAAGAGTATGACACCTATCCCTCCTAATCTGGCTGGTAAGCGATTTTTCGGATCCAGCCGCCCTGCAAACACAATCCAGGCAATCAGCAGCACCCCGGCAATAGCGACGGATAGTAGAATTCGGTTGAAAACATAATTCGCATCAACCGTCGCCTCACGCCAGAGAACTGGATCCAGGAATTTCCCAAGTGGGAATATGCTAAGCTGATACCCCCAAAACCAGAGCATCATTAATGCAAACCAGGGTAAGAAGACAGTGTACAAAGACACGCCTCCCACTGTGGCAGCATATTCCCCCCAACCCCCTCTGCGCCAGGCCAGCATTTTTCCCGTAACAAAGCCAATATAATAGGACAAAATAGTTGCGCTTAAAAATAATATCAATGTTCTGGGCGCTCGTTCTGCGATCACATCCAGTACCGGGCGCGGATAATTGGAGAATGACATACCAAAATCACCCTGAACGGCATTTGAGATCCATGCAAAATAGCGTTCAAGAACAGGCTTATCCAGTCCCATCTGGGCTCGTATGGTTTGCCTTTGTTCAGGTGTTAGACGTGGGTCGTTTAAAAATTGATTTCCATAATCCCCCGGTTGAGCATCTATAAGGACAAAAACAATCGTCAGAAACAGAAAAAAAGTAAAGATATTCTGCCCAATGCGCACTAACAGGTAACGTCTCATTGTTTACCTCCGTTCCCGGAAAATCACTAGCTGCTGGAGGGGAACTAATTTAGACATTGTTCTCATTAATGGGCTGTCAATAAAAACAGGAACGCAATTCGAATAGCTTTATTCCCGTGTTTTTTGGGAGTAAAGAAATTCCGCTGTCAGCGGTTTTATATTCGCTTGGAGTAGGCTGACAACCTTTTTTGACAACCCAATCAATTAATTTGTCAAGTTCAGGAACGGGAGGGCAAGGTTATCGCCCTGCCCTCCCAATGGATCACACTCAGCTCAAAAGCCGACTATGAACTATTTAACTCGGACCGAGGCTTGCAGTTCACCACCGTATTGGTGCGCATACTGCAGACCGCTGAGGGTTTCTTCGAATGGTAATTCTAACGAAGCAGCTCGATATCCTTCGATAATACCGGTATCGAACAGAAGCACGTACGGCACTTCGGTCGCCAGCATCAGCTGAATCGCATCTGAGGCTACTTTACAGGTTTCGAAAGTTTCGCACGATAAAATCTCGTTCGAAAGTTCCTCAAATTCTGCATTGACATAACCGCCTGCATTGTTGCCGTCTTCAACAGCCTGTTCCTCAGCGAAGAAATCACGCAGGTAGTCTGGGAACAATCCCAGGCTCCAGCCGAGCAGGTACATATCAAAATCCTGTTCGGTGAAGATGATCGGGACGATCACGTTGAAACCTGCCAGCTGAGCGGTTGCAGGAACACCAAACTCATTTAACCATGTCTCGATCCAGATCGCGAATGTTGAACGCAGTGGGTCGTATCCGGGGCTGGGAGCTGGAATGTTAAGTTCTGGTACTGGAGTACCGTCAGGCATTAGTAATTGGCCTGCTTGGGTCACTTGACGGTTTTCTGGATCCCAGGTCGGCTTTACATCGCCTTCCCAGGTGTATCCAGCCTGCTCGAGGATAGCCACAGCCAGGTTAGTGCGCTGTTCGCGGTCCAGACCCTGGCCGAGTTTCGGCACATCGTCAAAGTACCATGCCGCGTTGGCTTCAGGAACGAAAGTGTACAGCGGGAATGCCACGCCCTGCAGGATCGTGCCGGTCACAAATTCCTTGTCGATCAGCACGGCAACAGCCTGACGGAATGCGCAGTCATTCATCGGCCGGCGGCGGTTGTTGAAGCTCATGTAACGGAAGCCATTGACGTTGTTCTCCAGAACTTTCAGGTTCGGGTCCGTCCTCATCTGCTCCGCCAAACCGCGCTGCAGACCGAGCGGGTTGATCACATAGTCGATTTCGCCGTTCTTCATCGCCAGGATAGCAGCATCCTGCGATCCATAAACTGAGTAAACAATAGAATCAACAAATGGACCAACGGTATATTCAATTTCAGGATCACCTTCAGCTTCTCCGAATTCAACGCCGTTGCTGTCTTTGTAAGAACCATCCGGCCACTGTTGAATGGTTGTGCCAGTGTTCATATAGTCAGCAAACGCGCCGCCCTCAATGAAGGCGCCTTTCTCCCACTTATCGAGTGTGAAAGCCCAGGCGGTTGGTTCACCTGAAGGATCAAAAGCGAACAGGATATCGTGCGCTTCAGCCTGTGCGGCAGCCAGGTCCTCTTCGCTGGCATCCCCAGCAGCTTCAATAGGAGCCATGGCTTCTGCGACAACTGGAGCCCAGAAGTGTTCAGCGACAACCGGAGCCTGCAATGTGCCCCACTCATGCCGTGCCAGACCAGGCTTGGTGTGGTAGTAGACCTTAACGGTCAGATCATCAACCGCTTCCATCCGATCCAGGAAGTTGGCATCGTACCATTGTTGAAAGTTGCCTGAGATCAAACCAAGGTCCAATACGGCGTTTGCAGTGAAAGCCACGTCTTCAGCTGTGATCGCTTCACCGTCGCTCCAAACCAAACCTTCTTTAATCGGGATTTCGGTGACCCAGAATTCCCCTTCCTCAACCAGGGGATCGGGTATGGAAACAGCCGCTAAAGACGGTACAAAGGTGAAATACTTATCTGTCAATGTAAACAGTGAAGGCGGCTTGGGCAGCATGTAGCTGTTCCAGACGGTGTTGTCCGGACCATTGGCCGCCCAGAAATTGGCGGTGGTCACGTCCTCAAACACACCCACTCTGTAAACATTACCGCCCTGGTTTAAATGAGCTTTTGGCGCAGCTGCCGGCTGCACGATGTCCGAGGCAATCTCAGGAACGCTCATACTCACCTGTTCCAGATTTATTCCCGCAACTTCTGGGATTGGCTGGCAGGGGATCATACCGTCAGCGGGGATTGGACCCGCAGCGGCTTCCATCTCTTCTTCTGGCTCCTCTTCCATGGGTGCAGGTGTCGCGGTTATGATCTTCTCTTCGACGACCGTCTCGCCTTCCTTCTCCACAATTTCGGTGACGACCACGGTCTTCACAACTTCAACCTGCTCTGGCTGCTGCGGGGCGCAAGCGGCCAGGATCATGCTGAGGACCATCAATATGCTAAAGAAAATTAACGCTTTGTGTTTCATGTTTTCTCCTCCAAAAGAAAAAAGTTTAGTTTAGGATTCTGATTCGAGAGACATTCTTTATTTATATTTTTTTGCTTCACCTCCTTAAATAGATAGCAGACCGTACAATATGCAAGGTCAGGTAGGACAATTATTTTCATTGTGCTCAATCATAGTTTTCTTTTGGGATTCACCTAAATATTACCATAAATCATTCTATGGTCAACCTTGCATTTACCAGACAGTTCTGCATCCTTCACCACATTCAAAATCCTCTATATCCCTCATCGAACTTAGCGCTGAAGGGTCCACTTGAACAGCGCACATTTCTGGCCTCGTAATTACCCATTCCGGTCTCAAATACAGAGGTAGTGCAGGTAATTCTTCACTGAAGATCTCTTGAACGGCAAAATGAGAATCTGGATACGCTGTCATTTCCGGAATGCTTGAATTGGCATTCGAACAAATTCTGTCATACTCGGGGTTGCTGTACCCGCTGACATTCGCGCCTCCCCATCCCATCTTAGACTCAGGATAAAGCCCTGGTATTTCGCTGGATTTATATAAACTGCATGCAGGCTGCAGGGAACTAATCCAATTAAGTTGGGTTCGTGAAAATTTTCGTCCAAAGACTGGACCATCCGGACCGGGTGCGTAAAATTCTTCAACAGGTAAATTACTGATATCAACTTGTACACCACAATTTGATATTGATTCCTTGATCAATTCCCCAGCCTTTATTTTCTCATCCTCATTTGTTGTAAGCAAAGTGAATATCAGAGGGGTGTCATCCGCAACTCCCGGTACACCTAGAGCTTTACGTGGCGTTGATGCATCTCCATCGCCATCTACCCACCCGGATGAATCCAGCAGTGCAGCGGCAGTTTGAGGGTGAAAATTATACTGCCGGATGTTAGGGTTAAAAAGCGGATGGGAAGGGTGTACATAGCTGTGGCATACTTCAGATTCCCCTGGGAATAATTCAGTTACAAATCGCTCCCGGTCAATACACATCGCCAGGGCTTGTCGTGTTTCTTTTTGCGAGGTGAACAGTGTAATCGTTTCATCAATGGAATTAATTCCAAAATCAATATGCTCCCAGGCTGTACCTACCTTGGTCTCGACGTGCATTTCTCCATTTTCTTTCAAGGAAAATAATTCAACTTTATCCAAATCCAATAATGCGCTTTTACTTATATAATCATAATCACCGTCAGATAATAAAGCCAGCACTTCATCTGTGCTTGAAGTAAACCTGAAAATTAAATGATCAAATTTTGGTAAACCATCATCGCTGCGGAAGTAATTAAAATTTTTAATTAGTGATATATGGCTTCCTGGAATCCACTCATTTACCGTATACGCGCCCCACCCGAGTGGTGTTCGGTTGGCCATGTCACTCAGGAAAAGCTCTTCCACGGATAACGCTCCCCAGGCATGTTCTGGCAGCGGTGGGAAAAAGCTGTTTACATAATCCAACGGCAGGAAACCGGGTATCGTCTCCCACACGATTGTGCTCGGATCATGCCCAAAATAGTTGAGCGTACGCGCGATGATTTCAGCTTTCACTTCTGGGAACAAGCTTGCGGTTACTTCGTATGCGTATTGTGAGTCTCCAGCTGTCAAGTTCTCACCATCAGACCACAGGATAGCTGGTCGAATTTTATATCTGACCACTGCATGATCCATCAAGAAAGGTTCCTGTCCTGTATATGTTTGAGCACAGCTTGTATCATGACAACCGGATGGCTTATAGAGCATGCCTTCTCGCAATGGGGACAGATTCCCGTCGATACCTACTACTATAATACCTGGATTAACCCCGATAGGTTCAATTGAGATTCCGTCGTTGGTTAAGGTTGGAATATCGTCCAAAATTACCGCTGATGGTTGGAAATTTACATAGTCTATAGGACCATCATAGATCGCTTTCATGACATTAATTGCTGAAAGAGATAGACCTGAGTAGATAAAAAGCGATTCCAGTTCCTTGCCAAGTCAAATATTTAGAACGCGAGAGGAGAGTGTTGTTTGGGTTGCCTGCATTACCTCGATAACTGGAGCTTCAGGAACTGTCTCTGTAATTTGGTATTTATCCATGTTTGTTAGTAGTTTACATGCATCTGAGGTGAACGGGATGATAACCGACAAAATTAACGCGGGAATTCGAAACTTCATCTTCATAATGACTTCCCCATGAATAACAAAAATGCGGCTTTTGCCGCATTTTTTCAATCCTTCTTAGGCTGTAGGAAGTTAATGTGATAATCGCCAGGTAGCTGCAAAATGCGCAACCCAATTTTGAGATTTTGGTAAAGGGTAATAAAGCCAGGAGTCGGAGAAGACGACGATGGTGTGTGATGTTTGCAACGACGACTTGAACGCCTTCAATAATCGAGAATACCATCTTGCTTCAATAGGAGGCGGGCTTTGAATAGTCCGTATCAATTTTATCCGCCCATCACATGGTGGACTATTTTTTGCTGCCCAATTCTTCAAGCTTATTGAGACATATTTGTCTAAGTTATCATTCATAAAAATACCAATCAAGATCCCTCGTAGTTGAACTCGGGAAGTTTTTCGCCTTCTCCAAATAGTCCCAATCCCAAACTCTTTTTTAACGATAAACGTCCGTAATACAATCGCGATTTTACGGTACCTATCGGGACATCAAGGATTTCTGCGATTTCCTGCAGAGATAAATCATTGAGATAAAACAAGACAATCACAACTCGCTGCGGTAAGGGAAGTCCAGATACCGCCTTTTGTACCTGGTCCCAATCATCTTGCAGTTCCACTCTTTCATGCGGTAAATTCTTACCAGATCCTGCCAACCACTCTGCCAGATCATCCAGTGAGCGCACCCACCGTTTGTTGCGCTTAACCCAGGTATAGGTCAGATTGGTTGTCATCCTGTAAAGCCACGGTTCAATGGGCCTGGTGCTGTCAAATCGATCTGCGAAACGATAAAGACGCAGGAAGACATCTTGCAGTAAATCACTCGCAGCTTCTGTGTCGCTTGTAATTGCCAGGGCGGTGCGATAGACCATATGACGGTATCTTTCGTACAGCACACCCAATGCATCAAGACTGCCATTTTGAAGTTGCTTGATTAATTCACGGTCCTCTTTTTGGGCCATATGGGTTCCAGAGAATAGTGCCGTCTACTTATCTTATTAATTACAACTGCTGCGTTGAAAAGGTTCAATTTTTTCCGATATTTAATTGTACCAGAAATACTCACCCAACCTCTTTAAATCATTCCTCACCATCTAGGATATTTTCGAACTCGTCTCCAAATCGAATATGCAAATAGGATTTATACCTTTCGGAATGAAACCGGCCATCATCCAAAGCTGCCAGTACAGCGCAGCCTGGTTCCTTGACATGCGTACAATCACTGAAGGCACACTCGGCTACTAATTCGCGCATTTCAGGGAAATATCCATCAACCTCTTCCGGTTCAATATCGAATAAAGCCAACGCTTTCAATCCCGGCGAATCAGAGACATATCCACCGCTATCCAAAGGGAACATCTCGCGCACGACTGTTGTATGCCTGCCTTTGCTGGTGGCTTTGCTAACCTGGCTGACCTCTAATCCCAAACTTGGCTGGATAGCATTGAGCAAACTGGATTTGCCTGTGCCAGACGGCCCGGTAAATAATGAAATTTTATTGGTTAATTTTCCCTGCAGGTTTTTTATCCCGGTACCATTTTTTGCAGATGTATAAATAAGATCATAGCCAATCGAACGATAAAGATCAAATAAAGAATGAGCTGTTACCTTTGATACCAGATCTATTTTATTAGCGACAATGATTACAGGCACTTCCTGCTTCTCAGCAATGACTAAATAACGGTCCAGCATACCCAGGCGCGGCTCGGGTCTTGCGCAAGAGAAGACGAATAAAACCTGATCGGGATTGGCAATTAATATTTGCTGGTACTCGCCTTGAGGTGTCGGAGCCAGGCGGACAAACGAGCGTTGGCGCGGCTCGATGGATTCGATTGCGCCTCTTCCTTCATCCAGGATTGTGATAAGCACTTTGTCGCCAACTGAGGCAACATCCCCGGTGCGCTTGCCTTTCTTTAATCGGCCGCGCAACTGACATACGACTGAACCAATTTCGGTTTCGACTGTATAGTGGCCGGATTGGGATTTTCTTATTACCCCTTGCATGTTCCCCATTTATGGTTCTGGTGTGTTTGTAAGTTCAAGTGTCGGAATAATGACTGCGGTTGAATCTAATGTGGGAGAAACATTTAATTCCGACTCCCATGGATACAGCCTTTGGGGCTGTCCACTGAAATAAAGTTCAACGATTCTACGGAAAATCGGTGCTGCATACACAGATCCTTCACCAGCGTAATCCAGCACCACGGCGATTGCAATATCCGGCCTGTCTGCTTGTTCGGCGAAAGTATAACCTGCAAACCAAGCATGCGGTTCTCCCTGACTTGATTGGGCGGTTCCGGTTTTGCCTGCGACAGGTATATCTAAACCCGTAAAACTATGCCATGCAGTTCCACGCGGCTTTTCATTGCGGATGACCCCAACCATCGCACCTTGAAGCACTTTCAGATTGATATCGCTGACAGGTAAAGTCCCCAATACCTCAGGTTCAAATTCATATTCCGGGTCGCCATCCGGCGGCGCGATCCTTTCTATAATTTGAGGCTTGTACAAGGTTCCCCCATTTCCGATAGCGGCGATAAAATTCGCGGTTTGCAGCGGAGTAACCAGCAAATCACCCTGCCCAATAGCCGCATTAACCGCATCCACCGCATTCTCAGGATCTACCACCTGTCCTTGAGCTTCAGCAAGGCCTTCAATCGCGGTCGCCTTTCCCAGGCCAAAACTGCGCGCCATTTCGGACACTTCATTTTCCTCACCCCGGTTATATAAAGTGAGCCCAATATGCCAGAAAAACGGATTGCAGGAGCGCATCAACCCCTCCGGAAGGGTCAATAGACCGCTGGGAATAGTTTTCCCGTCTGCTAGAAAATACTCGTAGGTCCAGTCGTTTAATTTTACGCCCTCCAATTCTTCGAAAAAATAACCACATTGGTAGGTAGTATTCGGTGAGAATAAACCGCTTTCCAGACCTGCAGCCATCGTTATGATCTTGAAAACCGATCCTAATGGGTACAATCCCTGCAGTGCACGATTGAGTAAGGGTTGGTTAGGATCATTTAATATTTCACCCAGCGATGAATTGTCATCAAAATGAACGGGTTCAAATGCATTCGGATCAAAATCGGGTGACGAGACCATCGCTAATACACGACCTGTATCCCGTTCTAAAACCACAATTGCTCCTGCAAAAGAACCGATCGCATTTTGGACCGCGTATTGAAAATCCTTGTCCAGGGTAACCTGAATGGATTGGGATGGCGATGCGGATGATTCAGCCAATCTTGTAAGCGGGCGGTTATGCTCATCCATAACGAATAAGGCGCCGCCTCGTGAACCTGACAGATAAGATTCGCCCCATTCCTCCAATCCACTGCGTCCAACCCGTTCGTCCTTTTGATAGCCCCTTCGGGTGTATTCATCCACCTCCTCGGGCTGGATCGGGCTGACATACCCAATGACATGCGGCGCGATCCCCCCGTCTATGTAAAACCGTGATTTATCTGGGCTCAGTGCCAACCCGCTCAACCGGTTAACTTTTTTATAATCAATTTCACGATCCGTTGAAATCTCTCCCAATGGCAGGTACCAGCCAGCCCCTTCGGGATAATCAGAATATAACCTCTTGATTCTATCCGGACTGAGGTTTGTTAGTTCGGATATAAATGCAAACAATTCATCTTCCTGGCTCGGATCAATCTGGTCGGGATACAAACCTAGAGCAGTAACATCCGTTTGGGCTACCAGTGCAGTTCCATACCGGTCGTATATATTGGCTCTTGAAGGCGTATACCCTTCCGTATCCATTGAAAGATAATTTCCTCCCTGCAGTTCCGGGAGGACCAGCGTGTCATCCCATTGAACCAGCCATTCATCATTTTCCTTGCTTAAGTTCATTTTTGTGGAGCGAGTTATATCCCCTACCAATATACTGTGAAGTGTGATTTTGTAACCGACTTGAGCTGAATCCTGGTTGATTAAGGCAGATTGGATCTCATAATCCAGGTCTTTCAACGCCGCCTCCGCCGCTATCCCGCTGAAATGGTCGCTGAATTCCCCATCACTTATTGCATCCTGGCTTATACTGGTTAATAAAGCATACATCCCCGCATAATCATCTTGCTTCCAGTCATTAAGAAATTTACTGGCTGCGGATTTTACCGCCTGTACATCCGTAGAATCTACGCTTCCGTTTCGATTGACTGGAGCATCCACCTTTCCAATCTGCGTGCTTCGTTTACATCCAGCAATAATCAAGGAAAGCAGGATAAATATCAGGTTGAGCGTTTTAATCCGACGAGTCATAAAAAAAATATTTATCAGTATTCAGCAATACTTGGCTGCCTGCCTTTGGATAAATAGTAAACAGAACCATCTTCACCATTCTGAGAGCAATATATCATCAAAAACAGAACATGTATATCGCAGAGATTGCTGGCAGGCGGATGGGACATCCAGAGCTGGGTCCAATCCAATACGGATCAGTATACGTGTCAAATGGCACAGCGGCAGCCCCATAACATTTGCATAACAACCCTGCAAGTTATATACCGGATTGAATCCATTATGCTGGATTGCATAAGCGCCTGCTTTATCAAGCGGGTCCCCTGAAGCAGTGTAAGTTGAAATTTCGTCATCACTGTACTCCCGCATGGGGACATCCGTAATGCATACATCTGTTATTGATCGGCCATCCTTCGCCTGGAGGACTGTAACCGCAGAATAAACCTGGTGAGTCCTTCCCCGCAATTCTCGCAGCATTTTTCGGGCTTCAAAGGAGTCCCCCGGTTTTCCTAATATTCGATAACTCCCGCCTATCGTTTCATTAAGCAGGTCGCCGGCATTATCCTGTTGAAATCCTTTAACAGAAGTTTGCCAATCTACCACAGCCGTATCCGCTCCAATTATTAAATCTTCAGGACTCGTCCTCTCCAAAACCTTTGTATATGCGGCATATGCTTTTCCCTCTGCCATGCGTCCGACATATATACCTGGAGTTTCGCCAACATTTACGCTTTCATTAATATCCACGAATAGAATGGAAAATTTCCATCCGCATAATTCCAGTAATTGCTTGCGTCTTGGGGATTGTGAAGCCAGGATCAACATTTCCAGCGAATTCTAACATAAACCAAATTCCAAATAAACCTTTTATTATCTTTTGGGTATCAATTAATAACCTATGTTAAAATTTTTATATGAAAATCGAAACTCTCAGTAGAAGCTGCCATTATTTTTCACTAAAGTTACTCATCCTGCTGTTGATATTCTTTCTAGCCCTGCCACTCCCCGTTGAAGCTCAAGCCTCGGGCAGCGCAGCGATTACTCCACCCTCCACAAGCTCCTACCCAATTTTTTCAACCAACCTGGTCGCTTACGATTCTCAGGGCAACTTTATCCATAATCTATCATCAGCACAGATCCAACTCTTTGAAGACGGTGAGCCTCTGACGATCTTAAGACTGGAGGAACAGCGCCCTGGCGCAAGCATAGCGATTGTTTTAAATCCCGGTCCGCCATTCGCAATTCAAAATAGTCAGGGGGTATCTCGCTATGATTTTGTCGTCGACGCGCTGGCTGGGTGGGGGATGAGCAGGGTAGGGACAAACATCGACGACCTGAGCTTGCTAACCACAGGCGGCGCTTCCACAAACCACGTGACAAACCCTGCCGATTTAGTTACAGTTTTGAACTCCGGACAGGTTGATGCGCGAACCGCAGTCCCCGGTCTGGATACGCTTTTCGAGGCAGAAAACCTTGTAATGGATGCTGGCTCCCGGTCCTCAATAGGCCGCGCAATATTATTCGTTACGCCGCCTCTCGAAGGTGTGGTAGACGATACGATTGATAATATTATCTCGCAGGCGCAGCAGAACAACATCCGTATAAATGTTTGGATGGTATCTTCCCCGGGCACTTTTTCTTCTCAGGCTGCCGATCAACTGGCAGATCTGGCTGAAAATACTGGAGGAAGTTACTTTGTGTACACTGGTGAAGAAGAACTCCCTGATCCCGAAATTTATTTTGAGGCGCTGCGGTCAAATTATCATTTGGAATACGAATCCAAATTAACAACTTCCGGAACGCATCAACTCCAGGCGCAGGTGGAAACAAACGCCGAACCAGTCAGTACGCTTCCACAATTATTCGAATTTGAAATTCTGGCGCCAATGTCCACTTTTATTTCACCTCCTCTGGTGATTACCAGGGGTCCGCTAAATGACGAAAGTATTTCTTTTATGGATGAGGATATTCCACCTGTACTTTACCCCCAGGAGCAAGTTATTTCCACAATTATCGATTTTCCCGACAGACGCACACGAGGGTTAAATCGGTCCGCGCTTTTTGTGGACGGAGAATTAGTTGTCGAAAATACCAGTCCACCTTTTGATAAGTTTATTTGGAGTATACAGAATTATAACGAAAGCGGCACTCATTTACTTCAGGTTGAAGTAGAAGATATCTTTGGGATGAAGGGACAAAGCGCTGAGATCCCGGTTGAAATCCGGTTAGAGTTGCCCGCGCCCAGCCCATTTTCAACCCTAAATAAAAACATCCCCATCATCTCAGCCCTGGTTGTCATCCTGGGGGGATCAATTCTTTTTTTGGCATTAATCCTTAGTGGCCGTATAAAACCAAAGCTGCCGGGAAAAACAATTCGTTGGCGCCGCGAAAAAGACTCGCTGGTTCAACCAACCGCCAATTCTGGTAGACCTTCGCAGAAAAGACGTTCAAGCTGGACTGGCGCGCAAATATCCGAAAATACAATTGCATTGCTTATCCCGATTTCAGAACCACCCGCAGATGCGCGCCTCTCACCCATCCCCCTCGAAAACGAAGATATTACTTTTGGCAGGGATCCAAACCTGGCTGACATTTTTTTTGATGATCCTGCTCTGGAGGCAGTGCATGCCCGCCTGGTTTCCGATTCAAAAGGTAATTTCCAGCTCATCGATGAAGGGACTGTGGCTGGAACCTGGATCAACTACACACCCGTATCCAAAGAAGGTTCTCGTTTGGAAAACGGCGATTGGATCCACATTGGCAGGATTGGTTTCCGTTTCGAATTAAACAGACCTGATCAAAATCTCATTCCGCATATCGAAAAGAGACCGGACCGGCTGAATTCTGGTATTTATTCTTCAAATAGGGATTGATTTTTTCCGGGATCAGGGGATAATCCCATAATACAATTTATCCCCAACTGCCAGGACAAATTGCCTCTTAATTGGATCCAGGGTGAATGCGGTCGCCTCACCCACCTGTAATTTTTGAAGCGGTAAATATTGCTTTTGAAATGCCAGATTTCGAAGGCTGAAATGATTTATCGATTGTGAAGCAGGTTCTAATAGGTATAGGGATGGGTCTGGAGGAGGATTGTATGTGACCTGGCTGTAACCGCGCTCTAGTTCCATTGGCTGGTTCTCTCGTCCTGATCGGAAATCAATATATGCCGGCTGCGAACATCGTGTTGGAGCTACCCCAATCCCACTGTATACACATAATGTTATATTTCCATCTTCATGCAGCATATAGAGTTCATTGTTATTTACTGTAATATCAATGACGTCTTCAAGCTGCGGGATTTCAACGTCAAAAAACAGCTCTGGCTCTTCTCCAAGCGCTCCGTTCCAATATATCCAAACTGCGTTGGAAAATGGGTCGAGGATATATACGTCCCCCTGGTTGATCGTCATACCAACCAGGTTTTCCATCCTTGAGGATGGAGGCGCATACAGCATACCGGGCACAGGGGATTTCTCCGGATCACAAAATAGCAGGTTGCCTGATGCATCCATCGCAATAATTTCGGCTTCAGGCGCTAACCCATTCGGCCAACGTTCAATATCAATGATCGGCCCGCTGAGCTTATCTTCCTCGATCGTAGGTGCACATTTAAATGATGGATCAGGTTTATAACCCTGGCTGGTAAGCCGGGCATGCAGCACACTCCCTCTGTTTCCATCCAGCATATAAAGATCATTATCGACAACCAGAACACGCCGTATATCGACCGATTCTGGCAAACCACCTTCTATGGCTGGTTGGTAGTTCACTCGTTTCACCAGATCCATTGCATCCAATATATCCGTAGCTTTTCCCCTTATCGCCTGCGTTTCTTGGTTTTTTTCGATGGACTCAACCTGATCCAGGAATTGCATTAAGGATATCAATTCCTTTCGCCGTGTCGGAATATCTTCCTGGTTTTCAGCATTGATCGCCATCTTCTGGGCTTGAGCAAGTAGATTTTCATACTGCGCTGCTCTGCCGAGTTTAAAATAAACCCCACTTGCTAACCCCACCACCAGGATCGGGATAAATATTGCCATAAATGCCATCGTTCCCGAAGGCAAATCGAACCTTTCCGCATCCGGCAGCGCCCTTGCGGTGAGCGTGGAAATCCCGCCGAATAAACGACCCAAAAATGCGATAATACCAGCTCCCAATACTCCCACCGCATTCCAGATCGATTTCGAATCGCCGTCTTTCTTTTGTGCTTGTGGTGGTTGATCCTTATAATGGGGTTCGCTGGCGGGTGTTTTATATCCAGCTGCCGGTGATTCATACTCAGATATCGTTCCAGCTGTCGCAGGGGCATCCCCTAACGGTGTTCCATAATCAATCTCGCCGCCTTCAACTTTTTGTCCAGCGATTGGCGGAGGCGCTTCCTCCACTTCAATCTCTTTTTCGTTGTATGGAGCACTTTTATCCGCTTCTGCAGCGAATGCAGTGCTTTCAATCCCTGAGGATATACCTTCCCCGCCTGTAAGATAAAAATTTCCCGAACCTTCTTTTGGCTGGATGATCACAACATTGAGTTCCGGCTCGTTACGCGGGTCTAATCTGCGCTGTATTTCGTCCGCTCCTAGCTTGTGCAATTCAAAGCCGTCGCCCTTATCCCAACTGGATGGCGGTTGTGCGGCTAAATAAATGCCGTCTCCAGCTGCAGCTTCCAAATGATAAAAACTGATCGGTGTACTGCGCCTTTGTCCCAAACCATGACCAATCATTGAAGGATCGTAAAGATGCTGCGTGCCTGCCTTCGAAACAAAATAGGCCTGCATTGGCCCGCAGTGGGTCAGGTAAACCTGTGTATTTCGAAACACAAGCAGACTCAACCATCCGATTACCTGTTGTCCTTTTTTTGCGTATCGCAAGTTGATCTCAAGCAGAATCTTATTCAGTTCTTCGGCAGTGGAGCGCATAGCTGCAGTTGCAGAGCCAGACTTCTGGAAATAAAACTCGGTCAGGTAAGTCAGCAGTTGATCCTGCTGGTCCTGCCTCAGCGTGAGGTCGCCGGTCATTACCATATACAGAACCAGCCGGTCAATTTTGCGGCTGCGTATGGCTTTACTTGTGGGTTCAGCAATTTTCAGGCTGTATAACCCGGGCTGATCATTGCCCCCGACGCGCGCGATTGGTGTTAGGTAAAGGTCCATAAATCGATCCATTTTCTTTTCCCTATCCGGTTTGCAGGCTGGATATAGGTTACATGATTACTGCTTTTATACCAAAAATTCTGCTTCTTAAAATTTTATTCGTTTTAACCTTTAAGGTAGAATCAACCTGGGATGATTATCTCAAGTCTATGTTAAAGGATTTATATGCATATTAATACGGTCACGAATGTTGAAGATTTCGCGAAACTCGCTACAGAATGGAACACTTTGCTTAAATGTTGCAATGCAAGTCATGTGCCATTTTTACGACATGAATACCTGATTACGTGGTGGGATACCCTGGGTGGAGGGGAATGGCTTCACGGGGATCTTAATATTATCACCGCTCGCGATGGTGATGGGCATCTGGTTGGAATTGCTCCTTTGTTTTACACGCAAAACCTGGACAGTAATCCAGCATACATGTTGATCGGCAGTGTGGAAATCTCCGATTATCTGGATCTGATTGTTGACATTCAAGACATGGACAGATTTGTTTCACACCTGTTGGAATATTTAACCAAAGAAAGCCGTCATGATTGGCAGGTTTTAGATCTATACAATCTACCTGAAGATTCTCCGACACTGCCGGCATTAAAATCAGCGGCGAAAAACCTGGGATTGGATTTTAATCAGGAAAACCTGCAGCCCTGCCCGTACATCCCGCTTCCAGGTGATTGGGAGGCTTATCTCTTATCGCTGAAGAAAAAGCAGCGCCACGAGATCAGGCGCAAAACCCGGCGCGCCGAAAACCTTCCAGAGACCGTTCGCTGGTATATCGTCGAAGACGAAGACCACCTGGACAGCGAGATTGAAGATCTTTTTGCCTTGATGGCGCAGGATCCTGCAAAGGAAGCGTTCTTAACCGATAAAATGCGCCAACATATGAAGGACTCCATTCATGCTGCATTTGATGCAGGTTGGCTTCAATTGGTTTTTCTCGAGGTCAGCGGGAATAAAGCAGCCGTTTACCTGAATTTTGATTACGCAGGTCATATCTGGCTTTATAATTCGGGCTTTGAGTACGAATACGGTGAATTGTCACCGGGTTGGGTACTGCTGGGATACCTACTGAGGTGGGCAAACGAAAATGGGCGCCAGGCGCTCGATTTTATGCGCGGCGACGAAATATATAAATACCGCTTTGGAGGGATCAACCGTTACGTTGTCAGGGCAAAAATAAACAACAAGCTTGAATAACACATCATCAACTCAATGCTCACAATTGTATTCCAGGCTGGCGGTAAGTCTCAACGGATGGGACGCGATAAGGCATTGGTCGATTTTCACGGTCAACCGCTGATCAAACGGGTGATTCAAAGGGTTCAACACCTGGCAGACGAAATCATAGTGACAACGAATAATCCGGATTCATACAAATTCCTCGGTTTACCCTTGTTCAGGGACATATTCCCGGGGCGTGGATCGCTGGGAGGTTTGTACACAGCATTGAGCGCAGCAAACCGTCCGACTGTGGCTGTCCTGGCATGTGACATGCCTTTCGTAAATCCTGGACTGCTTGAATATCAGGCGGATCAGATCAACAGGGGGAATGTTGATGTAGTTATCCCGCAGACCAACGCTGGGTGGGAACCCTTCCATGCCGTTTACCGCCGCGATACCTGCCGGGAATCCCTGAAATCCGCCCTGAATTCTGGCAAATGGCGCGTTGATTCCTGGTTTCCTGATGTGAATGTTTTTCCTGTCCCCCAGGACATATGGATTAAATATGATCCTCAATTGTTGAGTTTCTTTAATATCAACACACCGCAGGATTTGGATTATGCCGTCCAGATCGCATCCAATGCAGGCAAAAGAAATTTAAACGAATAGACTCGGAGCTTTTTCATGACCATTGACATTACAAAAATCCAGGAACGCTTCCCAGCCCTTGAAAGACCAGTGGTTTTTTTGGATAACCCTGGCGGAACTCAAATCGTTGGCGACAGCATCGATCGAATTAAAAATTACTTAATCGAATGTAACGCCAATTTCCACGGTGTTTTCGCGAGCAGCCGCGAATCGGATGCGATTCTTGACGAAGCACGCCAGGCAGCCGCGGATTTCCTCAACGCAAAACTCCCGCAAGAAATTATCTTCGGTCCAAATATGACCTCCCTCACCTTTCACATCAGCCGCTCGCTGGCTCGCACCTGGAAACCGGGCGATAAGATCCTTTTAACCCGCCTTGAACACGACGCCAATATTACGCCGTGGGTGATGGCTGCGGAAGAACGCGGCTGCAGCATTTCTTTTGTGGATTTTAATCCTGAAGACGGTACATTGAACATGGATGAGATGGCATCTGCATTATCAGAAGAACCTGTTCTGGTAGCGATTGGTTACGCTTCCAACGCACTCGGCACGATTAACCCGGTCAAAGAAATTGTAAGTTTGGCGCACCATGCAGGCGCCCTTGTCTATGTGGACGCAGTGCAGTATGCCCCGCATTCTCCCATTGATGTTCAGCGCCTGGGATGCGATTTCCTGGTTTTCTCCGCATATAAAATATTTGGACCTCATATTGGGGTCTTGTACGGCCGTTATGATCTGCTTGATTCCCTGCCTGCTTATAAGGTTCGCCCAGCTTCAAATCTTCCCCCCGAAAAATTTGAAACCGGAACGAAAAACCACGAAGGCATCGCCGGTTTATTAGGCACATTCGAGTATCTGGAGTGGCTGGGGGAGAATTACGGCGCAGAGTTTGTCGATCAATACAGCCCAGATTTCCAGGGTCGCAAGCAGAATTTAAAATGCGCCATGGCGGCTGTCCAGAAATATGAGTACAGCATCAACCAGGCAGTTCTGGATACGCTTGAAGAGACTCCCGGTGTGACGCTGTATGGTCCAAGCGAACTAACGCACATTGAACAGCGGGTGCCAACATTTGGGTTCAGGGTAAAAGATATCGACCCGCGCACGATTTGCAAATATTTGGACAAATATGGTATATTTACGTGGAGTGGGAATTATTACGCCCTGTCCGTGACAGAACGCCTGGGTGTAGAAGAGAAAGGCGGTATGGTGAGAGTGGGCGCTGTCCATTACAACACCATTGAAGAGATCACCCATTTCGGAAAAGTCCTGGCGGAAATCGTTACTTCGCTAGCATAGGCAGCGGGAGGCTTTGAAACAACACAGAAGGAGAAGTAAATGATGAATTACATGATATTGCATTATGGATTTGAAAAACCTACGCCTGAAGTAATGGGCGCTTGGAACAAATGGTTCGAATCGATCGCAAACAGGCAGGTTGACCGTGGTGGATTTCATTCCGGAGGACGAGAAATCTCGAGCTCGGGAATCAAGGACCTTCCATTTGGAAAAGACTCCATCACCGGTTACACAGTCATCGATGCCGAAAATCTTAATGAAGCGGAAAAGATCGCCCAGGAATGCCCATTCGTCCTCAGCACGAGTATATACGAAATAAACAAGTAGAGCGTCAAATATTGGGCCACAAAAAAGGCTGCCAATTCGAATACCTTTTTAGATATCGGTATTATCATTGGCAGTGTAAAAACTTTAACTTTAGTTATTAGGTGCGATGCACCTGTTCAATCTGGTTTCCATCCAAACGCAACCCATCTCTAAGATGCTTCGCATTCTTCTTTCCTTCTCGCCTAGTTATAAATCCAGCAAGCCGCTTTCTGTTCCCCTTGATAAAAGAACGGTGGAGATTCATTTTCACAAATTGAACCCACTTTCGCAAAACACCTCGGGTGGAACGGACATCCGCTGGGTGGATTGATCGGACTGGGTACCCCCCCAGGAAGAATAATGCGCTCTTTACGCTCATCTTTATCAACCCGTGGTATTGCAGCCAGCAACGCCTGTGTATACGGGTGCAGCGGGTTTTCAAACAGATCGATCGTCTCCCCCTCCTCCACAATATGGCCTAAATACATGACTGCGACACGATCGCTGATGTAATTGATCACGCTTAAATCATGGGCGATAAACAAGTATGTCAAGTGGAACTCCCTTTGCAGTTCCTCCAAAAGGTTGATCACCTGGGCCTGGATGGATACATCCAAAGAGGAAACCGGTTCATCCGCAACGATAAAGCGCGGCCGCATGGCCAGTGCCCTGGCGATACCAATTCGCTGCCGCTGCCCGCCTGAGAATTGGTGCGGGTAAGCATCGATATGGCGTTCGCTAAGTCCCACCCTATGCAGCAGTTGATATGTATCCTTTTCTCTTTCAATCGGGTCTGTAATACCGCGGTGTTTGAGCGGTGATCCCAGGATTTCGCGCACTGTCTTGCGAGGGTTCAAAGATGAATAGGGGTTTTGGAAAATAATTTGCGCGACGCGGTGAAAATTCACTTGTTCTTCATTGCCATTGTCAGCAACACAAACCATATCGCCATCCACCAGCTGCCCCTCAAACAAAATCGAGCCATCGGTTGGTTCGTAAAGCCGGGTGAACACCCTCCCAAGGGTGGTTTTTCCGCAGCCGCTCTCTCCTACCAGACCAAGTGTTTCCTGCGGCCAGATGCTCAGATCAACCCCATCAACCGCCCGCACAATCTTATCCTGCTCCCTGGCTAGAAACTTGGCCAGCATGTTGTGACGTATATAAAAATATTTATAAACGCCACGCGCTTCAAACAGTGGTTGTATTGCCGCGTTTACCTTCACTTCAGCCATTTGTCAGCTCACTTCAGCGTCCCAATTCCAATCCGCCTGCCGTTCAAATTCAAGGTGCATCAAGCAGCGGCTGAGATGTAAATCCGCAATATTGACCATGGGTACCGGACCCTCTTCACAAACCATTTGCCGGTGCGGGCAGCGCGGTGCGAATGTGCAGCCTTCAGGCAGTTCCGCCAGGTCTGGCACATTTCCAGGGATGGGTTGGATTTGCTGACCTCGTATAGAGATGCGCGGCCTGCAAGCTAGAAGTCCCTGTGAATACGGGTGTTGGGGATTTGAAACCACCTGGTCAACTTGCCCTTGTTCCACAATCCTCCCGGCATACATGACCGCAATCCGGCTGCAAAACTCGGCTGCCAGACCAAGGTCATGTGTGACCAGTATAATTGCCGTTTCATGATCGCGGTTAATGCTGCGCATCAGGTCCAGGATTTGCGCCTGTATGGTCACATCCAATGCGGTGGTGGGTTCGTCAGCAAGTAAAAGGGATGGTCCGCACACTAGCGCAATCGCAATTAAAGCACGCTGCTGCATGCCGCCTGAAAACTGGTGCGGGTAAGCCGCATACCGGTGCAACGGAGAAGGGATACCAACCTCCCGCATCACCTCAATGACTGCATCCTTTTCTTCTCTGCGGAGTTTGCCTCCAAAAGGCCACGGCAGTTTTTTGCCTTCGATTATGTGGTGTAAACGCAGCGATTCGCGAATCTGTTCGCCAATGGGAAAAGCTGGATTAAGAGTCGAGAGCGGGTCTTGAAATATCATCGATATTTCTTTCCCGCGTATTTCACGCATTTTCTGTGAAGGTAACGATCGCAAGTTATCTCCCCTGAATAAAATTTCACCTTTGGCGATATTTCCGGGTTTGCGAATCAAACGCAGAATTGTCAGCAACGCTGTGCTTTTCCCGCAGCCCGACTCGCCAACAATTCCCAGTATCTCTCCTTTTGACAAGCTGAGATCGACAGCATCCACCGCCAGAACCTGGCCTCTTTTCGTCGGGAAAATTGTGGTTATATTCTTCAACTCCAGCAAATGTCTATCCGTCAAAATTCAGCTCCAATCCAATCACCTTTACAAACATGAGGTGAATAATAATTTTTCAATCAATTTTCAGACGCGGGTCAAGGATGTCCCTCAACCCCTCACCAAGCACATTTATCGATAACACCAGTAACACTATCGCCAACCCTGGGATGGTAGATACCCAGGGCGCGACCAGCATATAGTCACGCCCGGCAGCCACCATGGAGCCCCAGGCAGGAATTTGCGGCGGGATTCCTAACCCCAGGAAGCTTAGACTGGCTTCCATGATGATCATCCAGCCCATGCGCAGAGTAGCCAGTACAAACACTGACTGAATAATATTGGGCAGGATCTCCTTCCCAATAATAGCCGTATTGCTGTGCCCGGTGACCTTAGCCGCTTCCACATATTCCTGTGTTTTTTCTGCAAGCATCTCACCGCGCACCAGCCGGAAAAATTCAACCCACCCCTTAAACGTCAAGGCCAGGATCAAGTTCATAAATCCCGGGCCCAGGAATGCCATAACCCCGATCGCGAATATCAGGAACGGGAATGCCAACAGCAAGTCCGCCAGGCGCGAAACGATCCCGTCGAACCGGCCGCGGTAATAACCGGCCAGCGTTCCCAGAATCAACCCGATCAGTACAGAAATTGCCACGGACAACACACCAACCGATAGTGAAATTCGTGCGCCGTAGATGATCCGGGTCAGAATGTCCCTGCCCAGACCGTCTGTCCCAAGGGGATGCACCCAGGTACCTTCGTTGTACCAGAAAGGAGGTTCCAGACGTGCACGCAGGTCACCTTGCGTTGGATCATACACAGTAATATAGTCAGCAAATACCGCAGCCAGGACATAAAGAATAATAATGACGCCGCCGGTGATTGCGACCGGGTGCTTACGCAGTTCCCCTATAAATTCAATAAAATTACGCCCCCAGATGCGCAGCCTGATCCGCCACAGATAAACCTGGCGGTTAAATGTCGAATCAACCTTTGGAACGGCTTCCATAAAGGTATCCCATTTCCATAAACATATTAGGTAATTTCATAACGTGATCTTCGGATTTAGATATGTATATAAAATATCCACCAACAAATTCGCTGCCACAAAAATAAGGGCATATATCATCACCGATGCCTGGATCAAAGGGAAGTCGCGATTAAATATAGCGTTCACCACCAGACTTCCCAATCCAGGCCAACTGAAGACCGTTTCGACGATCATATTTCCGCCCAGCAAAACGCCGACCTGCAGTCCCACTACTGTTACCGTAGGTATGAGCGCGTTTCGCAATGAATGTTTCATCACAACTGTCCGCTCAGGCGCGCCTTTACTGCGTGCCAACGTTACGTAATCAGAGCGCAATGTTTCCAGCATACCAGAACGCAGCACGCGCGCAACGATCGCGGCAACTGCAGCTCCCAGGGCAATGGAAGGCAGGATCAAATGCTTTATAGTACTGACCAAAGCTGGCCAATTTCGGGTGATAATACTGTCAATTACAAAAAATCCAGTGATCACCTCCAGGTGTACATCGAAACTAATCCTCCCCTGTGCTGGAAGCCATTTGAGATAAACCGCGAAAATCATGATCAGGATAATGCCCAGCCAGAAACTGGGCATGGATATTCCCAGGAAAGCCCCCGCCATGCTGAAGCGATCTAACAATGAATTCTGCCGTACGGCGGAAATGATACCGATAGGAATCGCTACAATTAAGCTGAACATTAATGCTCCCGTAGCCAGTTCAATTGTCGCCGGCAGCCGTTCGATCACTAATTCAATCACAGGCCGTTTAAGAATATAAGAATATCCAAAATCCCCGCGCAACACATCCCTTAAAAATATCCATAATTGAACATGCAGCGGCTCATCCAGGTTAAACTCACTGCGTAATTGTTCCATTTCTGCAGCACTCACAGCGCCAGTCTCTCCCAGCATGATATCCACCGGGTCACCTGGAGTCAATCGGACGAAGAAAAATACAGCAATTGCTACCCCAAACATAATGGGTATAGCTACTAGAGTACGTTCGATAATTTTAACGCCGCGCAATATTCAATGCTCCAATATATATTTAAATCTTTATCGACTAACCGAAGGAAGGGCAGGTTTTTTAAGCCTGCCCACTCACTACGGTTGTAATTACGAAAACGTAATTATTTTGTCAAATCCAAGTATTTTGTATTCCTGTTGCTTATTCAGATGCAAGACATACATCATGTAAATTTACTCTGCTGTCAGAAGCGGGTTCCCAATTTTGCACACGTTCAGAAGCTGCTTCAGCCTCTTCAGGTAAGAACAGGAATATCGCCGGAGCCTCCTCGTATACAATCTGCTGTGCTTCATCGTATATAACCTGTCTTTCCACTGCATCGGGGGTTACCTCACCCTGTTTGATTAATTCATCGACACGCTCGTTACTGTAGCACGAGAAGTTACCGCGCCCATAGGGCTCTCCTTCGATATAAGTATGCCACTTGGCTTCAAAGTGACCTACTGGGTCGAAAGCTGAATCACCCCAATCATCAAGGTAGGCAGATCGTTCACAATTGAGCATTTGTGGTTTGAGTACACTGTATTCCCACACCCGTTCACTAGCATCTATTCCAAGCAGTCTTAATTGGCTTGCAACGGCTCCAGTAATCTCTCGCCAGGTTTCAACAGTATCAATCGTGAATGAAAATGGTTGTCCGTTCTTGTCTAAAATGCCATCACCATCTGAATCGCTGTATCCTGCTTCACCCAATAGAGAAAGCGCTATATCAGGATCGTAAGCATATGGTTCAAGGTTTTTATTGGCGAAATTATTGAACGGTGACAGAGGTCCAGCAAGAGGGACAGCTCGCCCGCCGAACAATTCGTCAATGATTAATTGCTTGTCAACCGCATAATTTAATGCCTGTCTTACACGTACATCGTCAAATGGCGGTTTACTTACATTCATTTCCATCCATTTTGGTTGAGTCCCAGGAGCTGACTTTACCTGAATACCAGGTGTTTGTTCAAGCGTTTCGACCAGTTCTGCAGGGACAGCTTGGATGATATCAACCTCCCCGGCTAACAATGCTGCCACTCTTGTGGATGTTTCAGGTATTACACGAAACACAACGTCTGTTACACACGCTGCACTCACCGGCGCCAAATCCGGTGCCCCACCGTAGTATCCATCATAACGCCCCAATACCACTTCGGTTAATCCTGGTTGAGCGGATACAAACTTGAAAGGACCTGTGCCAATAGGATTCTCTATAAAACCTTGTGTGCCCACTTCTTCCAGGTATCCCTTGGGGACAATCTGGTTGTGTACAAATAACTGTTCATATGGGGGGAATGGAGCCGTAAAATGCATTTTTACCGTGTAATCATCCACTTTTTCTATCGATTCAAGTGAACCAACAAAACCTTTTCTAGGTGAAGAATGGGGTTCAGGGAATTCAATTGAGTTCTCGGAAATAATTCGCATGTATGTGAACACAACGTCATCAGCAGTTAACTCGGTTCCGTCATGGAAGGTTACTCCCTCACGCAGTTTTACTTGTAGAGTCAGTTCATCGATCCATTCCATTTCTTCAGCAATTTCCATATGGACGCCGCTCCGTGTATCCCTTGTAACCAAGCCATCAAACATATTCCGAAGCAAAGTTTCTGTTGGACGATGGCTGTAATCCGCGGGATCCAGTGTTAATGGGGTATCCTCAATGCCAACAATCAAGGTTTGCCTTCCAGGTGTAGTTGTGGGGGTAACCAGTTTTTCAACCTCGACTTCAACCATCTCGGTAACGATTACTTCTTTCTCGACTACTTCGGTTACAACCACCTCCTTTTCAACCTCAACTACTTCAGGTGTTGGTTGTGCGCATGCTGCAAGAAATAACGAACCGAGCAAAAATATTCTTAGAATTCTAAATAATTTGGTTTTCATTTTCCTCCTCCAAATATTAGTATAGAGATTTGTCCAACTCTGGTTTATCAATATAAATATCAGTAGGTCATCTACACCTCCTTTCAAATAGAATACAAGTCTTGGTTATCAAACAAATGAAGAGTAAAAACTTAACTAATTAATCAATTTTATACACCCTTCCAGCGGAAGAGTAATAGATGATATTAGTGTACCATGACATCTTTTTGAGCGTAAATCAGGACGACTCTGATTTAAAAACCAATTAATAATGCTATTCCCGCAGCCTCAAAA
>Ga0180437_10001314_pt1 | contig 43002 bp, 37 predicted proteins | sample SS_ome_4_FD_132410 | JGI IMG/M metagenome (GOLD analysis project Ga0180437, IMG submission 132410) | Hypersaline lake sediment archaeal communities from the Salton Sea, California, USA - SS_3_D_1 metaG | ecosystem: Environmental > Aquatic > Non-marine Saline and Alkaline > Hypersaline >...
GAGCGAAATAGGCGCGGTACACCAGCGCGTGGCCGTCGATCAGTACCAATTTGGCGGGTTCAGCCATCAATTGTCTCCTATCGCAGGACCCAGTCCGTGTTGCATGTTGCATCCGCCAGGTCTTGCTCGGCCTCTGCCTGACAATGGGAACGCTGCGTCCGCATTATACACAAAAAACTAGCGGGCCGCAAGCAGGCAGATGGGACACCATGATGGGTTATGGTGTCCAAGGAGCCTGCTCCGGGCAGATCGCATGCCGCTCTGCTCAACGCCCCACTCCCCCCAGCCCTCGGCCAAATCCAGCAGCAGGCGCCGAAGAAACTCGAGAGCCAACGTCGTGGTCCACACCCGGGCCCGGTAATCCCGGCCGCGAAAGCGGAGGCGTCGAGTGTGTACAACCTGCTCGCTGGCCACGGCCACCCAGGCCTGGTCGTTCTCGTCGCCCACCACGGCTAGCCCATAGCTGGCATCCCAGGCCAGTCGCACACCCCCGGCCAGGGCCGTGGCGACAGCCTCCCCCTCCCCAGCCGGTGCGTCCAGAGCGAGCAGTTGGGCCAGATCCTCGCTGCTGGTGGCGACGACGCCGCCCTGGAAGGCCTCGGGATGGGCGCTCAGACGCCGGGTGATCTCGCCCTGGGTCAGTGTCTCGGCAACGGCCAGCGTTGCCTCCTGCTCCTGCAACAGACCGGCGACGACTGCCTCCAACGTCGCGTCCTCCGTGGCATAGATGGCAGGGCCCAGTCGCTCGCGGATCTTTTTCTCGAAATCGGCGACCAGTGACTCGGCTTCGGCCCGGGTGGGGGCCTTGGCCACGATGCGCACGTCGGTCTGGCCGGGATGGGCCGATAGTCCCACCGTCGGATTGGCCGACGTCTCCAGGTCGGCGATGGCCTGGTCGATGTGACTCTCGCCCAAGGCCACCGTGCGCAGGATGCGGGTGACCAGCACCTCCCGCTGTCCCAGCCGCCGCTGGAGGTAGGGGATCACGGCTTCTTGCATCAGGTAGCGCATCTCGCGGGGCACGCCCGGCAAGGTGATGATCGTCCCTCGTTCGTCCTCGACGATAAAGCCAGGCGCCGTGCCAACCGGGTTCTCGATGGGGATCGAGTTCTCGGGCAAGTAGGCCTGGCGACGGTTGTTGTCGCTCAGCGTCGCTCCAAAGCGGGCGAAAAAGGCCTCGATCTGGGCCAGTAACTCTGGGAACAGCACCAGAGGCTGGCCCATCGCGCGGGCGACTGCGTCGCGGGTCACGTCATCCACGGTGGGGCCCAGCCCGCCGGTCGTGATGATCAGGTCGGCGCGGGCCAGGGCCTGCTCCAGCACCTGGGCAATGCGGCCCTCGTTGTCACCCACGGTGCTGCGAAAGTACAGGTCGATGCCCAGGTCCCGCAACTGGCGGGCCAGGTAGGTGGCGTTGGTATCGTCGATCTGGCCCAGCAGCAGTTCGGTGCCGGTCGTCACGATCTCTGCGCGCATACTGTCTCCTCTGAAGGGCAAGAAAAGGAACGATGGCGCTGGGCTGTAGCCCAGCGCGCGTATTCCCTAGTCCCCCTGAATTGCCATTCTATGACCGGGGCGAACCCTGATCCTGGTTATTGTACCACAAGAGGAGGGGAGGCACCAAGTCAGAGGTGCCAGGCACTTGCTCTTGACATCGAATTACTCCCGGGCACACTCTCCGCCCCACTGTCAAGTTGATCAGGAGGATGCAAGTGCCTGGCACCTGGTGTTCTTGCCCGGTTGCAGCTTTTCCCATATAATGGCCCCAGCCTGTAGATGGGAGAGTGCTTTGTGGGCCGGATCGCCGCCCTGTTCGACCTGGACAAGACTTTGTTGGACACCAGCTCGGCTGTGCTGTATGCTCGCTATCTGTACCGCAACGGCCTCATGAGCCGCAGACAACTGGCACGCGTGGTGTGGTGGACCGTCCTGAGCCGCCTCGGCTTCCTGGATATGCAAGAGCTTGTGCCCCGCTTGCTGTCCGACGCTGCTGGCGATGACGAGGGGGAAGTGCGGCGCCAGTGCGACCTATGGTTCGCCCAGGACGTGTTGCCCCACCTGACTGAGAAGGGACGGCAGCGGGTGGCTGAACACCAGGCCCAGGGGCACGTGTTGGCCATTGTCTCGGGATCCACCCAGTACTCGGTCCGCCCGATGGCCGAATACCTGGGCTTCCCCGGCCAGTACGTGTGCACCTATCTGGAAGCTGAGGATGGCCGGCTGACCGGCCGGATCGTGCCCCCGGTCTGCTACGGCCCCGGCAAGGTGGTCTGGGCGGAGCGCTTTGCCGCCGAGCACCGTGTGGACCTCTCGGCGAGCTACTTTTACACCGACAGCATCACTGACCTGCCCTTGCTGGAGCAGGTGGGTCAGCCGGTGGCGGTGAATCCCGACCCCCGCCTGCGGCGGCTGGCACGGAGGCAGGGCTGGCCCGTCGAGATGTTTTATTGAGGTCCGTTCGTGGCGACTACGAATGCCACGGCATAGTCACGGCCGTGGGATAGACTGATGGCCCACTCGCGCAGACCCTGTTCCTCGGCCAATCGGCGGGCGTGGCCTGACAGGTGTACCACTGGCTTGCCCAGTGGGTCGGGCAGCACCTCTACTTCCTGCCAACCGATGCCGTGGGCGCTCATGTGGCGCAGGCCCACGCCCAGGGCTTTGGAGACCGCCTCCTTGGCTGCAAAGCGGGCCGCCAACTCGGGAAGCCGGTCGCGGTAGCGGGCGATCTCCTCTGGCGTATAGACGCGCACCAGGAAACGGTCACCGTATCGAGTTACGGCCTGGCTGATGCGGTCCAGCTCGATCAGGTCCACCCCGGTCGACAGGGTCATCAACTGCCCTCACCGTTGTACCCCCGGCCCATGCCCCGGTAGGTAAAGCCCATCTCGGTCATGTTGTTGGGGTTGTAGATGTTGCGACCGTCAATCAGCACCGCCTGGCGCATCAGCGACTTGACGCGGGCCATGTCCAGTTGCTTGAATTCGTTCCATTCGGTCACCAGGATGAGCCCGTCGGCATCCTCGGCCACCTGGTAGGGGTTGGTGCAAAACACCACATCGTCCACCAGCCGTAATGCATTCTCCTGGGCTTCCGGATCGTAGGCCTTGACCGTGGCCCCTTCGTGCTGTAGCATGCGAATGATGCTGAGAGAAGGAGCATCGCGCATGTCGTCGGTGTTGGGCTTGAAGGCCAGCCCCCACAGGCCAATGGTCTTGCCCCGGAAACCACCCAGGATATGGCGAAGCTTTTGGATGAGTCGCTTGCGCTGGTCATAGTTCACATGGCTCGCAGCGCGGAGGATCTCGGGACGTTCGCCATACAACTCGGCCATGTGGATCAAGGCCTTTACGTCCTTGGGGAAGCAACTGCCCCCCCAGCCGATGCCTGCCCCGAGGAACTGGGGTGAGATGCGATGGTCGGTGCCCATGCCGTGGGCTACTGCCCTCACGTCAGCACCCAGCGACTCGCAGATGTTGGCGATTTCGTTAATGAACGAGATCTTGGTTGCCAGGAAGGCGTTAGAGGCGTACTTGATCATCTCGGCGGTGCGCAGGTCGGTGATGATGATTTCCCCCCCCAGGGGAGCATATAGTTCGGCAACCTTTTCGGCGGCCCTGGGGCTGGTGGAGCCCAGCACCACGCGGTCTGGATTCATAAAGTCGTACACCCCTGAACCTTCACGCAGGAACTCGGGGTTGCTCACAACCCAGAATTCTGCTTCGTCGCCACGGATATCGCGGACGATATCGGCAACCCAGTCCCCAGTGCCGATGGGCACGGTGCTCTTGTTGATGAGGATCACCGGCTTGTGAATACGCTTGGCGACCTCCACCGTGACCTCGTTTACGTGAGCCAGGTCGGCCTCGCCTTCGGTGCCGGTGGGTGTGCCCACGGCGATGAAAGCAAAGTCGGCCTCGGCCATCGCCTCATCCCAACCGGTGGTGAAGCACAGTCGCCCTGCCTCGTTGTTGCGACGCACGATCTCCTCCAGCCCCGGCTCGTAGATAGGCAGGATACCTTTCGTGAGGTTGTCCGACTTTTCCTGGTTGCGGTTGATGCAGACGACCTGGTTGCCGAGGTCTGCCAGGCAGGCACCGGTGACCAGACCCACGTACCCGACGCCTATGACTGTGATATTTGCCATTTGTTGTATCCCTCCCTTTCAGCTAATTTCCACGTCCCCTCGGGAACTATGGAGGACAAGGACCAGGCAAGATGCTATTTTGCCATAGTTTTGGACGCTATCGGAAAGCTCACTCAAAGCCCCAGCCACTGTAGCGCTGTCCGCTCTCGGAGAGGGAGGCTAGGGCTTGTCCGGACTAGTATTCAGCGGTTCTCAGGCCCGGCGATGGCCAGCGCATAATGCTCTGGGTGCAGATATCTCCGGGCCATTTCCCGCACATCTTCCACGGTGACAGCATTGACCAGCCCGGCGTACCGCTGCAGGTAGTCCAGACCCAGGTCATACCGCTCCATGTCGAGGATCGCGCTGGCTACCCCTTCATTGGTCTCCAGCCGCAGCGGCATGGAACCGGTCAAGAAGGCCTGGCTGTCGGCCAGCTCTTCTGCGGGGACCGGTTCATCCCGCAGTCGCTGCACTTCGTGGAGGATGCCGTCGATGGCCCGCTCGACGTTCATGGGATTCACTCCGGCGATGGCCAGCCAGGGCCCGACGCCCAGACCTGCTTCCAGGCGGCTGTAGACATAATAGGCCAGCCCTTGCTGCTCGCGCACGTTGTCGCCCAGGCGGCCCATCATGCCGAACACACCCAACACCGTGTTGGCCAGGCGCGCCTTCATAAAGTCGGGGTCGCTTCGCGTCAGGCTCGTCCAGCCTATTATGATGTCGGACTGGGTCTTGCCCGCCAGGGACACGGACTGGCGGCGCTTTTCCGCCAGGCTCACCGATGGGGGGATGCTCCGGTTGGGTGCCGCGCCGGGTGTCTGCCAGCTACCTAGCGCTGCTTCCACCTTCTCGCGGGCTGCCTTTGCCGAAAGGGCACCCACCACGGCGATAACCATCCCTTCGGGGGAGTAGTGGTCCCGGTAATAGGTCACCAGGTCCTGGCGGCCCAGCGCGGCGACTGTTTCCTCGTATCCCTGGACGCTCCGGCCATATGGGTGGCCGGGATAGAGCAGCTCGTCGAAAGTCAGGCGGGCCATGCGCCGCGTGTCGTCGGCGCGGCGCTGCAGGCTGGTGAGGATCTGGCCTTGCAGCTTTTCCACCTCGTTGGCCGGGAAGGCGGGATGCTGCAGGCTGTCGGCCAGGATTTCCAGGAGCAGGTCCAGGTCCTCTGCCAGGGCCTTGCCCCCAAAGCCGACGGTGTGCACGCCGCTATGAAAGCCCAATTGGGCGCCCACCGACTCCAGGGCTTCATTGATCTGGGCGAACGTGCGGGTTTCGGTGCCGTGCATCAACATGCCGGCAGTGATATTGGCGAGACCCGCCTGGTCTGCGCTCTCGCTCAATGCGCCAGCCCAAACATGGCCGACGACCACCACGGAAGGGCTGCTGTGGTTCTCGTAGACGAGAAGACTCACGCCGTTGGGCAACTCGACGCGGTGAATGGTCTCCGGCGAAGGGATCGAAAGGGTCACAGGTGTGCCTCCTACTGCCCCCTGGAATCTATCCGGCAGGGACGTAATGCCCCACGGTCCGGTTGCGGCGTGGCAGATAGGTGTTTGCCACCCGCTGGACGTCCTCTACAGTGACGGCGGTCAGCCTATCCACAAAGGTTTCGAACCACTCGATGTCGGCCACGACGGATGAGTACCCCAACCAGAAACCTTGATTGGTGACGCTCTCGCTGGAATAAGCGAACTGTGCCTTGGACTGCTTGATGGCGGTATTCAATTCCCCAGACGAGATCGGTTCCTGGAGCACGCGCTCGATCTCGGCGTCCAGGGCGGCCTCTACCTCCGCCAGGTTCCGGCCAGTCCGTACTGTGGCGACGATGTCGTAGAGGTAGGGATCGTGGGTGGGTGCCAACGAACCATGGACACTGGCCGCCAACTGGGTCTCGACCAGGGCCTTGTACAGGCGCGAGCTGCGGTTGGGCGGGGCGGGCGCAAAGAGGTTCATGCCGGGGGCGCCGCTCAGGATGGTGGTCAGGACCACCATCGGGAAAAAGTCGGCATCGGTCGCCGCTGGCGTGTGGTAGGCGGCTTCTAGATAGGCGGTCTGCCCCGGCCCTTCCAGATGTACGCGGCGCTCGCCCCGTTGCGGCGGCTCGGGGCGATGCACCGGCGCCGGTTCGGAGCGGGCCGGGATAGGACCGAACAGCTCCTCGACGCGGGCCAGCATCTGTGGAGTGTTGAAATCACCCACAGCCACCACGATGGCGTTGTCAGGCCCATAATAGCTCCGGTAGTGGCGGACCAGGTCGTCGGGGGTGATTGTCTCCAGGTCGCACATGTCGCCGATGGTCTGGTGGTGGTAGGGGTGCACCCGGAATGCTGCGCCCTGTACCTCCTCGTGCAGGAGGAACATGGGCTCGTTCTCGGACCCTTGCCGCTCCGAGATGATGACTGTGCGCTCCAGGTTGGCCTCGTCTGGATCAAAGAGGGCGTTGACCATCCGGTCAGACTCGATGCGCAAACCCAAGTCGATCCGGTCGGCGGGCAGCGTCTCGAAAAATGTAGTAAAGTCCAGCGAAGTAAGGCCATTCATCACCCCGCCGTTGCGGGCGATCTGGGTGTCGATCTCCCCCTTGGGAAAGGCCTCGGAGCCCTTGAAGAGCATATGTTCCGCCCAGTGGGCGATGCCGGTGATGCCCGGCAACTCGTTGCGGCTGCCGACCCGGTACCAGATCCAGAAGGTGGTCACCGGCACGTGCCGGCTTTCTTTCAACACGACCGTGAGGCCATTTTCCAGTGTAGCTTTATGCGTCGCCATCTTTTATCCCCGGACCCTGCCCCTCATTGCCCATTTACATATCCGCGGCCCATGCCCCGGTAGGTGAATCCCAGTGCCTTCATCTGCTCAGGATCGTAGATGTTGCGGCCGTCGACGATGATCGGCTGCCGCATCGCCTCTTTGAGCTTGGGCAGGGATAGGTGTTTGAACTCGTTCCATTCGGTCACGATGACCAGCGCGTCGGCGCCCTTGGCTGCATCATAGGCATCCTGGCAGAGGGCCACGTCATGCAGATAGAGCTGGGCGTTGGCCATGGACACCGGATCGTAGGCCTGGACATGAGCGCCCTCGCTTTGGAGCAGGTGGATCAATTCCACTGAGGGGGCTTCGCGCATGTCATCGGTGTTGGGCTTGAAGGCCAGTCCCAGCACGCCGATCACCTTCTGGTCCAGTGTGCGCAGCATCTCCCTCAGCTTGTGGACTACCTGCCGGCGCTGGTCGAGGTTGATGTCCATCACCGCTCGCAGAAGCTGGGGGTGGCAGCCGTGGACGGAAGCCATGTGGGCCAGGGCCTGCACGTCCTTGGGGAAGCAACTGCCGCCGTAGCCGATGCCTGCGTCGAGAAAGTAGGGGCCGATCCGCTTGTCGTATCCCATGCCCACAGCCACTTCCTTCACGTCGGCGCCCAGTGCCTCGCAAATGCTGGCAATTTCGTTAATGAACGAGATGCGGGTGGCCAGGAAGGCGTTGGAGGCATACTTGATCATCTCTGCCGTGCGCAGGTCGGTGATCATGATCGGCGCCCGGAGAGACAGGTACAACTGGGCCACCTGGGCTGCTGCTTCCGGGTCCAGAGAGCCGAGAACAATGCGGTCAGGGAACATGAAATCGTTGATGGCTGACCCTTCGCGCAGGAACTCGGGATTACTGACCACGGCAAAGTCCACCGGCTCCGTCTGGTGGCGGCGCACGATGTCGGCAACCCAGTCGCCGGTGCCGATGGGCACCGTGCTCTTGTTGACAATGATGAGGGGCGTGCTCATTGCTTCGGCGATACTCTGGGCGGCAGCCCGCACATACTTGAGGTCCGCCTCACCACCGCTGCCCTGCGGCGTGCCTACGGCGATGAAGGCGAACTCGACGTCTGCCAGCGCCTCTTCATAACTGGTAGTGAAATCGAGGCGTCCCGCCTGGACGTTGCGGCGGACCATCTCTTCCAGGCCAGGTTCATAAATGGGCATGCCTCCGGCCTGTAGTTTCTCGATCTTGGCCTTTTCCATGTCGACGCCGACCACCTGGTGACCCAGATCGGCAAAACAAGTGCCGGTTACCAGGCCGACGTAACCGACGCCAATCACACAGATCTTTCTCATGGAATTCTGTCCTTATCCAAGATGTAGGTTCGCCCCAATCGGAGATAGTAGTCGTTGGCGGGGGAGCATGTCTACGACCTTTCCCCGGCACGGCAGCCCCACTATACCACAAAAGAGATGCTTTTCCAAATACCCAGGCGCTTTCGGGAGTTGGCCGCGACTTGGGAATCAGCCAAGTGTGGGCCCAGTCGCTGCCCGGTTTCGTCGCTATCGTGGAGATAGAATCAAGCAAAAATCGCTGGAAAAATGCACAAGGCCTTGACAATGGACGACCTTTGTGGTATGCTGAACGCCATGCAAATCCTCAGGAGTCAAAATGCTACGGGAACGAGTCACCGAAGACGTCTACGTGTTCATTAGTGGTCTGTATGCCGAGGTGGCGGCAACAGTGGTTATTACTCCAGAAGGGGCAGTGGTCATCGATACGCTGCCTTTCCCCCAGGAAACCCAGCAGGTGCGCGAGTTTGCCCTGCGGCGCTCCTCCCGGGGGATACGCTACGTCATAAACACCCATCACCACGCCGACCACGTCTATGGCAGTTATCTCTTTCCCGAAGCCGAATTGATCGCCCACCGGCAATGTCGCCAGATCCTGCTCAAGGTCGGCGAGGAAAGCTTGGTCCAGGCCAGGGCTCAGACCCCAGTCCTGGCCGCTGTCGAGTTGCGCATTCCCCAGTTGGTCTTTGAGACGGAGATGCTGCTGCGACTGGGGGAAAAGACCCTGCACCTGATCCATGCTCCGGGACATTCGACTGACGGGATTGTCGTCCACATCCGCGAGGACAAGGTGCTTGTGGCCAGCGATGTGGTTACGCCGGTGCCCCTCCTTGTCCGGGGGGACCCCGATCAACTGAGTCGATCGCTGAAGCAGATCAAGTCGTTGAACCTGGAGAATGTTATCCAGGGACATGGTGGCGTGCTACTGCGGGGCGAGATCGACGAAACTGTGGACAGTAGCATGGAGTACATAAGGTTGGCCAAGAAGCAGGTGCAGGCTATCGTGGACAAGGGGCTGCCACCCTCAGAGTTGGCCAAGATCGACATCGAGTCGTGCGGCAGGTCGCGCATACCCCTGGGAGGGCTGGTGCAGCGGTTGCACAAGGCCAATCTCGATTTTTTGTACGCTGAGATCAAGGCCGGGCGGATGGCCAGCCGGTGACGATTGTATAACAGGGATATCCCCTTCCAAGTACAGCAATCATCTGAATAGAGGTTCTGATCAAATTCGGGGATTCGCTGGGTAGATTCACCAGAAAAAACCTCTACTTGCCCTTTTCTCCGTTTTCGTGTATAATCGAGCCACAAAAGACAGGCGGTGAGCATGGCGCGCCCTTGGCGCGTTGAGCTTGTGGATACAAGTTGCCATCTGTGCATAATTCAGAGGCTGTGAAGGGAACGAGTAGACGCGGCGGAACGTACAGAGAGTCCGGCCTGAGTGGTGGAAGCCGGATACCGGAACCCCGTCGAAAATCCTCCTGGAGCCGCCAATCGAACGTGATTTGACAACGGTGGATCTGAAACTGGATGCGCCGACGTCAGAGAGCCAGTAGACTTGGCCGGACTCGCCCACCGTTAGCAGGGCGCGGGTATCGTCCGTACCCCTGGTGCGGCCCGTACCTGGTCGAGTGAGCGGTAACGCTAAGAAGGGTGGTACCGCGGGAGTGTCGCACAGGCGCTCTCGTCCCTTGGGATGGGAGCGCTTTTCTGTTTGACAGGGGGGAATCGTGTGAAGTACAGAGCATATTCTAGACTGAAGGGCGTGCCCAATATCATCGTGGATGGGGCAGCGCAGCAAGACACTGTGCTGACCCTGAGCCACTGGCCGGGCAGTGACTCGCCGCAGGCATTCCGCGCCGACACTAGCACCGAGATCGTCCTGAACTACCTCGCTACGCCAGGCGCAGACCAAGCGTATGCCCCTGGAGTGAAAGCGGTATCCAACAACCACTTTGACGAGGATGGCTTGTGCTCGGTATGGGCCATGCTGCATCCGGAGGCTGCTCTGGAGCAACGGGATCTGCTGGTCGACGTGGCGAGAGCGGGCGATTTTAGCACCTACCGCCGCCCACAGGCGGCCAAGGTGGTGTACACCATCCGCAGTTACCTCGAACCGGCTAGCTCGCCTGTCGCCGGCAAGCTCAAGGGGGATGATGGCAGCGGTAGCAGCCGCTATAAGGCCTTGCTGCCATTGCTGGGCGACTTCTTGGAGGATACCGACCGCTACGGGCCGTGGTGGGATCTGGAGTGGTCCATCATGCTCCGGAGCAAGACGCTGATGGTGACCGGCGAGGTGGAGTTGCACGAGATCCCTCATGTCGATCTGGCGGTGGCTCAGTCGCCGGAACCTCTGCACCCCATGGTGCTCTACAACAACACCGAACGCCTGCGGGTGCTGACAGCCCTACCGGACGGCCGCTACCTGTTGCAGTACCGTTACGAGACCTGGGTCCAGTTTGCCAGCAGGCCGGTGATGCCTCGCGTCGACCTGACGCCACTCTTGCCCCGCTTGCAGGAACTGGAACAGGGTGAGGTCCGCTGGGTTTTTGACGGGAATGCAGTCACCAGGCCCAACTTGCAGCCGCTGGCACCCGACAGCCAACCTGCACCCAGCAGCCTGAGCCTGGAGACACTGCTCGAGGAACTGGTGGCATACTATGAGCGGGAACAGGACAATCCTGCGCTGCAATGGAACCCATACGAGCCACGAGGGACAGCATGACCGAACATCTATACTCCAGGGACAGCTATGTACGGGAATTCGAGGCTGTGGTTACAGCGGCCGATGGCCAGGCCGTAGCTCTGGACCGGACCGCCTTCTACCCGGGCGGGGGTGGTCAGCCCAATGACGTGGGGACATTGGCCTGGGAAGGTGGATCGGCCCGGGTGGTCAAGGTCAAGCGGCACGGACCCGAAGTGTGGCACACGCTGGAAGGCGCTCTGCCTCCCGAGGGAGCGGCGGTCCGCGGCGTGCTGGATTGGGAGCGGCGCTACCGGCTGATGCGTACCCACACCGCCCTCCACGTGCTATGTGGCGTGGTCTGGCGTGACTATGGTGCTTCGGTGACGGGGGGTAACATGGAGCCCCTCAAAGGCCGGATGGATTTCGAGTTCGAGACCATGCGCAAGGAGTTGGTGGTCGAGATCGAGGCCAATGTCAATCGCGAGATCGAAAAGGGCCACCCGGTGCGTATTGCAATCCTCCCCCGCGAGGAGGCTTTCCAAATCCCAGACTTGATCCGAACCAAGATCAACTTGCTACCGCCCCAGATCCAGGAGGTTCGCACGGTCGAGATCGTAGATTTGGACCTTCAGGCCGACGGCGGCACTCATGTGGCCAACACTTCCGAGGTCGGCCCAGTGCGGGTGGTGGACTATAAGAGCAAAGGCGCCATTAACAAACGGATCTACTTGGAACTGGGCACATAGTACCAAGCCTGGCGCCTGCCAAGAACTAGGAACGAGAGGAGGTAGGACGAGGAGATGCCACGCGACCAGCTACCATCTCGATGCTTGATTGGGAATTCGGGAATCGATGTCCGCTGACCAACAAGGCAACCAGCCAACGAAGCAACAAGCAAACAGCCCCGATTTCAGAGGAGGAACGATGTTCAACCCGGTACCCAATCAGGTGGACTTTGTCCAGCAAGAGCACGAGGTGCTGGACTTTTGGGAGCGCAGTGACGCCTTCCGCAAGTTACAGGAGAAGAACAAAGGGCGGGAGAAATTCTCGTTTATCGATGGTCCTATCACGGCCAACAATCCCATGGGGGTGCACCACGCCTGGGGACGTACCTACAAGGACGTGTTCCAGCGATACAAAGCCATGCAGGGTTTTGACCAGCGTTGGCAGAATGGTTTTGACTGCCAAGGTTTGTGGGTCGAGGTCAATGTCGAGCGGGACAAAGGTTTCGAGACCAAAAAGGACATCGAGGAGTATGGTCTGGCCGATTTTGTCAACCTGTGTAAGCAGCGTGTGCTTGAATTCGCGGCGGTGCAGACAGAGCAATCGGTTCGTTTGGGTTATTGGATGGACTGGAATGACACTGCTTTCCTTCGTCATCTGAAGGCCAAGATGGCCGAGAACCCAACCCAGGTCATCTCGGTAGAGGGACGCAACGGACCGGTCACCGGCAGCGTGGAGCAAGTCGTCGGGCGACTGGGCCTGCCAGAATTTGGTGGTAGCTACTTTACCTTCAGTGACGAGAACAACTATTGCATTTGGACGGCCTTGAGCAAATGCCACAGCCAGGGCTGGATCTACAAAGGCAGGGATGTCATGCCCTGGTGTGCCCGCTGCGGAACTGGTATCAGCCAGCACGAGATCGTGACCGAGGGCTACCAGGAGTTGACCCATCCCAGCGTCTTTCTTCGCTTCCCGCTGCGCGACCGCCCTGGAGAAGATCTGCTGGTGTGGACCACCACCCCCTGGACTCTGACCAGCAACGTGGGCGCAGCGGTGCATCCTGATCTGCCCTATGTCCTGGTAGAGAATCGCGGTTATCGTTTCTGGCTGAGCAATGGCGCCGTGGACAATGCTGTGCGAGGCCAGTTCACTGTGCTGGACGTCAAGCCCGGTGCCGAGCTGGAGGGCTGGACCTATGACGGTCCCTTCGACGAGCTGCCTGCTCAGCGGGCCAACGGCTCGGTCGAGGCCCACCGGGTCATCCTCTGGGAGGAGATAGGCGAAGCGGAGGGCACAGGCATCGTGCACATTGCCCCTGGCTGCGGTGCTGAGGACTTTGAACTTGGCCACCAGTTTGGGCTGCCGAGTATCGCCCCGTTGGATGAGGCAGGCATTTTTCTCCACGGCTTTGACTGGCTGACGGGGATGAGTGTGCACGAGACCGCCCAGCCCATCTTTGACGACCTGGAGCGAAAGGGTATCCTGTACCGCCTGGAGGACTATACCCACCGCTACCCGGTCTGCTGGCGCTGCCACGAAGAACTGGTCTTTCGCCTGGTGGATGAGTGGTTCATCAGCATGGGAGATCTTTTGGACAAGCCGTACCACGAGGTCTCCCCTGAGGAGAAGGAAAGCCGCTTGCGCTACCAGATCATGGACTCGGTGCAGGAAACGCGCTGGCTCCCTGCCTTTGGCTTTGACCGAGAGATGGACTGGCTGCGCAACATGCACGACTGGATGATCTCCAAGAAGCGATACTACGGCTTGGCCCTACCCATCTGGGAATGCGGCGAGTGCGGTTGGTTCGACGTCATCGGTAGCGAGGAGGAACTGAAAGAGCGAGCTGTAGAGGGCTGGGAGGAGTTCGAGGGGCATACACCCCACCGGCCCCATGTAGATGCGGTCAAGATCCGCTGTGAGCAGTGTGGCGCCACCGTCAGTCGCATCCCCGATGTGGGCAATCCCTGGCTGGACGCAGGTATTGTGGCCTACTCCACTTTGGGCTACCGCGCCGATCCTGACTACTGGCAGCAGTGGTTCCCGGCCGACCTGATCAGCGAGAGCTTTCCCGGGCAGTTCCGCAACTGGTTCTACTCCATGCTGGCCATGAGCACGATCATGGAACGCCGTGCGCCTTTCCGTACGGTCCAGACCTATGCGACCCTATTTGCCGAGGATGGCCGGGCCATGCACAAGAGCTGGGGCAATGCCATCGAATTCAACGAAGCGGCTGACACGATGGGTGTGGACGTGATGCGCTGGATGTACTGCGCCCACAAGCCCGAGACCAACCTGCTCTTTGGCTACAGTCATGCCGACGAGACCCGGCGCCGTTTCCTGATCCCGCTCTGGAACGTCTATTCCTTCTTTGTGACCTACGCCAATCTCGACGGCTGGACACCCGTGCCCAACGCCCAACTCCCTACCGCAAACCTTCAGCCCCTCGACCTCTGGATCCTGGGCCGGCTAAACCAGGTGGTGGCTCGCGTCAGCGAGTACCTCGAGGACTATGATCCCTACGGGGCGACGCTGGCGATCGAACCGCTCCTGGATGACCTGACCAACTGGTACGTGCGCCGCAGCCGCAGGCGTTTCTGGAAGAGCGAGCACGATGCCGACAAGGATGCTGCCTATGCCACGCTCTACCAGGTCCTGTTGACCCTCAGTAAGCTGTTGGCGCCCTTTGTACCCTTTGTGGCGGAGGTGATGTATCAAAATCTGGTCGGCTCTGGGGAGCAGATGGCCTCCGACAGGGGCTGCGAGAGCGTCCACCACTGTGATTGGCCGGTCGCCGATGAGCGGGCGGTGGATCAGGATCTGCTGGACCGCATGGCGCTGGCCATGCAGATCGCCGCCCTGGGACGTTCGGCGCGGAGCACGTCCAACGTCAAGTTGCGGCAGCCGCTGGGCCGGGCGCGGGTGTATGCTGGCGATCGCGCGCCTGACCTGGGTGAAATCGCCGAGTTGGTGACAGATGAACTCAACGTGAAGGCCCTGGAATTCGTGGAGCAGGAGGCCGACCTGGTCGAGTACGAGATTGGCCTGCTGCCCAATCTCCTGGGACCCAAACACGGCAAGCGTTTCCCACTGTTGCGCAAGGCGGTCGCGGCCCAAGATGCACGGGCTCTGGCCAGACGTTTCCAGGCTGGTCTGGGCGTCACTTTGGAGATGGACGACGGGGGTTCAGTGGTCGAGCTGCTACCCGAGGAAGTGGAGGTGCGCACCCATGGGCGCGAGGGTTATGCAGTGGCCGAGGACAAGGGCATCATTGTGGCTGTGGACGTGACTCTCACGCCGGAGCTGGCCCGTGAGGGCCTGGCCCGTGACCTGGTGCGCCGAGTCCAGACCCTGCGCAAGGAAGCCGACTTCCAGCTTGACGACCGCATCGTTCTCTACTATGACGCCGGCGAAGAGTTGGCCGGCGTCGTGGAAGAGTGGGCGGGCTATATCCAGGCCGAGACCTTGAGCCTTGAGCTGGTTGCTGGCCCCTTGCCCGCTGAGGTCGCCCGGCAGGAATCGTTCTCGCTGAGTGGTCATCCACTGACCCTCGGCGTCAGGAAAGCATAGATGCATGTTGTAGCGCACCTGTCAGGTGCGCTACAACGGCGGGTCGTACCGATGCGACGATTTGCTCGATCCGTCACTGCTCTGGCTGTAGCCTATGCGGTCGGCATCATCGCCTGGCAGATGCTGCGCCTGGTTGCTGGCGACCGTTGGTGGTGGTTGGCATTGGGCAATGCGTTCAGTCCGTACCTGTTTTTGCCACTGGTGGCTTTGCTGCCGCTGGCTGTGCTGACCCGACGGCGGACGGCTATTGTGGCAACGATAGGGCCCCTGGTCGTTTTTCTGGTGCTGTACGGCGGGCTGTTTCTGCCCAAGATCTCGCGGGCTGAGGCAGACGATGCTGCGACGCTCAGGGTGATGACGCTGAACTTGCTGGTCCTCAATGGCGATGGATCTGCGGTTGAGCAACGGATTCGGGCAGAGTCGCCAGATGTGATATGCCTGCAGGAGTTGACCCCGCGGATGGCGGGTGATCTGGAGCAGCGGCTGGGGGACGAGTATCCGTACTTTTCGCTGGTGCCGGAAGGGGACACTTCTGGCGTAGGGCTGTTCAGCCGCTACCCGTTGCGGGATGAGGGTGAGTTGCCTGATCCAGCCGCGGAAGCTGGCCGGTGGAGGCATGGTGCACAGGCAGTGACGGTGGATTACCAGGGGCGTTCGGTACTGGTGCTGAACATTCATGCCCTGCCACACTACCTGGAGTTTGGCGATCCGCGTTGGCCCGAGCGCTTTGAGCTGGGGTTCCACGTACGCGAGCAACAGATCCAGGCTTGGATGGATTGGATTGAGCAGTATAATGGCCCGGTTGTGGCCGCGGGCGACCTGAATTTTACAGACCAGAACAGAGCATACCGGTTGATGGCTGAACAGTTGAATGACGCGCACCGGCAGGCAGGGTGCGGCCTGGGTCACACTTGGAATGCATCTAGCCGGCGGTTCATGGGCGTGCCCTTCCCCAGTCGATTGCTCAGGTTGGACTATGTATGGTATTCGGATCACTGGAAAGCCCTGGATGTTCACGTGGGCGCCTGGGATGGTCAGTCAGACCACCTGTCGGTCGTCGCAGAACTGCTACTGGAGTCTGATTGAGGCTACGACAAGAGCAAACATATGATCAGCGAACTCACACCCGACGCAAGCTTTACCCGAATTGAAGAGGATGTGCGCCGCTTCTGGCGACGTCACGCGGTGCCTGATGTGGCGCGTGACGCCCGCGGTGACAGCCCTTCTTTCGTCGTCTGCCAGCAGCCCCTGGAGGTGGCTACCCAGACCTGGAACGATCAGGTTCGCCTACTGACCGTGGCCGACCTCTATGCTCGCTACCGGGCCATGCAGGGCTTTGTCGCACGCTGTCACACCGGCTGGAGCTGCCACGGCGTGGCCGTCGAGCGCCTCGTGGAAGAGTGGGCCCGATCTGCCACCGCAGATCCAGGCGAGTTCGTCTCCGCCTGCTGGGCGATGGCTCTTGAGGAGATGACCCAGATCGAGGGCCAGTTTGAACGGCTGGGCATGTGGTTTGCGTCTCCACCTGCTTTTGTCTCCCTTACTCCCGAGGCTACCGGCGCGGTGTGGAGCGCACTCCGGCAACTGTGGGACGCAGGTCGGCTACGACGTGAGCAGCGTGTGGTCTCGGTGTGCCCGAGCTGCGCGACGCCACTCTCGACGGTGGAAGCGGCCCGGCACCCACTTGAGGTGGAGGTCCCGTCTCTCTGGGTTCGCCTTCCGTGGGATGGTGAGCCGGGCACCGATTTTCTGGTGTGGACCGCCTACCCCTGGATGCTCGTAGGCATGGTGGCCCTCGCCGTCCATCCTGAGGCGAGCTATGTCCTGGTCGAGTTGCAGGGGCAGGAAGGCAGGCCTCCAACGCGACTATTGCTGGCGGAAGTGGCCCTGGGCCGGACCCTGTCCGGCGACTACCAGCCAGTGCGGCGAATGGCGGGCAAGGCGCTGCGCGACGCCTGTTACCATCCGCCTTTTACCTTTCTGCCCGCGGGCAAGGGGATGAACTGCGTGATCGTGGACGAGTCGGTGCCCCTGGAGCAAGGTACCGGCGTCCTGCCGGTGACGCCTGCCTTTGATGCCCTTTCGCTGGCCCTGGCCGATGCCCATGATCTCCCAATCCCCGAGTTGCTGGATGACTGGGGCGGATTGGACCGGAAAGTGACACCTTGGCGCGGCCTGTCGCCGTTGGATACCGAACCCTTGATCGTTGAGAATCTGCGGGAGCGAGGACTTGTCGAGCGAGAGCGTCAGGAAGTACGTCCCGGCGCCCGATGCCCTTACTGTGAGACTCGACTGCTGTCACAGGCCCGTCATGTGTGGCAGATCGACACGGCCAGTGGCGCCTGGGTGGTGGGTCGTGACCGTCTGTGGGGCGCCCCGTTGCCGGTGTGGACCTGCCAAGACTGCGGTCAGGAATTGTGCGTGGCCGGGCTGGACGATCTGGCTCATCGGACGGGGCTGGACGCCAAGCAGATCGACCCCCATCGTCCGATGGTCGATCACCTGACTTTTCCCTGTGATGCTTGCAGCGGCACTATGCGTCGCGTGGCAGCGGTCGTGGACACGGCTTTTGAGGTGGCGGTGCTCCCCTGGGCCACTGCGCCCCAACCGGGGCCTGGAGATCCTTCGCCCGGGCGCACACGACAGTGCCTGGCCGTAGGTCTCGGCGACAAGGATCTGGGCTGGCTCAGTGACTTTACCGAGGTGGTTGCCCTTCTGCGAGGAGAATTGGCCTGGGCCCAGGCAGTAGCCATGGCGCAGGGCGACACCGAATCGTTATGGGAATTGAAGCCGAGTCAGGCGTCCGACGCCCTGCGCTGGGCGGCCTGTGCAGGCACCTCTCCCGAGGAGGCCGAACAGGCCTTCATGAGGCCACTGTGGCGCCTGGTGATCCCCGCTCTCCGTCTGGGGGCGAGCAGTGAGGATGTCCCGCCTGCCAGGGGGCTCTCCAGGGAGAAGCCGTACGACCAACTGCTCCACCGTTGGTTGCAGGCCCGTCTGCACCGGGCGATTGACAGCGTGACCGATGCTCTCGACGGCTGCACGCCACACCTGGCGGCTGGAGAGCTGGGGGTACTGGTAGACGAGCTCTCCGTCTGGCAATCACTGCTCGGTTCTGGCTCCAGTCTGTTTGGTGCAGGTCAGGCCAGGGACGAGGCTCTGGACGTACTCGCCCGGTTAACTGCACCCTTTACGCCACACCTGGCCGAGGCCATCCATCGTCTGGCGAGGGGGCGGGAGGCACAGAGTGTGCACTTGGCTGCGTGGCCCCTCCCTGATCCAGGTTGGGAGAACCCAGTGCTTCTGGCGCGCCTGGCCAAGGTGCGAGCTTGTGCAGCACTAACCGGGGTCGCCCGTGAGCGGGCGGGTGTCCAGCCCGACCGTATCCTGCCCCAAGCACAGATAGTTTTGCTTTCCGGGAGCCAGGAAGCTGCTACAGAACTTGTTTCTCTTCGAGAACTGCTGGCTGAAGCGTTGGGTGTGTTCGAGGTGCAGGTCAGGCCGGACGTGGCGGTACAGGTGGAGTGGCATCTAGCCCTTAATCCAACCCGCGCTGCTCAGAGGGAGGTTTCGCCTGCGGCGATCGAGTATGCCCTGGCAAGTCTCAGCGCGGAGGCAGCGGCAACCTTGGCCTCTCAGCTCCGCGAGGGGTTGAGCATCCGTCTCGAGGTGGAAGGCCGGTCCATCACGCTCCTGCCCGACGAGGTGGACTTTGCTGTGCAGGCTGAACCCGGGTGGATTGGGGTGGCAGACAGAGACTATCTGGTCCTCCTCTCAGTAGGGTAATCGTAGATTGGTCGTAGACCTGGCGTCATTCACCGAGGGGAAGGCGATTTGCTCATTTTCCAACCTTGGAGTAAAATTGGAAATCTGATAGGGACTGGTTGTAGACTGGAGGTAGGATGGTCGTAAGAAGACCCGAGGTGCTCCGGTCGTTTCTGGAGGACGAGCGGGCGCGGCTCGAAGCCGTGATCGCCCAGGGTGACGCAGAGGGGACCAAGAATCTAGGCTATGGCAACCACATGGCTGACGATGCCAGCGAGGCCTTTGAGCAGGCCAAGGACATGGCTTTGCGTCAGAATGCGGAGCAGTTGTTGGCCAAGGTTTCCGATGCGCTGGAGCGATTTGACGCTGGGACCTATGGTGTCTGCGAGCGCTGTGGTACTGATATCGATCCGGCGCGACTCAAAGCGCTGCCGTATGCCACGCTCTGCCTCCGCTGCCAGCAACGACTTAATCCTTAGCAGATAAGGGGTACCTTGCGTTCAAGTCAGAATCGTCTTCGAGATTGGGCAGTACTGGCCGGCCTGACACTGCTCTTGCTGGTCCTGGACCAGGGCACCAAATGGCTGGTCCGGCAGAACCTGGCGGTTGGAGAGTCCTGGGCGCCTATTCCTGCCCTGTCCAAGTTTTTCACCTTTACGCACGTGCAGAACACCGGTGTGTCTTTCGGACAGTTGGCCGGATTGGGCTGGTTGTTCATGCTCGTGAACCTGGCCGTTGTGGTTGGCGTGTTCATCTTTTTCCCCCGCATTCCCAAGGGGCAGTGGTTGCTAAAGCTGGCTTCGGCGTTGATCCTGACCGGCGCCCTGGGCAACGTCACAGACCGCCTGCGCACCACGTTCCTCGTCGCGCAGGACACAGGAAGCTTGTGGACTGCCTTGCCCTATGCCCACGTAACTGACTTTGTCGATTTCAAGATCTGGCCAGTTTGGAACATTGCCGATCTCTGCGTGGTGACTGGCGTGGCGATCCTGGCCTGGTGGTTCTGGCGGGAAGAGCGGGCGAACATGAGCCAAGAGGCGATGACCGAGAAGCAGTGAAGCTGCGACGGATCGGGAAAGGATTCGGCAGACCGGGGCCGGGATGGCCCCGGTTTTCTGTGGAACGATGGATGAACGACGGATAGAGATTCGGGCAGAGGCGAGCGGGGGACGGCTGGACAAGTTCCTGGCTGACCGCGTGGCGGAACTCTCCCGCTCAGCGGTGCAGCGGCTGATCGAGAGAGGCCAGGTTGCCGTGAACGACGAGCCGGTCAGAGCCAGCTACCAGGTCCGGGCGGGTGACCTGGTGGTTGTCCATCTGCCGTCTGAGGATAGGCAGGAATTGGCGGCCGAGGCAATCCCCCTGGTCGTGATATACGAGGATGCGTTCCTACTGGCGGTGGACAAGCCAGCCGGCATGGTAGTCCATCCCGCGCCGGGGCATCCGGGCGGCACACTGGTGAATGCGCTGCTGGCCCATTGCCCCGAGTTGGCGGCCAGCGGCGAGGAGCGACCGGGCATCGTACACCGTCTGGACCGAGACACTTCGGGACTGATCCTCGTCGCCAAAAGTGAAAAGGTCCGCCGGGAGCTACAGCGGCAGTTCAAGGAGCGCCAGGTACGCAAGGCGTACCTGGCCCTGGTGGATGGCCATCTGCAACCAGCCTGGGGCCGCATCGAGGCGCCCATTGGGCGCGATCCGCGCCACCGGCAACGGATGGCTGTGCTGTCGGGCGGCCGTGAGGCGATCACCGAGTACCACGTGTTGGAGCAGTTCGCTCACCAGATGGGACCGGCAGCCGGCGAGTATGCGCTGATCGAGGCCGAGCCCAGGACCGGGCGCACCCACCAGATCCGCGTCCATCTGGCATCGATCGGGCATGCGGTGGTGGGTGATGCCGTCTATGGCCGGCGCCGCGCACAACTCCCTGTAGGCCGGCAGTTCCTCCATGCCCGGCGGTTGGGATTGAAGCATCCGGCTACCGGCAGGCGGATGGAATTGGAGGCCCCTCTGCCGGAGGATCTGGCGGCCATCCTGGAGCTCTTGCGGAAGACATGAACAACCCCCGGCGGGTTTCCCGGCCGGGGGATTCTCGTACTTGAGGGCACACGTTCACTTCTTTTTCTTCTTCTTCGTCTTCTTCTTTTTCTTTCCTTTCTTCTTTTTGGCCTTCTTGTCTTTTTCCTCCGCTGGTGCCTCTGTATCTTCAGCGCTGGCTATTGGGTCCGGGGGAAGGTAATCCAGCTCCTTGCTCAACAGCTCTACCAAAGTCCGTAGGGCCTTGACCCGCGCGTACCACTTGCAGTTGCCCTCGACGATGGTCCATGGCGCGGTCAAAGTGCTTGTTTTGAGGAGCATGTCGTTGACCGCTTCCTCATATAGGTCCCACTTTTGCCGGTTGCGCCAGTCCTCGTCGGTCAATTTCCAGGCCTTGTACGGTGTCTCCCGGCGATCCTCAAAGCGCTGTAATTGCTCGTCTTTGCTAATCTGGATCCAGAATTTGGCCAGGATGGTACCAAAGTCCACCAACTGGCGTTCGAACTCGTTGATCTCGCGGTAGGCGCGCTTCCACTCCTCTTCGGTGCAGAACCCCTCAAGCCGTTCGACCATCACCCGGCCGTACCAACTGCGGTCAAAGAGGAGGATCTGCTTCTCGTCGGGGGGCTTGAGGCGGCGCCAGAAACGCCACAGGTAGTGGTGTGTCTTGTCCTCTCCTTGGGGTGCGGCGATGGGATAGACCTCGTAGCCCCGGGGGTCCATCTTTTCGGTTACGCGCTTGATGTTTCCCCCCTTGCCTCCTGCATCCCATCCTTCGTAGACGATCACCAGAGGGCGTTTCTGGACGTACAGTTGATAGGCCAGGGCCCGCAACTGCAGTTGGTAACGGGTCAGGTCCTGCACATACTCTTCTCGGGTCAGGGACTTCGAAAGATCAATCGTATTCAGCATGGCACCCTCCTGCTACTCGTCGCCTGCCAGGGCTTCGGCCTTGGCATCCAGTTCCGCTTCCAGGCTCTCACTGTCGAACTCCTCATCGGAGATTGGTCCGGTTCGTGGCTCCTTGTCGTCAGCCGCGATCTCCTCCGCAGGCGAGGGTTGGGGTGGAGGTTCTCTTTCCGGCAGCTCAAAGCCCCGTTCCTTCAGCGCCTCCTCTAGGCGCATGTTGATCGTCTGAAAGATCTTGACCCGTGCCCAGCGCCGGTCCGTGGCTTCGACTATGGTCCACGGTCCCCATTCGGTGTCAGTCCGTTCGAGCATCTCCTCGATGGCCACCACGTATTGATTGTACTTGCGGTGGTGCTCCCAGTCCTCTGGCTGCACATGCCAGCTCTTGAGGGGGTCCTTCTCCAGCTTTTTGAATCGCTTCTTCTGTTCCTTCTTGCTGATGTGCAGGAAGAATTTGGTGATCACATAGCCATCGTCGGCGAGGGTGCGCTCAAAGTCCACAATGTCGCGGTAGCCTTTGCGCCATTCTCGGACCGGCGTCAACCCCTCCACCCGCTCCACCATCACCCGGCCATACCAACTACGGTCAAAGATGGCCATCTCGCCATAGTTGGGGATCTTTTGCCAGAACCGCCACAGCCAGGGCAAGTGTGTCTCGTAGGTGCGCGGGGCCTGGATGGGATATAGTTTGAATCCACGCGGGTCCAACCGTGACGTGAGCAGATTGATGGCGGTGCGTTTGCCTGCGGCATCCCAGCCCTCAAAAATGATGATGCTGGGTATGTTGGCATCCCAGCACGCCTTTTCCAGGTCGTAGAGACGCCGCTGTACGCGGGGTTTCAGTGTCCCGTACTCTTCTTTGGACAACTTGCGGGTGAGGTCGATCTTTTCTAGCATACGTGCACTCCTTTCTGCTATAGAATGGCTACCACTTCGGACACCATTTTGCTAAAATCAGCTCCCTTGAGCCGTTGCCAGGCTTCGGGAAAGGCAGCCACCAGGTTCTGGAGCTCCACCTGCTTGGCGGCTAGATAAGCCTCCACGCCAGGATCGTCCAGCGGCGTCCCTCCCTCCGGTGACCGGTCGACCTTGGGGCCCCACGTGCCCCATTGGAGGTAATCGCGCAGGATGCCACTGGCCACGACAGCATCCTGTAGGTCGCCCAAGTGATCCTGCATCGTCACAATCTCTGCGATCAGCTCCTTGGTGCTGGGCCCCAGCACTTCCTGAAAGAACTCGAGGGTGTAGCGCATTCGCTTGCAGGCAATGCGCAGCGCGTGCAAGCGTGGCAGGGGGGGATTGGGGATGCTCACCCATTCGTCATAGGCGCGGACCGCAGCCAATCGTTCGTAGACGGCCACTGGCGCCACGTGGCGCATGCGGTAAGGGGTCGGTGTTCCGTCATCCACGCTGAAGGAACGGCTCCCCATCCCCTCAGTCTCTACGAACTCGCCAAAGCGTTCTTTGAATCTTGCGTACCTTTCGCCATCCAAGTAGGCGATCATCTGCTCACGGGCCGCTTCGCGACGCTTTTCGAGAGTGTCCAGCAGGTTGTCCAAACTGCCCTGTTCCGATTCGGGCAGGGTGGCCAGATGGGCCTGGATTTTGTTGCGCAAGACATCCAGGTCGCGAACAGGGCCCAGCGTACGGCCTGTCCGCCTTAGCCCCTTCAGGTAAGGGGCCACATCCTTGGGCCGGTAGTAATCGCCAAAGACGCGGAAAGCAGCCCGCATCCGCCGCGTGGCGACGCGCATGTCGTGCAGCGCCTCGATGCGCTCGCCCAATCGGGTGCCTGACTCGTTGTAGAGCATCCGCCGATAGTGAAAGCGAAATGTCTTGCGACCTGCTTCACTCATCGGATCGTCCGGCTCGATGCCCGGGCATTCGAGCAACTCGACAGGCTCTGGCTGCGACTCCATGAACTACGACCTATCCTTTCTGTTCCTGTGCAGCAGGCAATTCCAAGCCCAACTGGGCCAGCCCACGCTCGAACTTGGATCGACGCTCGGGTACCAGTCGCCAGACGATTTGAAGCTCCCTCACCAGCGTTTCCAGATCGTTTTCGCGTCCCTCGTCCAGAAGTTCAGCCTCCAGTAGGAGAAAGGATGTAGCATGGCCGTGTGCACTTCCGGTCACGATCTGGCCCCGGTCCAGACTGAGTTCGGCCACGGTACGTTCCGGTGTGTACAGAGGACGGCTGTGGCGGGTCTGTGTGACCTCGATGAAGGCGATCAGTGGCTCGTTCCTGCATAGCTGAAGGGCCAGAGCGCGGGCCCTGCCCGGGGGCCAATCGTGGGGAGGAAGCGGGCCTTGGAGTGCCACCTCGTGCTCGGTCCGGCGATGGATGGCGCCCGAGGCGCCGCCCACGCTCTTGAGCGTCGCCAGGTAGTCTGTGCCGTGCTGGCGGATCCGGCAACCATAACCCTGGGACAGGAGGGCCATGCTGGGCGTATCCAGGTACTGGTCGTAAAGATCCGCCACTGAGCTGCTCCCCAGGCAGAACCCAGCCAAGTCTTTCGCCTCCAGCAGGCGCTGGAACGTTGCTTCGTCAGGAATGCCGAGTTTGGCCTCGATCTCCAAAGCGACCATCCTCCCTGTTAGCGCTTCGGCAAGTTTGGCACGAGGTGCCGTTGACTGACCCTGGGTCCCTAGTATACCATGGCGGGCTGTTTCGTGCAACCAGCCTTTGCCAGGCCCCGCCCGAAAGCGTGGCTATCAGACAGGGAAAGGACAAGGCCGGGGGCAAGGGGCGTTTTCTACACCTCCTCGACCCGTGACCGGACCCGCCCCAAGGCAGACCTGACCTCGATCAGTTCTCCCTCGATTTCGGCCAGCTTTTGTTGCTCGGCGCGGACAAAACGGGTGTAGGGCGCAATGGCCTGTCGCAGCCTTTGCAGGCTGCGACCCAGCTCCCGGTCGAACTCTTCGCTCATGGATTGCATCAGCCGCTGGCGCAGATCCTCCAGCTTGTCGTGCAGGTCGTTCTTGGCCCTGCGCCGCTTGGTAGGAATGATGAGCAGGCCCACCACGGCCAGGGTGCCGGCGGCCAGAATGCCCGTGAAATCGGCGAGGGCGGTGTGGAGTGCGATTATCAGCACAGCACCCAGCCCCACCGCGCCTACCTGGGCCAGGGCCGTACCTGCGACAGCATCGCGCACGCCCTGGGCGAGTTTGCGCGCTTCGGCTTCCCGGTCGTAGGTCTTTACCACCTCCTTGGCCGCCCGCCCCACCGAGTCGAGGAGTTCTTGCCGGTTGTACTGGAAAGGTCCACCCACCCGCCCGATGATTAGCTCCTCCTGGTCGCGGATCTTGGCCCGGTGGCGATCCAGATACTCCAGTGTTGCCTGCCACTGGCGCAGATCCTGCGCCACCAGCCAATCGATCAGGGCGCTGACCTCCTGCTCGATCTCGTAGGGTGTGTCCGCCACCACCTGGCGCTCGAACTCGCCCTGGATGCGCTGGGTGTTCACCAGGTCAAACACCCGGGCCAGGCGCAGCGTCTCGTCAAAGTAGAGCATTCCGCGGTTGTTCATCGCCAACAGGATCTTTTCGATGTCGGCCAAGCGGTAGTGAAAGTCGCGCTGCATGTCGCTGCGATAGAGTTCAAGCTGCCCCTCAATGTTCTCGATGGCTTTTTGGTCCTCTGCCAGCAGCTTGAGCCGGTTCTGGGCTAGCTCCAGGTAGCTGGCCGATAGCCGTTCGCCCACTCCCAGCGGATTGCCCAGCTTGAGCCGGATCCGGCTCTTTTCGTCGAGAGTGTCGTGGACGTAGGTTTCCACCGCCGCAAAATTGCTCGCGACCCACAGCGCGTCCCGTTCGCCCGGTGTGTCGGCCAGTTTGGCTCGCAGGGCCAGCCGGGCAGATACGGGAAAGATCTCGGGCGTAAAACCCAGCAAGGCCAGGGCGTTCTGCCGAATAAACTCCACCACCTGGACTACCTCTGCTTCCTCCAGGAGGTCGGTCTTGTTCAGGAGGATGACTACCTTTTTCCCCCACTGGCGGATCCGTTCCAGGAAGGCCCGCTCGCTCTCGGTGAAGGGACGATCGGCAGAAGTGACAAAGATGACCAAGTCGCTGCGCGGCACAAAGTCCTCGGTCAACTGTTCGTGGCGGCGGATGATGGCGTTGGTGCCGGGTGTGTCCACGATGTTGATCTCGCGCAAAAAGTCGGTTGGATAGGTGAGGGCCAGCACACTATCCTCCTCCACCTGCCGATCCGAGGTCTCGCCGTGGCGGAGGATGTGGATCTGCGCTGTGGTGGGGGTCACCCCTTCTGGGAGAAATCGCTCGCCCAGCAGGGCGTTGATGAAGGCGCTCTTGCCGCTGTTGAACTCGCCGACGACGACCAGCAGAAAGAGCTCGTCGAGTTGCTGGAGCGACTTGTGTAGCGTCCTCCGATCTTCGGCCGTCACCTCGAAACCGGCCAGCGCCAGTTGCAATTGCTCCAGCGCGGCCTTTTCATCTTTTAGTAGCTGTGACTGCTTGCGGTTTAGGATGGTTCGGAGCACCTGGTTCTCCCTCGGTTCAGCGCCAAACCCAGAGTAGCCGGGGCCGGCGCTCGTCCAAGCGCAGGCCCGCCTCCTCAGCCAGGCGTACCGCCTCGGCATACTCGTCGTTGGTGAGGCGCCGGTCCAGTGGCGGCAGTTCGTGGGCCCGGTAGCAGGGCCGGTACTGGGCCATCACGTTGATATACGTATTTGGGGACACTTGGTCGCGGAGAAAACGCACGACCTCGGCCGTTCCGGCCAATCCTTCCGGGAGGACGAGATGGCGGACCAGCACGCCTCGCTGGGCCACGCCTCGATTGTCCAGTATCAGGTCGCCTACCTGGCGGTGCATCTCCTTCACGGCCGCCTGGTTGACCGCCGGGTAGTTGCTGATCTTGGAGTAGCGCCGGGCCACGCTCGCATCGGCGTATTTCATGTCGGGCATATAGATATCCACCGCGCCGTCCAGCAGCTCCAAGGTCTTTATCGAGTCGTAGCCACCCGTGTTATAGACCAGCGGCAGGTGCAGGCCCGCTTCAGCGGCGATGAGCAGCCCGGCCAGGATCTGCGGTACCACGTGGCTGGGCGACACAAAGTTGACGTTGTGGCAGCCCTGGGCCTGCAAAGTGAGCATCATTTGGGCCAGTTCTTCCGGCTCTACCTCGTGACCGTAGCCCAGTTGGCTGATGTCTGCGTTCTGGCAGAACTGGCAGCGCAGGTTGCACCACGAAAAAAAGATGGTTCCTGAGCCGCCGCTGCCCACCAGGGGATCCTCCTCGCCAAAATGGGGGCCTGCACTGGAGACAAGCGCACGCTCCCCGGTGTGGCAGCCCGCGCCCTCGGCGCTCAGCCGGCGGTTCACACCACACTCGCGGGCGCAGATGTCGCACGCCTCCAGGCGGGTATAGGCCTCTGCCACGCGGCGCTCCAGTTCACCGGAGCGCAGTAGCGCCAAGTAGGCTGGTGTAAACTGTCTGCCCACGTTTCCTCCCCCACTTCCCCAACCTGGCAGTCTGGTTTGTGGTGCGAAATGGCGACCGGGCCTGTCCCCGGGGCCGGCGCCAGTTGCGCACCGAACCACGGTCTGGCAATCTACAAAGTCACCCGTCGAGCAGGCCCCAACTACCAACTAACGGGCACCATCTTGGTTCGATAGCCCCGATCTTTGAACTTGACGTGCTTGTGTTTCTGGCCGTACTCGTACAGTTGGCGCGTGACTTCTACATCCTGCTGGCAGTAATCGAGGATCTCCTGCATGCGGCCCTGCTTGTACCAACGCACCGCCTGCAGCCCGTCAGCCGACTTGGACGCACCCAGCGTGGCGCTTGCCAGGTTGTCCAGGCTCACCCGGAATCCCAGCCGTTTGAAGATGTGGTCCAGCATGTCCACGGTTTTCTCTCTGCCTGGCAGGTCGTCGTGGTAGGCCCTCAGCACCTCGTAGTCAAAATTGAGCACGTTGAAACCCACGACCAGGTCGGCTGCCGCGAGATCGGCGATGAGATCGTCGACCGTATCTTCGGTGTAGTGGTGGAAGGTGCCGTCGGCGGTGGAATAGGTCACAGCGGCCGACAGCCCCAGTTTTCGGATGTTGGTCCGCCCACCAACCTCGTCAAAGCTCTTCTGCGTCTCGACGTCAAAGAACACGATATTCATGGCATAGCTCCACTTCACTGACCTCGCTTGTCACTGAACTCGTTTGCGGTTATTGCTTCATTCTATCACGAACTGACGCACGGCGCAAACGACAGCGCCCTGGACAAGCTTTTGACGGATATGTCCCTTTGGGTTATACTGTATGCCGGATACGAGAGCAAGAGAGGGAGCAACAGTCATGGCAAAGAACAGTGAGAAGTGGAAGGCGAAACAGGAGGCCAAGGCTGCCAGGCGCGCTGAGAAAGCCAAGCGCCGGCAGCACCGCCGCAAGGCCCAGGCCGTGCTCTCCCGCGAGGAGATCGCGGACCAGCTTCGCGCCCTGGCAGCCCAACTGGAGACTGGCACCTTTGTGCTGGGCGACAAAGAGCTGGAATTGCCCGCCCACGCCGACTTTGAGATCAGTTACAAGCCTACCAAGCGGGGCGGTCACGAGATCGAAGTCGAGATCGAGTGGGGAAAGGGCAAGTCGGCCTCGTTATTGCCAGCCGAGTGACGGGTCTTTGATGGCCCTTTCCTTGGAGCAACTGATCGCTGCCCTGCCAAGCGCCAAGGTGCACGGCAGGGTGGACATTGTCATCCAAGCCATCACCAGCGACTCGCGACAGGTGCGGCCTGGCAGCCTCTTTGTCGCCTACCAGGGTGTGACCTTGGACGGGCATAGCTTCATCCCGCAGGCCCTGTCCAATGGCGCTGTCGCGGTGGTTTCCGAGACGAAACAGGAGGGGTTGGACGTGCCCCTGGTCGTCGTCCTGGATGGCCGCGAGGCCCTGGCCCATCTCTCTGCTGCCTGGCAAGGGTTCCCCTCCCACCAGCTCACCGTCATCGGTGTCACCGGCACCGACGGCAAGACCACCACCTGCAACTTGCTGCACAGCATCCTCACCGCAGCAGACCTCCGCGCAGGGCTGGTCACCACTGTAAACGCCGTCATCGGCGAACGGGTGATGGACACCGGCCTGCACACTACCACCCCCGACGCCCCTGACCTGCAGCGCTATCTGGCCGAGATGGTCGAGGCGGGTATGGAGATCGCTGTGCTGGAAGCCACCTCCCATGGCCTGGAGCAGCACCGCGTGTCCGCCTGCGATTTTGACGTGGCCATCGTCACCAATGTGACCCACGAGCACCTGGACATCCACGGCAGCCTGGAGGGGTACCGCCGGGCCAAAACCATGCTCTTCCGGCACCTGATGGCGGGCCACCACAAGCCGGGCGTGCCCAAGGTCGCGGTCCTCAATGCCGACGACGATTCCTACGGTTACCTGCGTCGCATACCGGCCGACCGGCACCTGGCCTACGGTATTGAAGGGGAGCACCCAGGCAGGGGCGGTGGCGTCGTGGCCGCTGGCATCCGCCGCTCGGTTGCTGGCACCCGCTTCGCCGTCCAGGCACCTGACGTGGATTTCGAGCTGAGGACAGCGCTGGTGGGCGATTACAACGTCTCGAACATCCTGGCTGCCACTGCGGCTGCATTGGCCCTCGACGTGCCGGTGGAGGCCATCCAGCAGGGGGTCTGGCGGGTCAGGGGCATCATAGGGCGCATGGAGCGGATCGACGAGGGCCAGGATTTCACGGTCATCGTCGATTTCGCCCACACGCCCAATGCCCTGCAGAGGGCGCTGGAGACCGCCCGGACCCTGCTCGAGGGGACAGGTAGTGGCTCGGCCGCCCGTGTGATCACCGTGTTTGGGGCGGCAGGGCTGCGCGACGTGGAAAAGCGTGCCTGGATGGGCGAGATCGGCGGGCGGCTCGCCGACGTGACTATCCTCACCGCCGAGGACCCCCGCACCGAGCCGGTGGAGGCCATCCTAGACGAGATGGCCCGTGGCGCCGAGATGGCTGGTGCTGTCGAGGGCCACAGCTACCACCGCATCCACGACCGGGCGGAGGCGATCCAGTTCGCCGTCGACTTGGCGCATCCAGGCGACGTGGTTATCACCTGTGGCAAGGGCCACGAGCAGTCGATGTGTTACGGCACCGTCGAGACCCCCTGGAGCGAGCACGAGGTGGTGCGGGCAGCGTTGCGCTGCCGGCTAGGGGTCGCCAGGTAGTACATCATTAGGAGACGCCCATGGACCTGCTAGCAGTGCTGCTGGCCCTATCGCCGGTGATCCTGATCCTGCTGCTGTTGATCCTGCGCCGGACCGCCGCCGATACGGCAGGCGTCGTCGGCTGGGTCTTTACCGTGCTGGTCGCCTGCCTCTACTTCGAGACATCCCCCAGCGTGGCTCTCCAGGCCAGCCTGTCGGGCATCGTGGCCTCGTTGCCTATCGCCCTCGTAGTCGCCACCTCCATCTTTCAGATCACAGTCATGCTCGAGACGGGGGCCATCGCCCGGGTGGTGGCCCTCATCAAACCGGTCGCACCAGGGGATCAGGTGGTGCAGATCATGCTCATCAATATCGGGTTCGGCACCCTGCTGACAGCCCTGGGGGCTGTGCCGGTCTCCATCTTGCCGCCCATCATGCTGGCCCTCGGCTACTCCTCTTTTGCCGCCATCACACTGCCAGCCATTGGCTACGATGCGCTCACCACCTATGCGTTGCTGGGCATTCCCGTGGTCGTCTTTGCGGGCCTCGTCGGCCTGCCCGTGGACGAGGCCGGCGGCTACTTTGCCCCCTTTATGCCCGTCATCAGTTCCTGCATCGCGCTGGGGATGCTGTGGCTGGTGGGCCGCTGGGAGATGCTTCGCCGGGGTTGGCCTCTGGCCCTCCTCGCCGGCCTGACAGCGGGATTTGTGTGTATCCTCATGAACACCCTGGGCATGGTCACCCTGACCGGCATCGCAGCCGGGTTGGCGGTGATCGTGGTCATGGTGCTCTATCTCAAGGTCACCGGCAAGCCCTTGAGCGACCGCAGCGCGCTGGACCAGGCAGACCTGGTTGCCGAGGAGCGGCTGTCACTGTGGGCGGCCATCTCGCCCTGGATTCTGTTGACCATCTTTGCACTCCTGGTCAACGCCCCTTTCCTGCCTTTCTTTGACCTGACCTTTACGAAACTGGCGATGCCCCTCGAGATCATCCCCGGTAGGCCGGAGAATGTACGCCCTTTGTGGCAGGCGTACTTCTGGATCCTGGTTAGCACCCTGTTGGCCCTGCCCCTGCTCAAGCCCACGCGGGCCCAGCTCAACACATCCCTGCGGAAGTGGCTCAGGCGCGCGCCGCGACCGGTGCTGGCAGCCGCGATCTTTTTCGCTATTGCCTTCGTCATGAACCACTCGGGCAAGGGGATTGACTGGGTGTTGGTGGACCCCTACAACAATATGATCCATGTCCTGGCCGAGGCAGCGGCCGTGGTCTTTGGCCAGCTCTACCCCCTCATTGCCCCGTTCCTGGGGCTCCTGGCGGGTTTTGTCAGCGGTTCCGAGACCTCCTCCATCGCCATGCTGACCGATCTGCACCTACAGACGGCAGAGCGCATCGGCGCGGACGGGTTGCTCATTGCGGCGGCGAGCGGCATTGGCGGGGGCTTGGCCAGCGTCATTTCACCGGCCAAGCTGCAGAATGCATCAGCCAGCATCGACCGCATCGGTGAGGAAGCCAGCGTCATCCGTAAGACATTTGTCGTCGCTCTGATCATCACAGCCATCTGCGCGGTCATGACCCTGTTGTGGGCCTACTGAGCCCCGGGGACGCGAAATCCCCAGAGGCCTGACCCTGCCTACAAAAGCAGGCACCTCCCTGGAGGGGTACCACTTTCCTATTGACCCTTCTGCTTTTTGCCTGTATAGTAGGTATTGTCAGCACGAAGGCGTGACGTGGCACAGGCCTGGAAAGGGGGCAGAACGCAATGTTGAGCAAGGTGTTTCCTATTCGGCTCGACGGTTTTATGGTTCGCATGGCAGTCATCGCCATCCTGATTGGAGCCCTGGCTATCCAGCTACTGGGTTGGCAGGTGATCGGCTGGATCCTGGTGAGCTTTGGCCTGTCGTCCCTTTTCTTTGCCTACCTTCTCGGCAACGCACCCGTCTACGAGAATGGAGAATGGACAAGGTGGGATGAGTGACGGGTGGTATCAAGGCCGGGGCCAACCATCCAGGAAGGTCCCGGTTTCTTGGGAGATGAAGCACAAAGGGGCGCCCATCTGAAATGATGGGCGCCTTTCGTATTACGGCTTCTCAATCTGCTGCCTCAATCGTCCCCTCTCCCGGATCAGCACTACTCCATGCACCTTCAGCGTAAGGCAACTGTGCGTGGCAAGGAGAACTTGCCATGTAGGGAGTTTGCCGCTACAATGTGCAGGACAGCGGCAGTGAATGCGGGCCTGGTGGCGATCCATCCCACCGGCCCGAACTGGCGTTGCCGACCACTCCAGCCCTGGGGTATGGGATCAAGCGACAACATCGAGGAGATACCACAATGAACCAAAAGCTGGACTACAAAAAGACCTTCCTGCTTGGTTTTGGCTTCCTGGGCGTCAGCTTTATGTGGTTGGTGTACAACTCTTATGTTCCCGTCTTTCTGCAGGCTGGCAATCCCGCCTTTGAACAAAATCAGGGTACGATCACGGCGGGTTTTGGTCTCAGCGCGGTGATGGCCGGCCTGATCATGACGCTGGACAACATTGCCGCTTTCTTCATCCAGCCGGTGGTCGGCGCCCTCAGCGACAAGACCCGCACCCCCATTGGCCGGCGCATGCCCTATATCCTGGGTGCAGTGCCGGTGGCCGTTATCGCCTTTGCCCTGATCCCCATCGCCGTGAACCAGATCCCGCCAGCGCTTTCTGGACAGACTGCCCAACTGGGCGGGCAACTGGCCTTTTTCATGGTCGCCGTGGGGCTGTTCCTGCTGGCCATGGCCGTCTTTCGCACGCCGGTCATTGCCCTGATGCCCGACATTACCCCCTCGGCGCTGCGCTCCCCGGCCAACGGTGTGATCAACCTGATGGGCGGTGTGGGGGCGCTGCTGGCCACCTTTGGCGGTGCCGCCCTCTATGGCCTGAACAAGGTGGCCCCCTTCTGGGCGGGCTCGCTCCTCATGGTCATCGCGGCGCTGGTCGTGTTCATTGCCATCAAGGAGCCCAAAGAGTACGACGAGGCTTCGGGCGGCGACGAGCGCTGGTGGGACACGCTCAAGGCGGCCGGCGCCATCCCCTCTGAGGAGCGCAAGAGCCTGGTGCTGATCTTGCTGGCCATCTTTGCCTGGTTTGTGGGGTACAATGCTATCGAGACCTTTTTCACATCGTACGGGACGTTTCGCCTGGGCGTGGCCGAGAGCACGGCCTCGCTGCTGCTCGGCTTCTTTTCCCTCTCCTTTATCGTCTTCTCCATTCCAGGCGGCATGCTGGCCAGGCGCTGGGGCCGGCGGCGGACGATCGTCACGGGCCTGGTCGGCCTGTCTGTGTTGCTCGTCCTGGCCTCGCTTGTGCCCAATGTGTATGCCATCGGGGCTATCCTTTTCCTGGGGGGTGTCGCCTGGGCGCTGATCAACATCAACAGCTTGCCCATGGTCGTGGACATCGCCCCCGACGACCGCCTGCTGGGTACCTACACTGGCCTCTATTACCTCTCCGCCACCCTCGCTGCCATCGCCGGGCCCATCCTCAACGGCTGGATCATCGACGCTACGGGCAAGAACTATAACACGATTTTTTACGTCGCCCCGGCCTTTATGCTGGTCGCCATTGTCTGCATGTTCTTTGTGACGCGGGGTGAGGCCAAGAGCGCGTGAACCCCTGACAGATTCAGATCTGGCAGAAACTCACCGTGCTCAACCTCTGTGTGCCCGGCTATTTAAATGACATACATTATTAATATACCTTTAACTTTACAACTGACACATGAGGGTGTATACTAGTGAGAAATGGATCGGGCTGGCCGAGACTCGGATCCAGGTACAGCGTGACTGGGATCACACCGAGGCAATCTCGATGGCTTTCGACTGGACGTCTCTTTCAGCCGCGGGCCAAGTCGCGTGGGCTGCCATGGATGGTGCCTTTAAGGTCCGCTCTTATGAAGTTGCAGCGAACTAGCTACAGAATCCCCGGCTTCCTGGAGGCGTCAATGGCGATATTTCGCAATCACAACGGAAACGACAGACAAAAAAAGAAGATCGTCATCACCGAGGACGGCCCTTACGTCGTTCACGGGAGCATTCCCCTGGTGCGCAAGATTCAGATCGTCTCCGAGTACGGCGAGCCCTTGACCTGGAAGATGGGAGCAGCCATCGAGACGCCCGAGATCTACGAGTTATGCCGCTGTGGCGCGTCCAGTTTCCAACCATTCTGCGACGTGACCCATGCCCTGATCGACTTTGACGGCACCGAAACGGCCGATACCCGGCCAACGGCCGACCGCCAGGTGCGCTACCCCGGTGGCACCCGGATTATCGTCAGACGCGACCTTTCCCTGTGCATGGAATCGGGCTTTTGCGGGAACCGGCTCACCAACATTGAAAAGATGTTGGCCCACACCGGCGACCCCCAGGTGCGGGCCCAGGTCATGGCCATGATCGAGCGTTGCCCGTCCGGTTCGTATGTCTACTCCATCCAGGAGGGCGAGGACGACATCGAGCCCGACCTGCCCCAGCAGATTGCTGTGACCACTGAAATCACCTCTGAGGGCCCCGTCGCCGGACCCCTCTGGGTGACGGGCCACATCCCCGTCGAGAGGGCCGACGGGCAGCCCTTTGAAGCACGAAATCGGGTCACCCTTTGTTGTTGTGGGCACTCGGAAAACAAGCCTCTCTGCGACGGTACGCACAGGGAGTTGGCAGCGGAAGGCAGGCGCAAGTAGATTATGTAAGTCAAAGCAGTACTCACTAGAGCCAATCCCAACAGAGCCCCCCACACGTTCAACCCCGGCAGCGGCAACGATCAGGGTTTGTCCACAATCAGTGAGTTTCTCACCTACCTGGCCGTAGAGGAAAACGTGGCGGCTTCGACACAGCACCAGGCTCTCAGTGCGTTGCTGTTTCTCTACCGCGAGGTACTGCGCAAAGACCTGGATCTGCCCCTCGAATTGGTATGGGCCAAGAGACCCAAGCGATTGCCCACGGTCCTGACCAAAGAAGAAGTCCAGCAAGTGATTGCCCAGCTCACAGGCGTTCATCGCCTGATCGTACAACTCCTCTACGGCAGTGGTTTGCGTCTGATGGAATGCATGAGGCTGCGGGTCAAGGACCTGGACTTTGGCCAGCGCCAGATTCTGGTGCGAGATGCCAAGGGGGGAAAGGACCGGGTGACCATCTTGCCCAACAGCAGGGGGTTGACCTGGCCACCTATGGTCCTCGCCAGCGTGTCATGAACTGAGCAACGGAAGGGCGTTCGCACGTGGTGCTGCGACTCTTTGACCACGCTGCTTGAAGTGACTCCTGTTCAACTTGCGGCAACTGGGTGGACGTATCCATATCGGCTGTACCATGCAACCAAGAAACGTCTGCCAATGACTTCGGAAGCATCGCTTTTTGATCCTGCACACTTGCTCTCCCTCATAGCCGTCAACACAAGACATGCTGATGGCTATCTGATCTATCCTACCCTTCTTTCCTGATGCTGGACCGGCGGATTGGGCACGAATCATCAGAAACAAACCATGATTGACAGCGCATAACGCACGTGGTATACTGGAGGTGGCTCGTGGAGAAGGGAGTGTCCATGACGGTTACGAAAGCGGAGGTTCGTTCCGGAGCCTACTACGACTCCGTAGTCCTCATGCAGTTGCAGCGCTCCCTGGTCGCCCTGCCCGGCGTGGTTGACGCGGGTGTGGTGATGGGCACGGCCGCCAACAAAGAGATCCTGACCCAAACCGGTTTGTTGGCGCCGGAAGCCCACGCCGCTGCGGCCGACGACCTGGTTATCGTCGTTCAAGCTGCGGACGGGACGGCGGCTGAGGCCGCCCTGGCGCAGGTGGATCACCTCCTCGCAAGGCGCCGGAGCGCTGTCGAGCAGGACTACCTCCCCAAGAGTGTCGAATCGGCCGTGCAGATGCTGCCGGCTGCCGAATGGGTCCTGGTCTCGGTAGCGAGGCGCTACGCGACCGGCGTCACGCGGGAAGCCCTGCGCCTCGGCAAGAACGTTTTCCTCTACAGCGACAACGTCTCCCTCGAAGATGAGGTTTCTCTGAAACAGGCAGCCTTGGAAAAAGGCCTGCTGGTTATGGGCCCCGATTGCGGCACGGCCATCGTCAACGGTGTGGGTCTGGGTTTTGCCAATAAGGTGCGCCGGGGATCGATCGGCCTGGTGGCCGCGTCGGGGACGGGCCTGCAACAGGTGAGCAGCCGCGTCCACCAGTTGGGGAGCGGCATCAGCCACGCCCTGGGCACAGGGGGCCGCGATCTCTCTGAAGCAGTCGGCGCGGTGACCGCTCGCCAGGGGTTGCAGCTACTCAGCCGCGATCCCGAGACCCAGGTGATCGTCCTCATCTCCAAGCCACCGTCCCCCAAGGTTGCAGAGCGGGTGCTGGCTGAGGCGCGCTCGGCGGACAAGCCGGTCGTGGTGGATTTCCTGGGACATGCGACGGCAGTCCGGCAGGTGGACAACCTGTACTTTGCGGCGACGTTCGACGAAGCGGCAGCGCTGGCGGTGCAATTGGCGGAGGACGGGGGACGGAGGACGGAGGGACTGGACACGACAGCGGTACTGGGGCGGTTTGCTGAGGGACAGCGGTATCTGCGCGGATTGTTCTCTGGAGGGACGCTGGCCTTCGAAACGCTGCTGCTCCTGCAGGACTATCTACCCGCCGTTTACTCCAACGTACCGCTCAAGGTGGGATTCTGCCTGGAGAACGCGCTGCTCAGCCAGGAGCACACTGTCGTGGACCTGGGTGAGGACGAGTTCACGGTGGGCCGGCTGCACCCGATGATGGACAACGACCTCCGCATCCGGCGGCTGCGACAGGAAGCCGAGGATCCGGAGGTCGCCGTGATCTTGTTGGACGTGGTGCTGGGCTACGGCGCTCACCCCGCCCCTGCAGGCGAACTGGCTCCGGCCATTGCCCGGGCGCGAGCGGCAGCGAGGGAGCGTGGGCGGTATCTGGCGGTCGTTGCCGTCGTCGTCGGCACGGACGAGGATCCGCAGGACATGGGCGCCCAGATTCAGAAGCTTGAAGCAGCCGGTGCAAGGGTCGAGACCAGCAACGAGACAGCGGTTCGTTACGTGGGCCAACTGCTGCGGGCCCTGGAAAAAGGCGCAGGTGCGACGCACTTCCAAAGTGCGTTGCACCTGGAGCGTACCGACCTGGCTGTGTTGAACCGGCCCTTCGCGGCCATCAATGTCGGCCTCGAATCGTTCGCCGAAAGCCTGCAGGCCCAGGATGTGCCGGTCGTCCAGGTGGATTGGCGGCCACCGGCTGGGGGGAATGAGCGGCTGATGGCCATCCTGGAAAGGATGAAAGGGCACTGACGCCTTGGTTGGGGCGGACCGGACGGAATCCGGGTTTCGATCGGGCAGCGAGGGGGGAATGGTGATGGACATTGATACGGCAAATACAGAAGCGGTGGCACGCATGATGGAAGCCCGGCCGGTGTTGGTAGGACTTGGGAAGGCACGGGATGTGATCCCCGGCATGCGCGATGACCTGCTGCTGCACGCCGGTCCACCCCTGACTCTCCCGGGTCAACCTCAGGACAAAGCCTGGGCGCGAGCCTCGGGGCCGATGCGTGGGGCCATCACCGGCGCCCTGGTCTTTGAGGGCAAGGCCAAGGACATGGCCGAGGCCCAGGCGATCGTCGAATCGTGCCAAATCGAGCTGGAGCCCTGCCACCACCACCAGGCCGTGGGGCCGATGGCGGGCGTCACCTCGCCGTCGATGTCAGTCTATATCCTGGAGAACAAGGCCCACGGCTCAGGTGGCAACCGCTCCTATTCCAACCTGAACGAGGGGTATGGCAAGGTTCTACGCTACGGAGCCTACAGCCAGGATGTACTGGACCGCTTGCGCTGGATGGAGGAGGTCATGGCCCCTGTCCTGAGCGATGCCATTGCGTCCAGCGGCGGCATCGACATCCGCGCCCTGCTGGCCGAAGCGCTGCACATGGGCGATGAGGGCCACAATCGCAACAAGGCGGGATCGATGCTGCTTACGATGAAACTGGCGCCGTTCATCGCCAGGGCGACACCCAGGCCCAGCATCGCTGCTGAGATCTTGGAGTTCCTGAGCGGTAACGCGTTGAGCTTGCTCAACCCGGCCATGGCTGCCTGCAAGTGCATGGCCGATGCTGCCCACGGGGTGGAGGGCAGTACGGTTGTGACCGTGATGGCGCGCAACGGCACTGACTTTGGCATCAGAGTCAGCGGCCTGGGGGATCGCTGGTTCACCGCCCCGGTTGCGGTGCCACAGGGCCTCTACTTCCCCGGCTTCCAGGCCGAGGATGCCAGTGGTGACATCGGCGACAGCACGATTACCGAGACGGCGGGCATCGGCGGCTTTGCTATGGCGTCGGCGCCGGCCATCGTCACCTTTGTGAGCGGTACGCCCAGGGACGCGATCCATGCCACCCTGGAGATGTACGAGATCACGGTCACGGAGCACAAGTCCTTTAGCATCCCGCCGCTGGACTTTCGCGGTACGCCGACGGGCATAGACATTCGCAAGGTGGTGGAGAAGGGCATCACGCCCCGCGTAAACACCGGCATTGCCCACAAGGAGGCCGGCGTGGGCCAGATCGGTGCAGGCCTGGTCCGCCCGCCGATGGCGATGTTCGAGGAGGCGCTGGTGGCGTTTGCGGAGAGGTATGGCTTCTAAAAGTCGGATGCCGCTGCAACCATCCCGGATATGGGAAAGGAGATGAGGAAATGAAGCTTGTCGATTTGACGATCCCCCTGGGCGTAGCCACGCCACCCTGGCCAACGTACGAGCCGCTACAGGTAAAATACTTCAAGCGGCTGGCTCCCAACGGGGCGAACGGCCTCCTAACTCAAATTGCGCGCCCTCGCTGCCATCAATGACGCCAAAGAGTTTCACCTGCCTGTCAGACCACACGACTGCTTTTTCGACCAGTGCCCTGATGATCTTCTGGCGCATCCTTAATATGCCGATCTGCTCTTCTTCAGGAAACTTCTTCAGCTCATCCGGTGCAATGTCTATCTCTGGTAGCTCTGCCTGGAGTGAGATCAACAGCTCTGTGACGTACTCCAGACCGCTTTGCACCTTGACTGCGTCGTCCCTGAGTTCCTTGAGGCGATCAAGCTCCCCTTGCCAATAAAGCTGGACGTCCTTGGTCTCCTCCATCCGGACGTCGAATTCCTGTTCTGTGATCTTGCCCCGCGCTGCTTGTCGCTGGTAGAAGGCCCGCTCCTGGTCTACCTCGACCAACCTCTGTCGGGCATGTGCAATGTCGCCATCTACGTTCTCGCCTTGGCGTTGCAGTTCCTCTTGACGAGCCAAGACTTGCTTCCTTATGTTGTCAGGTCGCTTGATACCATTGTCCACGACATAGCGCCAAACTTCCCAATCCAGCGCCACACCGCTGAAGCAGGCCGGAGATGGATGAGCTTCCTCCGGAAAATGGCCGGCGAATGCGCATCGATATCGATGATAGGGCGTGGGCTTGGTGTGGCGTTTGCGCGAGCCATCCGGTTCCGTGCTGTAGCGGTAATTGACTGAGCTTGTACTCATGGTACTACCGCACTCACCACATTTCAAGATCCCCTGCAATAGGTAGACCCATTTTGCGTTTCTTGTGGAGAGCTTCTTGTTGCGCTCTAGTCGGTTCTGGACGCGCTCAAATTGCTCTGGCTCGATGATGTGCGGTATCTCGATGGTATATTGGCTGCCATCGGCAAAGCACCAAGTTGCCTCTCCCAGGTAGTCTTCAGACCGGAGTATCCGATTGATTACAGCATTCGCCCAATCGTACCTGCGGCGTTCTGGATTCCGCTTCGGTAGCCTGTCGTCGGCCAGCAGCCGCCGCCGAATTTCGAACGTCCCTACACCCTGATCATACCAGGTGAAAATGTCCTTGACTGTTTGCACCTCGGCTTCATCGGCCAAGGTGATACGCCGTCCGCGTTTGCCGTCTTCCTTTATGGCATCGTACCCCAAGCGGTCGTAGATGCCCGGCCAGCGCCCCTGCTGTAGCGTCGCCACCTTGCCCATCTGGCTGCGCTCCGCTCGGCGCTTGTTCTCCTCACGCCACACCGTAGCCTTGATGCTCAAGGTAAACCGGTCAATCATCCCGCCCGTGGCATCATACAATCCGATCTTGGGTCTCCCGTTGCGCTGAGCGTCCCCGACATCCAGCGCATCTTCCAGAGCTACCGCAACGCGAGGATGCCGCACAAGGCGGTCGTCACGCCAGCACGCTACGGCATCAACTCCTCCGGCCTTGAGCATTTCAAGCAGTTCCAAAAGAGCTGGACGGTCAGCTCTCTCGCCCGATGGGTTGACAATCTTTCCTTTCTTCGGATTCTGCGTTGCCCGATAGTTTTCACAGTCCACAAACACCCCAAACACATTCCAACCATTGCGCTCACAGAGCGCCTGCATTTCAGCGATCTGCTGGTCTATGCTTGCACCTTCTTCAGCTTGCTCCTCCTTCGATACTCTCGCGTAGAGCGCTACTTCCATTGTCATTTCTCCTTCTTGTGCTATCCTATTGCCTGTGATACAATTCGGCGTGGGCAGGGCGTCCGTTGCTGTAGTAGGCCAGACGCCCAGTCCCTTGGTGGGCCAGTCGGCGTCCGACAAATCGTCAGCTGCCGCTGGCCCGCTTCCCTATTCGCCGCCTTTAGTACGCGGCGTCCCGCTGGGCTGGTCAGCCAGCCACTCGGCCCGAACCACGGCCAATCCTGCTGTCTTCTCCAGCAAAGCCAGCAGCAGTTCGCCAGCCCTAGTCTCGAACAGCAACCTGCGCAATAGCATCGCTTCTCACCTCCTTCCCCTTGACCTCTACTGCACTCCTAGACAAAAGTCCACTCCGCCTCACAATCCCAGGCCGTCGAGATTGGCCGCCACATCCGCCGGTTCGTCAATAGGGTCATTTGAGACAGCCCCTCCGCTTCTGGCCTCCATTGCTACAAAGCCACTCCCCATCTTGTGTTCGAGGTCCTTGATCGCCTGGAAGACATCCCGCAGCGTTGCGTTCCCACCTCCGACGTGGGCGTAAAGGGCATCCCGGATTGCTTTCGATTTCTCTCCCCTAGGCAGTCCTTCCAGATAGTGCAGGATGCGCCTATCCTTCTGGCTGTCCAGCGTGAAAGACATCACGACTCTCGGCATCGTCTCTCCTCCTTGTAGTACCCGGTCATAACTACTGGGTACTATCCAAGGCGCTGAGCAAAGCGCCAGTAGCCCAGAGCGTTGGCGAAAACGGGATTGTCCACCACCCGTACATGGGGGAAAGCACGAGCAAGGTAGGGCCCCAGCAATAGGGCGCCACCGCCAGCTGCAAGGATCGCCTCCAGCCCAGCCGTACCGTTCCACAGTTGTGTGGCTTCAGCGATCACCTGGTCGCCCATCGGCTCCAGTGTCGCGTCGATCACACTCCCCAGGTTCACCGGCGCTCCAAAGTACTTGACTCGGCGCTTGACGATGGCGTCGATCACCTGGTGGTCCCGCAGCTCCAGGCCAGGGCAGTGATTGGACAGGTACTCGCGTACTGCCCGGGCCACATCCCAGGCCCCCAGATTTATGCTGGCCGTCTCCCGGCCAATTTCTGCCAGGCGATTGACACTCAGCAGGTTCGTGGTCTTGCCACCAACGTCAATGATGCCCACTGCCCCGGTAGCCAGATCGTGGTTCACGATCGCCCCATGGTCGTTTAGCGTCTCGGCCAGCAGTGTCCCGAACGGTTGGGGGATCACCCGGCACTCCGTCACCTGGAACGTTTGTGCCCGCCGGCCTTCCCTGGCCACCTTGTGGTGTCCGAGGAACCGGTCACGCAGAGCGTCCTTGTCGGCAGAGTAGAAGGCTACCGGCAGCCCAGTCACCACCATCAATTCACACCGGGTAGCTGAGGTAAGCGAGGTGAAACCGGCCAACATCAACCGATGATACGAATTGCTGGCGATCCAACCCCGATCCTCCCGCCGGTCCACGAACCGGCTCTGGGCGACAGCCGCCTCGCCTATGAGAAAGCTTCCATTGCCCGGGAGATCTAGGATGATATGACCATCTGCACCACCCATGGCGAATCGCGCCCGGTCTGGGGTGCCTACCACGGAGGGGAAGGTCACCATGCGGTCAGGGCTTCCGACTGTCTTGACAGCACTATATCCGATGTCAATTCCTGCGTTCATCATCTTACTCCCTTCATCTGTTCCTGTTGGGAAAGCAAAAAACGGCCACCCGATCCCACTGACAATGGATCGGGTGGCCGTCTAGTTGACGACATAACCAGGCTGTGCTAGAATAGCATCAGCCCGGCTCGCTGTCCTTCCTACGGGTGCGTCAGCGGGTTGGGTTAGGGCTGTGTTGGTGTTGGCGCACCAGCACGGCCCGTCTTCTTATTCTAGGACAATCGGTCCTGTTTTTCAGGTTCCTCGGGCAAGTCTTCCTCTACCCAACGCTCCAGGTATTCTCGTACGACAGCAGTGATGGTCGTCCCTAACAAAGCTGCTTTGGCTTTGACACGTCTGTGCAAGCTTTCTGGTAGTCGTATGGTCGTCTTCCGATCGTCCATACTTGCCTTCTTTATGTCTCCCTATGTTCCTAGTTTGCTATCTTGCCATATTATACCCTCATTTGCGCCAGTTGTCAAGTTTGACTCGGACTGTGCTAGTGGCTGGCTATTCTCTTGTAAAGGTGCAGCAGTGCGGCGGATCAAAAATTGCCACAGTGTTGACGGTGTCCTGAATGGCGCCAAAAGCTTGCGAGAAGTCCTCCGGGCCACAGTCCGAAGATTGCATGGCTGAGAGTTGGCATGTGCCCAGGCCCCGAGGCTACCGAGTTTTCGGCTCTTCCTCGGGAAACTCCCGTTCGTAGTTCAGTAGCGTCCGTCCGGTGATGTTGTAGTTGGAGTGCGCCCAGCGATCCTTGTTCTCGATCAAGCCGCTGTCTCGAACGGCCCGATA